>Ga0114950_10002722_pt1 | contig 13588 bp, 8 predicted proteins | sample N075metaG_FD_83503 | JGI IMG/M metagenome (GOLD analysis project Ga0114950, IMG submission 83503) | Deep subsurface microbial communities from Kermadec Trench to uncover new lineages of life (NeLLi) - N075 metaG | ecosystem: Environmental > Aquatic > Marine > Ocean trench > Sediment | place...
GGCCGGCGCACCATCGTCGTGCCCGCGCCGCTCGCCTACGGCGAGGAGGGCGTGCCCGGCCTCGTGCCGCCGGGAGCGACGCTCCTCTTCGAGGTCGAGCTCCTCGGGGTGGACCCGGGCGGAGCTCCCGACTGACCCGGACCAGCAGCCCATGGTGGAACTCACGACTCGCTCGAGATCGACTGGATCCGCGCCGGCTGCGTGGCGCGGGCTCCGAGGTTCCACCGAACACGCGTCGCCAGTGCGCCTTGCCGGCACGAACCCCGCCACTCCCGAGCGCGCCGTGCGTTTCACCACGGGACCCTAGGTCGCGGGGGGCGCGAGCGATGGCGAGACGAGCCCGCGACCCGGAGCCCGAGTTCAGGATCGACCTCCACGGGCTCAACCTGGCGAAGGCGTTGAAGCGGCTGGAGGAAGCGATCTACACGTGCCGCGCGCGCGGTGGGCGGCGGGCGCTCGTGATCACCGGCCGCGGCTGGGGGAGCCCGGGTCAGCGCCCCGTCCTCGCGCCGGCGGTAGAGAGTTGGTTGAAGAGCGAAGGGGCCCGCCGCCTCGGGGTGATCGCCTTCCGTCCAGCCCACCGCGGCGGAGCGTTCGAGGTCGAGATCTCCCGGCCCGAGCGACCGCGGGATGAGTAGTCGGACGTCGCGCTTGACGAACCGCGCGCGGAGACCAGGATGGCTCGCTCGCATGCGCTACTCCCCCCTCGCCCTCGCCCTCGCCCTCGCGGCCTGTCAAACCACGCCGAACCCGAAGCGGACCTACGAGCGGATGCTCGCGGACTACGCCAAGGACGACGGGACCGCTGCGCTCAACTACGATATCGACGCTCGCCAGCGCGAGAAGTGCGCGAAGGTCGTGGAGTGGTACGAAGAGGGACTGATCCGGACGCCGGAGGATCACCTGTTCGCGGCGAGGATCCTCGCGACCTCCGACGTGCACACCGAGCTCGAGTTGGCGCGGGTGCTCGCAGTGCGGGCCGCTGAGCTGGGCGAGGAGGACGCCTATCCCGTCCAGGCGGAAGCCATCGACCGGCTCCTCCTGAAGCAGGGCCTGGCCCAACGCTACGGCACCCAGTACGTCTGGGAGCCGTTGTTCGGCCGGTGGCGCCACTACGCCGTCGATCCGCTGACGACGGACGAGCTGCGCGAGGCGATGGGCATCCTGCCGCTCGCGGAGCTACGGGCGCGCGTCAAGATCCTCAACGCGGGTCAGGGGGCGGAGCGGCTCAGGTCCATCGAGAAGTGATCGCGCCGCATCAGGACGCGTAGAGCTGCCCCACTTCGGCCTCGTAGCCGTTGTACGGCAACGTCTTCAGTTCCTCGCCCGTGCCGATGTCCTGCTCGCGAGCCTGCGACCAACGCGGGTGCGGCGTCCCAGGATCGACGTTCGAGAGGAAAGGATACTCGCGGGGCGCGGAGTCCTCCCAGAACGTGTGCGGCTGCTCCTTCACGAATTCGACCACCTCGAAGCTCTTCGGCGACTTGTAACCGTACTTCCAGGGCACGATGACGCGAATCGGGGCGCCGTGCTGGGCCGGCAGCCCGTGGCCGAACACACCGGTCGTGACCAGGGCGAGCGGGTTCATGGCCTCGTCGAGGCGCAGGCCCTCGTAGTACGGCCACGGCCACCACGGCTCGGTCTTCTGTCCAGGTGCCTGATCGGGACGATTGAAGGTGACGAAGCGGATGAACTTGGCCTCGGGCTTCGGCTTGCACCACTTCACGAACTCCGCCATCGGCAGGCCCGTCCAGGGGATCACCATCGACCAGCGTTCGACGCAACGGAAGCGATAGATGCGCTCTTCGAGCGGGGCGATCGCGGCGATGTCGTCGATGTCGACCGTCTTCTCCTCCTCGACGAGGCCCCCGATCCGGACCTTCCACGGCCGCGGCTCGAACGCGGCGACGCGCTTGTGCACGAGGCTCTTCGTCGTCGTGAACTCGTAGAAGTTGTTGTACGTGGCGGCGATCTTCTCGGGCACGAGCGCCCGCCCGCCCGTGTACGCCGAGTTGCGCTTCGCGGGGTAGCGCTCCTTCCCGCCCGCGGGCTTCCAGGCGGGCACGAACTCGTCCGAGGGCGGGTAGCTGTCGAGGGACTCGACGTGGCCCGGCTCCGCCTGCCCGAACGTGGGACGGCAACCCGGCAGGGTCGCCACGATCGAACCGAGGCCGAGGGCCTTCACGACACTCCTGCGGTCGAAGTAGGCCGCCTCCTCGAGCACGGGCGGCATGTCCGGCCGACGGCGACCGTGGGGCGTGCGTTGGAGGAATTCGAACATGCGGGAAGTCCCGTGCTGGTCGGCGGTCGGTCGGCGCGGCGCGCGGCCGTCGCGCACGCGAGGCTGCGAACTGAGAGCAGGGTAACCCGGATCGGCCCCGGGCACGGCGCCGGTCCCGATCGGTCCGACGCCCGGTCACGGTCCGGGTCTACGGGACCCGCGCCCGACCGTGACGCCACCGGGTGCCGGAGCCGCCCCCCGTCATCGCCCTCAAGCCCTGTATTGCCAGTGCTTTGCGTTTCCGACCTGACGCTTCCGAAAGTGTCCTGCGGGCCCTGCCCGGCACTTGCCGATAGCGATAGATCGAGATATCTTGATGTAATGATCGGTCTAGCCGGAACCTCGCGGCTGCTCAAGGTCCTCGGCGACGAGACGCGCCTGCGCATCCTCCACCTGCTCGCTGAGGAGGAGCTCGGCGTGTCCGACCTCATGGAGATCTTGAACATGGGGCAGAGCCGCGTCTCGACGCACCTCACGCTCCTCAAGGAGGTGGCGCTCGTCGTGGACCGGCGCATGGGCCGCCGCAGCCACTACACCCTCGCCCCCGGCCCCACGGCGACGCTGGCGCACGAAGTGCTGCGCGAGAACTCGCGCACGGCGGAGTTCGCGACGGACCTGGCCGGGCTCGAAGTCCTGCGCGAGAACCGGCGTGCGGCCACGCGCAATTACTTCGATCGCGTGGCCGCGTCGTTCGGAGACGAGCCCCTGCCGGGCCGGACCTGGGAAGGGCTGGCGCGCGCCATCCTCCAGCTCGCGCCGCGCGGCCGGTACGCGGACCTCGGCGTGGGCGACGGCCAACTGACCATGATGCTCGCCGAGGTAGCCGACAGCGTGACCGCCGTCGATATCTCGCGCGAGATGCTGGCGCAACTACGTGCCCGCGCGCGCTCGAAGGGACTCACGAATATCGAGACCGTCGAGGCGGACATCGCGGACCTCTCGCTCCCGGACGAGTCGCACGACGTCGTGTTCATGAGCCAGGCGCTCCACTACGCGGGACAGCCCGGCCAGGCGCTGCGCGAAGCGCGGCGCATCCTCGTGCCGGGCGGGCGGCTCGTCGTGATCGACCTGCTCGCCCACACCGAGGAGTGGGTGCGCGAGAAGCTGCAGCACGCACACCTCGGGTTCACCGAGAAGAACCTCGCCACCCTCGTCCGCCGGGCAGGCTTCACCGAGGAGCGCGTGTTCCGCGCCGCGCGCGATCGGGAGCCCCCCCACTTCATGACTCTCGTAGCCACGGCGACGCGACCCGGCCAGACATCATGACCGCCGAATCCAACTTCCCATCCAGCGCCCGAGCCGACCGCCGAGCTGACGCTGGAACCACCGAGACTCCCGCCGCGCCGCGCGCGGACGTAAAGGCCCACCTCGAGGAGCTGCTCGCCCAGCGGATCCTCGTGCTCGACGGCGCCATGGGCACGATGATCCAGGCCGCGCGCCTCTCCGAGGCCCAGTTCCGCGGCGAGCGGTTCGCGGACCACCCGCGCGACCTCGCGGGCAACAACGACCTCGTCAGCCTGACGAGCCCGGACGTGATCGAGGGCATCCACACGGCGTTCCTCGCGGCCGGCTGCGACATCATCGAGACGAACACGTTCGGGGCGACCGACGTGGCGCAGTCCGACTACGGGCTCGTGGGCCTCGCCCACGAGATGAACGTCGCGGCAGCGCAACTGGCGCGCCGCATCGCGGACGAGTGGACGGCGAAGACCCCGGACAAGCCCCGCTTCGTGGCGGGCGCGCTCGGTCCCACGAGCAAGACGCTCTCGCTCTCCCCGCGCGTCGACGAGCCGGCGTTCCGCAGCATCCTGTTCGACGAGCTGAAGGAGGCCTACAAGACGCAGGCACGCGGCCTCGTCGCGGGCGGCGTCGACCTGCTGCTGGTCGAGACGATCTTCGACACGCTGAACTCCAAGGCCGCGCTCGTCGCGGTGGACGAGGTCTTCGAGGAGCTCGGGTTCCGGCTGCCGCTCATGATCTCGGTCGCGATCACCGACGCCAGCGGGCGCACGCTCTCCGGCCAGACGATCGACGCCTTCTGGAACTCGATCGCCCACGCGAAGCCCCTCTCCGTGGGCGTCAACTGCTCGCTCGGCGCAAAGGAGATGCGCCCGTACGTGGCGGAGCTGGCCGGGATGGTGAACACCTACGTGTCGTGCTACCCGAACGCGGGCCTGCCGAACGCTTTCGGCGAGTACGACGAGGCGCCCGCGACGACCGGCGGCCTCCTGCGCGAGTTCGCGGAGAGCCGGCTCGTCAACTTCGTGGGCGGCTGCTGCGGCACGACGCCGGAGCACATCCGCAGGATCGCCGAGAGCGTCGCGGGCCTGCCGCCCCGCGAGCTGCCGCGCACGGTGGAGCGCTACAAGATCTTCACGGGCCTCGAGACGCTCGTGATCCGCCCCGATTCGAACTTCCAGATGATCGGCGAGCGCACGAACGTCACCGGCTCGGCGCGCTTCCGCAAGCTGATCGAGGCGGACGACTTCGAGACCGCCCTGGAGGTGGCGCTCGCCCAGGTCCGCGGGGGCGCGAACATCCTCGACGTCAACATGGACGAGGGCATGCTCGACTCCGAGCAGTGCATGACGACCTTTCTCAACCTCATCGCCACCGAGCCCGAGATCGCGCGCATCCCCGTGATGATCGACAGCTCCAAGTGGACGGTGATCGAGGCGGGTCTGAAGTGCTGCCAGGGCAAGAGCATCGTGAACTCGATCTCCTTGAAGGAGGGCGAAGATGACTTCTTGAAGAAGGCGCGGATCGTCAACCGCTACGGCGCCGGCGTCGTGGTCATGGCCTTCGACGAGCAGGGTCAGGCGGATACGACCCTGCGCAAGGTCGAGATCTGCGAGCGCGCGTACCGGCTCCTGACCGAGGAGCTCGCCTTCCCGGCCGAGGACATCATCTTCGACCCGAACATCCTCCCGATCGCGACCGGGATGGAGGAGCACAACGACTACGCCAAGAACTTCATCGAAGCCACGCGCACGATCAAGGAGCGGTGTCCCGGCGTACACGTCTCCGGCGGCGTCTCCAACCTGTCGTTCTCGTTCCGCGGCAACAACGTCGTGCGCGAAGCCATCCACTCGGCGTTCCTGTACCACGCGATCGAGGCCGGCATGGACATGGGCATCGTGAACGCGGGCCAGCTCCAGGTGTACTCGGACATCCCACGGGAGCTGCTCGAGCACGTGGAGGACATCATCTTCAACCGCCGGCCCGACGCGACCGAGCGCATGGTGGAGCACGCCGCGACCGTCAAGGGCGCCGGCCAGAAGCGTGTGATCGACCTGTCGTGGCGGGAGGGCAGCGTCGGGGAGCGCCTGTCGCACGCGCTCGTGCACGGGGTCGTCGACTTCATCGTCGAGGACACCGCGGAGGCGCACCGCGGCGCCGGGCGCCCGCTCGACGTCATCGAGGGGCCGCTCATGGACGGGATGAAGATCGTCGGCGAGCTGTTCGGCGCGGGCAAGATGTTCCTGCCGCAGGTCGTGAAGAGTGCGCGCGCCATGAAGAAGGCGGTCGCGTACCTCGAGCCGTTCATGGATGCCGAGAAGGAGGGCGGCAGCTCCCAGGGCACGATCGTGATGGCGACGGTCAAGGGCGACGTCCACGACATCGGGAAGAACATCGTCGGCGTCGTCCTCGGCTGCAACAACTACAAGGTGATCGACCTCGGCGTCATGGTCCCGACGGACAAGATCCTGAAGACCGCGATCGAGGTCGGCGCGGACATGATCGGGCTCTCCGGGCTCATCACGCCGTCGCTCGACGAGATGGTGACCGTCGCCAAGGAGATGGAGCGGCAGGGCTTCGAGCTCCCGCTCCTCATCGGCGGCGCCACGACGAGCACCCAGCACACGGCGGTCAGGATCGCGCCCCACTACGGCACGAGCACCGTACACGTGCACGACGCTTCGCGGGCGGTCGGCGTCGTCTCGGACCTTCTGAGCTCGGATCGCCGGGGGGGCTTCGACGCGGCCAACGAGCAGGAGCAGGAACGCCTGCGCGCGCTCTTCCGCCAGAAGCGCGAGCGTCCGCTGCTCTCCCTCGCCGATGCGCGGGCGAATTCCACCCCGATCGTCTGGCGCCCGGAAGACGTGTCGCGCCCCGATTTCACCGGCCGCCGCGTCGTCGCCGACACCTCGCTCGCGGAGATCGCGGAGTACATCGACTGGACCTTCTTCTTCACCGCGTGGGAGCTGAAAGGCAAGTTCCCGGGGATCCTCGACGACAAAAAGTTCGGTGAGGCCGCGCGCGAGCTGTTCGCGAACGGCAAGCAGCTGCTCGAACGCATCATCGACGAGCGCCTGCTCGAGCCGCGCGGGGTGTACGGATTCTGGCCGGCGGCGAGTGTGGGCGACGACATCGTCGTCTACACGGATGACACGCGCGCGACCGAGCGACTGCGCTTCCCCATGCTCCGGCAACAGAACGCGACCGCGGACGGACGCCCGAACCGCTCCCTCGCCGACTACCTCGCCCCGGCGGACTCCGGGCTCGAGGACTGGATCGGGGCCTTCGCCGTCACGACCGGAATCGGCGCCGGCGAGCTGTGCACCGCTTTCGAAGAGGACCACGACGACTACAACTCCATCATGGTGAAGGCCCTCGCCGACCGCCTCGCCGAGGCGTTCGCGGAGCTCTTGCACGAGCGCGTGCGCCGGGAGTGGGGCTACGGCGCCGACGAGAAGCTCGCGGGCGAGGACCTGATCGCCGAGAAGTACCGCGGCATCCGGCCCGCCTTCGGTTACCCCGCGTGCCCCGACCACGCACCGAAGCAGGACCTCTTCGACCTGCTCGACGCGCCGGCGGTCGGCATCGCGCTGACCGAGACGATGGCCATGATGCCCGCGGCGAGCGTCTCGGGCCTGTACTTCGCGCATCCCGCGGCGCGCTACTTCGCCGTCGGCCGGATCCAGCGCGACCAGGTCGAGGACTACGCCCGGCGCGCGGGCGTCGACGTGACCGAGGCGGAGCGCCGACTCGCGCCAGGCCTCGCCTACGAGCCGGAGGAAGCGTAACCCCGATGCCGTTCATCCGGTCCGTCGGCGGGGCATCTCTTCGGGCTCGTGCGAGGGCGCGGGCGAGCGCACGATGAGGAGCTCCGGCACACAGGCGCCATCCGGGGCGAGCGCGTTCCGAAGAGCCCTGGCGCGACGCGTCCTGATCCTCGACGGCGCGATGGGCACGACGATCCAGGGCCTCGAGCTCGACCCGCGGACCGACTTCCGCGGCCTCGGCCCGTGCTGCGATCTCCTCAACCTCACGCGGCCCGACGTCATCCGCGCGATCCACGACTCCTTCCTCGCCGTCGGGTGCGATGCGGTCGAGACCAACACGTTCGGCGCGGCGCCGCTCGCGCTCGCCTCATACGGGCTCGCCGACGAGACGCGCGCCATCAACCTCGCCGGCGCCCGCATCGCGCGCGAGGCTTGCCGCGCTCACTCCACCCCGGAGCAGCCGCGCTTCGTCCTCGGCTCGCTCGGCCCGGGATCCAAGCTCCCCACGCTCGGCCAGGCCGACGCGGCCGCGATCGAGGCGTCCTACGACGTGCAAGCGCGAGCGCTCGTCGAGGGCGGCGTCGACGCGCTCCTCGTCGAGACGTGCCAGGACCCATTGCAGATGGAGGCTGCCATCGCCGCGTGCGTACGCGCGCGCGAGACGCGCGACGTCCCCATCCTCGTCAGCTTCACCGTCGAAGTGACCGGCACGCTGCTCGTCGGCACGGAGGTCGACGAGATCCTCGCGCGGCTGGAGGACTCGCCCGCGGAGGTCATCCTGCTCAACTGCGCGACGGGCCCGCGGGAGATGGAGGAGCACGTGCAGCACCTCGGCGAGGCGTGCACCAAACCGATCGGCGTCTACCCCAACGCCGGGCTGCCGCAGATCGTCGACGGCGCCCCCCACTACCCGCTCACTCCGGGCGAGCTCGCCGATTGGCTCACGCGGTTCGTGGAGGAGGACGGCGTCCGCATCGTCGGAGGATGCTGCGGCACGACGCCGGCGCACCTGGCCGCCGTCGTGGACGCGCTCGAGGGCAGGCGCGCGAAGATCCCGCCGCCCGCCCCCGGCGCGGCCCCCGGCCCCCTCACCCACGACTTCGAGCAGCCCACGCCACCCTTCCTCGGTCCCCGGACCATCGATGCGATCCCATTGAAGAGCCTCCTCGCCTACGTCAACGAGGCGACGCTCTTCCAGTTCCGTTGGGACGAGAGGCGCAAGGGCCGCACGGCCAAGGAGTACGACACATTCCTGAAGCGTGAACTTCGTCCGAGATTCCACGCCCTCGCGGAGCGCTCCGCCCGTGAACGGATCCTCCTACCCGCGGCGTCCTACGGATTCTGGCGCTGCCGGCCCGACGGCGACGAGCTCGTGCTCTACCGGCCGGACGACGGTGACCGCGAGCTCGCGCGGCTCTCGTTTCCCAGGCAGGAGGGCAAGCGCGGCCTCGCGATCCCGGACTTCTTCGCCCACGAAGACCAGCCGGACGTCGTCGCCCTCTTCGTCGTCACGGTGGGCGCACGCGCCATGGAGGTCGCGCGCGAATGGTACGCCGCCGGCGACACCGAGGACTACGAGCACCTCGTAGGCCTCGCTGGGGAAGTGACCGCCGCCGCCGCGGAGTACGTCCACCGCCAGATCCGCGGCGAGCTCGCGATCGCGGCCGACGACGCGCGCGACCTCGCGGGCCTCCTGAAGCAGGGCTACCGCGGCGGCCGGTTCGAGCTCGGCTGTCCCGCCTGGCCCTGCGAGACTGAGCGCGGTACGGTGCTCGACCTGCTCGACGCGGAGCGGCTCGGTATCCATGCCGCCCCGGAGGGCCGACTCGCTCCCGAGCCCACGACCGCCGCGATCGTGTGCCACCATCCTGGCGCAAAGTACTTCACGATCTGACCCCCGACCGGCATTCACCGAGTACGCACTGGAACGACTCCACGAGTCCAGTACGACCGCCGCGATCGTGTGCCACCATCCTGGCGTAAAATACTTCACGATCTGACACCGCATGGAACGAGTGCTCGAGCCCGAAGTGATGGACACCGCCGAGGAGGCGGACGGCTACGACGCGATGGACCACAGCGGTCCGAACGCGGCCTTCGTCGAGCGACTCGCCGAGCTCGGCGCATCCGGGCGGTTCCTGGACATCGGAACCGGGCCGGGCCACATCCCACTCCTCGTGTGCGAGCGCATCCCTGGCAGCCGGGTCGTCGGCATCGACCTCGCCGAGCACATGCTCAGCCACGCGCGGCGGCACCTCGCGGCGTCGCCCTACGCGGACCGCGTGGAGTTCCGCCGCGCGGACGCCAAGGGACTCTCGTTCGAGGATGCGTCGTTCGACGCGGTGTTCAGCAACACGATCCTGCACCACATCCCCGATCCACGCCCATTCCTGTCCGAGGCGCGGCGCGTGCTGCGACCCGGGGGCGCACTCCTCATCCGCGATCTCTTCCGGCCCGAGACCCCCGAGCGCGCCGTCGAGCTCGTCCGCCTCTACGCATCGGACGAGACGCCCTACAACCGGGAGCTCTTCCGAGCGAGCCTCTGCGCGGCCTTCACGCCGGACGAGCTGCGAGCGCTGGCGGACGAGTCAGGGTTGAACGCGGCGGAGCTCGCGATCGACACGGACCGGCACATGTCGCTCCAGATCCGCGCGGGAGCTCGAGGCTGAAGGGATCCGGAGGGCGGGCCCGTCAGTTCACGGGCCGGCTGAACCCCTGGTCGCGGTAGCGCTCGAGGAGCGCCGTGAGCCGCGCGACGATCTTGGGCTGCTCCAGGTAAAGGTTCCTCGTCTCGGCGATGTCCGCCACCATGTCGTAGAGCTGACCGGCGGCCTCGCCGGCCTTGGGCTCGACCTTCCTGGGTTTCGAGAACCCGCCCGAGCCGCGGCCCTCGATCAGCTTCCACCGCCCCTGCCGGATCGCGAACGTGCCATTGAGCGAATGGTGCACGGTCGCCTCGCGCAGCGGCTCGTCCTCCGGCTGCTCGCCGAGCAGCACGGGCAGCGCATCGAAGCTGTCCTCGCCCGCCCCCTCGGCGACCTCCGCTCCGGTGACCGACGCGAGCGTCGCGAAGAGGTCGGTGAGGCACACGGTCTCGCCACTCGTCGCTCCCGCCGGTACATGGCCGGGCCAGCGCGCGATGAAGGGCACGCGATGACCGCCCTCCCACACGTCGGCCTTCTGCCCGCGGTAGACGTAGTTGGCCCGATGCTCGTACTTCTCGATGTCGCCCGGCGTCCAGTGCGCTCCGTTGTCGCTGGTGACGATCACGAGCGTCGTATCCGCCATGCCGCCGCGTTCCAGCGCGTCGAGCACGCGCCCGATCGAGTCGTCCACCTGCACGACGAAGTCCCCATAGGCTCCCGCCCCGCTCTTGCCGACGAATGGCTCGAGGGGCAGCCATGGTGTGTGCGGCGCCGACAAGGCGAAGTACAGAAAGAAGGGCGCATCCGAGTCGGATTCTCCACGCTCTTCGACGTACCGGACGGCAACGTCCGTGAGCGTGGGCAGGACGGCATCGTGGCGGAAGCTCGGAGCCGCCGGTCCAGCGCGCCAGAACCCCGCCCCACCCGCGCGTCGCTGCTTGCTGCCCTCGACCTTCCCCGTAGGCGCCTCGACGGGACGGTCTCCGTCGATGAACACGTAGGGCGTCATGTCGAGCGAGGCCGGGATGCCGAAGAACCCGTCGAAGCCGAAGTCGAGCGGCCCCGGGCGCAGCGGCTTCGAGTAGTCCGTCTGCTTCGCATCACCGAGTCCGAGGTGCCACTTCCCGACGCCCATCGTGTCGTACCCGCGCGCCGCGAGGAGCGAGGCCAGGGTCTCCCTCCCCGGCTCGAGCAGGCACGGCGAATACCCGCCGAGCACGCCCGATTTCAGGCGCGTCCGCCAGGCGTACCGACCCGTCAGGAGGCCGTAGCGCGTCGGCGTGCACACCGCCGAAGGCGAGTGCGCGTCCGTCAGCCGCATACCCTCGCGGGCGAGTGCGTCGAGGCGCGGTGTCGGCACTTTCGAGTCGGGGTTGTAACAGCCGAGGTCCCCCGTCCCGAGGTCGTCGGCCAGGATCACGACGATGTTCGGAAGATCGTTCGCCCGCGCCGGCGCGGCGCCGAAGGCGATCAGGGCGGTGGCGATCCAGAGTGCGGCGCGCATCATCGCGAGGTCACCGTGCGAAGGGAGGTTCTCCTCATGGAGCTCACGATACTCGGGGAAGCGGCTCTGATCGACTTTCTCCGCGAGCGGACCACCTCATGATCGTGCTGAGCGACCCCGCACACTCCGCTTCATGGGTTGGCCCAGCATGCCTGTCGAGTCGGCATCCGGAAAGATCTTGACTCCATCGAACGTGATGAGGGAATGGCGCTCGATGAGCCTGGTACCGGTGTGTGAACCTCTCGCCGACGCCGAACACCTCGATCGGTTCGGCGGCCACTCTCGAATGAGTGTCCGCGCGCTCGCCGGCGCAGCACTCCTCTCCGTCGCCTCGGCCCAGGACGGGGCTCGAGACGACGGCTTGGAGCGGGACTACGGGCCCGAGCTGCCCCGGTTGGCTCCACTCGAGCCCGCCGAGGCGCTGGGGTCGTTCCGGTTGCGTCCCGGGTTTCGGATCGAGCAGGTCGCTGCCGAACCTCTCGTGCGCGACCCCATCGCCATGGCGTTCGACGAGGACGGGCGCCTGTTCGTGGTCGAGATGCGAGGCTACTCGGAGTGGCGGGAGGAGCGCCTGGGTTCCGTGCGGCTGCTCGAGGACACCGACGGCGACGGACACTTCGACACCAGCCACCTGTTCGCCGAGGGCCTGGCCTGGCCGACCGCCATCGCCTGCTGGAATGGAGGTGTGTTCGTGGCTGCCGCACCAGACGTGTTCTACCTGGCCGACACGGACGGCGACGGCCGGGCGGACCGACGCGAGCACGTGTTCACGGGGTTCGGCCTGGGCAACGTGCAAGGTCTGGTGAACTCCTTCCGTTGGGGGCTCGACGGCCGCATCCACGGCGCGGGCAGTCTGTGCGGGGGAGAGATCGTCTCGGTCGCGGAGCCCTCCGCGCCCGCCGTTCCGATCCGCGGGCGCGATTTCGCCTTCGATCCTCGCACGCGCGTCTTGCAGGCCACCAGCGGCGGCGCCCAGCACGGCCTCAGCTTCGATGCCTTTGGGCGCAAGTTGCTCTCGGCCAACAGCGACCACGTGCAGCTCGTGATGTTCGAGGACCGGTACGCTGCGCGTAATCCGTACCTTCCCGCGCCGCGGGCGAGCCTCTCGATCGCCGCCGACGGCGGCCAGGCCGACGTCTTCCGAGTGAGCCCCGTGGAGCCCTGGCGCATCGTCCGCACGCGGCTGCGCGTCAAGGGGATCGTCAGCGGACCCGTCGAGGGCGGCGGTACTCCGGCGGGCTACTTCACGGGCGCGACCGGCGTCACCGTCTACCGCGGCGACGCCTTCCCCAGCGAGTACGAGGGGAACGCATTCATCGGTGACGTAGGGAGCAACCTGGTGCACCGCAAGACCCTCGAGCCCGACGGCGTTGCGCTCATCGCTCGCCGCGCGGAGCCCAAGGGGGAGTTCCTGGCCTCCACGGACAACTGGTTCCGGCCCGTGCAGTTCGCCAACGGACCCGACGGCGCGCTCTACGTGGCGGACATGTACCGCGAGATGATCGAGCACCCGGCCAGTCTTCCGCCGGTCGTGAAGCGTCACCTCGACCTGCGCAGCGGCCGGGACCGCGGACGGATCTACCGCGTCGTGCCCGACGACTTTCGACAACCGCGGATCCCGCGGCTCTCCGCGGCACCCAGCGCGGAGCTCGCAGCGCTCACGGGCCACGCCAACGGCTGGCATCGCGACAGTGCGGCGCGCCTGCTCGTGGAGCGCGCGGACCTCTCCATCGTCGGCGACCTGGAGCGGGTGGCGACCACCGGAGAGCTGCCCGCGGGCCGCGTGTGCGCGCTGAACCTGCTCGCGGTCCTGGGTGCCCTGGACGTGGCCGTGGTGATGACCGCGCTCGAGGATGAGGACCCGCGCGTCCGCGAGCACGGGGTACGGTTGTCGGAAGATCTCCTGGCCCGGCCCGAGATCCGTGAGCGGCTCCTGTCGATGACCCAGGATCCCGATGCGCGCGTTCGCTACCAGCTCGCGTTCACGCTGGGCGAAGTCGAGGACCCCGCGCGCATCGCCGCACTGGTCACACTCGTGCGCCGCGACGGCACCGCTCCCTGGGCGCGCTTCGCGATCCGGAGCGCCCTGACCGTGGGTGCCGGGAGCGTCCTGACCGCTCTCGCGGAGGATGCGGAGTTCGCCGGCAGTCGA
>Ga0114950_10002723_pt1 | contig 13585 bp, 14 predicted proteins | sample N075metaG_FD_83503 | JGI IMG/M metagenome (GOLD analysis project Ga0114950, IMG submission 83503) | Deep subsurface microbial communities from Kermadec Trench to uncover new lineages of life (NeLLi) - N075 metaG | ecosystem: Environmental > Aquatic > Marine > Ocean trench > Sediment | place...
CCGGTTTGGGCATTCGCGGCGTTCCCGAACCGCGCTTCGCCGGCTGACGGCGCGGCGGGCCGGGAAAAAAACGATAGGACAATCGAGAACGGTTTTGTAGACTTCCAAGCTACTGGGGGAAATGCATTAAGAAGTTGGGACAACCGACCAATGCAATGTGTTGGCGCCATTTGGCTAAAATGAAGCGGTCGTGAGAGACCGCAAATCGACACGAAGAGACGTCGCTTGCAAGAAATCTAAAGGGAGGAACGATCCATGACGAAGCGTAACAAGAAGGCGGGCGTGACCCGCAGGCAGGCGCTCAAGACCGGCGCCACGGCGGTGGCGCTGACCTCGGCAATCGGCATTGCCCCGAAATACCTGATTTCGCCGGCCCGCGCCCGTGAAGGCTACGCGCCCGGCATGACCGGCGGGCCGACCGGGTTCCCCGGCGCCGAACGCTACCAATATAACGAGGACATGTCCGAGGGCCGCGCCATCGAGGGCATCAAGAAGCTCAAGGCCGAAGGCAAGGCGCCGGAATCCCTGAGCATGCTGCTCACCGCGGGCGCCATCGGCCAGTTCAAGAAGCCGTTCCCGGAAGGCGCGCCGAGCGTGGCCGACGTGTGGGAAGCGGAAACCGGGATCAAGTTCGAAATCACCGGCGCCGGCGCCGAGGATATCTGGACCAAGATCCTGCAGGACGTCACCACGGGCGCCGGCACCTACGACATGTTCACTCAGGCGTGGAACAGCATCGGCGACCTGGTCAATGCCGGCGGCGCGTACAATCTCGACGAATTCGTCGCCAAATATAAGCCCGACTGGGAGGACCCGGTGCGCGGCGCGCCGACCGCGCAGATCGCCGACCTGCTCTACAAATACGACGGATCGTACTACACGGTCTCGCTCGACGGCGATTTCCAGACCTGGGTCTACCGTACCGACCTGTTCAACGATCCGGCCGAGCAGGCGGCGTACAAGGATAAGTTCGGCACCGACCTCGACCACCCCCGCACCTGGCAGGACGTCGACAACATTTCCGCCCACTTCAAGCGCGACGGCCTTAACGGCCACACCAACCTGCTGAGCCCGTTCTGGGGCCTGGCGATCTTCTACGGCCGCTACGTCAGCAAGGCCAAGCCGAACCTCTATTTCTTCGACGACGACGGCAATCCCCTGCTCGACAGCGAACAAGGCATTCAGGCGGCGGAGGAGCACGTCAAGAGCATGCAATGGGCGTCGCGCGACGCGCTCAGCTGGACCTGGTCGGAAGCCTACGGCAGCATGGCCGATCTGAGCTCGACAATGATTAGTACTTTTACGAACATCGCCAAGTTCAACGACCGCATGAACGCCGACGGCACGCCGGCGACGCCGTTGACCGGCAAGCTGGGCTCGTTCCTGCCGCCGGGCACCCAGTTCGGCGACGACCTGGTGCGGCGCAGCGTGATCTACTACAACATCAACGCCGAGGTCTCGGCGCTGAGCAAGTATCCGGAAGCCGCCTACCTGTTCCTGCAATGGTGCAGTTCGACGCGGACCTTCAGCTGGATGTCGGGCAATCCGGGCGGCTATTTCGATCCGTTCCAGAACGCCAACTTCGACGATCCGCTGGTCATCGAGACCTATCACGACTACCACGTGCCGATCATTCGCGAGACCATCAAGCGTTCGGCGCCGACGATCAATTTCGCCGGTCAGACCGCGTTCGACAACGCGCTCGACGAACAGCTTCAGGCGGCCCTGGTGGGCGACATCAGCGCCGAGGACGCCATGAAGCGCGCGGCCAAGGCGTGGCGTAAGATCATCCGCAAGAAGGGCGAGACCAAGATGGTCGACGCGATCCGCAAGAGCAAGGCGGCGTGGCCGACGATCATCGACAAGGCTTAAGCGGACAAGAACAAGAAGAGTAAGGGAAGGCGCGGGTTTCGCCGACACGGCCCGCGCCTTCCCCCGCTCGCGCGGCGCGGGCGCCACTTCCGACCGATGAAAGTCGTTACCGATGACCAATAATCGTGCGCTCAACGAGATCGGGCGCTACGCGCTGATCCTGCTGGCGGTGGTGGTCGCCATGGTCCCCATCGCGTGGATGGCCTCGATGGCGTTCAAGCCGGTCGAGGAATGGACTATTTCGGCCGGGGAACTGACCTGGTGGCCGCGCAATCCCACGTTCGGCAATTTCGAGTACATCTTCACCGGACAAACCGAGGCCGTGATCATATCGCTCGACCGGACGGCGGTAGGCCCCGTGATCGCCAGCCTGGTCACCGCGCTTTTCGGCACGGTGATCGCGGTCACCGTGGGCACGCTGGGTGCCTACGCCGTGTCGCGCTTCAAGGTCGGTGGCAACCTGCCGCTTTCGGTGCTGCAGCTTCGCCTGTTCCCACCCATGGCGGTGATGATCCCGGTCATGATCATGTGGACTTATCTGGGCATGATGGACACCTGGTGGGGCCTGTCGCTGATTTACGGCATCATCACCCTGCCGTTCGCGTTCTGGCTGATGATGACGTTCTTCGACGAGGTGCCGCGCGAGATCGAGGAGGCGGCGCTGGTCGAGGGCTGCAGCCCGTGGCGGGTGTTCTTCCACGTCACCTTGCCGATGGTTAAGGCGCCGTTGGCCACCACTTGCCTGTTCGTCTTCATTTTGAATTGGAGTGACTTCCTCATCGCCCTGCTCCTGACGACCAAGGACTGGGTGACGATCCCGGTGTTCATGAACGAACTGTTCACCGCCATGACCGGTCCGATGTACGGCGCCAAGGCGGCCTTGGGCCTGATCGCCGCGATCCCGCCGGTGGTGTTCGGGATCATAATTCAGAAACATTTGGTGCGCGGTCTCACCTTTGGGGCGTTGAAGCAATGAGCGCGCCCGCCACCACCGCCCAAGACACCGCCGGCGCCGTCGATCTGGCGGCGCGCGGTCGCAAACTCGGTCTTTTGATGACGCTGCCGGCGCAGCTTCTGCTGGTCTTCATTTTCGCCTTCCCGGCGCTGATGCAGATTTACATCAGCCTCACCTGGTGGACGCCAGGCGATGGCACCATCTGGATTTACGCCTATGAATCGTTCGTCTGGTTCGACAACTACGTCGAACTGGTCACCAGCGAACGGCTGTGGGAACCGATCGGCCGCACCATGCTGATCCTGATCGTGGTGGTGCCGGTCGAGTTCGTGATCGGCCTTGGCCTGGCGGTCCTGTTCGTCGACTCGTTTCCGGGCAAGCGCGTGTTCTATTCGATCCTGCTGACACCGATGATGGTGGTGCCCGCGGTGGCCGGCTACATGTTCTTCATGCTGTTCCAGAGCAACGGGCCGATCAACCATATTCTGAGCATGCTGACCGGCTTGGACATAAACATTGTATGGCTTGGCGACACCACCCTGGCCATGGTCGCGGTAATGATCGCCGACATATGGCAATGGACGCCGCTGATGTTCCTGATCCTGCTCGCCGGCATTCTCGGCGTGCCCGAGGACCAGCTCAAGGCGGCGACCCTGCTCGGCGCCAATTGGGGCCAGAAGTTCTGGCGCATCGTGCTGCCGCGCATGCGCACCGTCATCATCATCGCCATCGTGATCCGCGCGGTGGAGGCGTTCAAGCTGTTCGACGTGATGTACGTCATGACGAAGGGCGGACCCGGCGTGGCGACCGAGACCATCTCGATTTATATTTATAAGCTTTTCAAGCAACTGGAATGGTCCTATCTCGCGGCGGTCGGGCTCTCGATCCTGATCGCGCTCAGCATTATCGCGGTGATCGGCATGACCCTGATGGCCAAGGCAAAACAGAAACAGGTGGGCGATGTCGTCGATTGAACTGGTCAACCTGACCAAGAGGTTCGGCGACCTGGTCGCGGTCAACGAACTGAACCTCGAGATCAAGGACAAGGAATTCGTGGCGTTGCTGGGGCCGTCGGGTTGCGGCAAGACCACGACCATGAACATGATCGCCGGCATCGAGGCCCCAAACGGCGGCGAGGTCCGCTTCGACGGCAAGAACGTCAACGCGGTGCCGCCACGCAAGCGCGGGGTCGGCTTCGTGTTTCAGAACTACGCCATCTTCACCCACATGACGACCTACAAGAACCTGTCCTTCGCGCTGGAGATCCGCAAGCTGCCGCAAGACGAAATCGACCGCCGCGTGCACGAGATCGCCAAGCTGCTCGATCTTGAGGACCGCCTGTCGGTGCCCGCGGCGCGCCTCGGCGTGAACGAGATGCAGCGCCTCGGCATCGGCCGCTCGGCCATCGCCAATCCGCAGATTTTCCTGCTCGACGAACCGCTCAGCAATCTCGACGCGGCGTTCCGCGCGGTCATGCGCACCGAGCTCAAGCACCTGCAGCATCAGCTCGGTCAGACCATGGTCTATGTCACCCACGACCAGCTCGAGGCGATGACCATGGCCGACCGCATCGCGGTGATGGACATGGGCGTGCTGCAGCAATACGGCACGCCGTTGGAGGTCTACAACCGGCCGCGCAATCTGTTCGTGGCGCGCTTCATGGGCAGTCCCAGCATGAACCTGTTATATTGTCGGCTCACCGAAAGCGACGGTCGGCGCGCACTTGACTTCGACGAAAGCGGCCGCGTCGAGCTTCATGACGAGGCGCTGCTCAAGCAATGCGCGTCGGCGCGCAACGCCGATCTTTATTTTGGCATGCGGCCCGAGGACGTGGAATTGTCGCCGGTGACCGATAAACACGGCGGGCTCGCCATGACGGTCACCTTCGTCGAACATATCGGCGCGCGCACCATCGTGCATTTGCGTAGCGCCAACCACGAGGTCAAGGCGATCGAGCGCAACGACTTCGACGTCGATATCGGCGCGCCGATGGACGTCTCGCCCAAACCCGGCGCCGGCTGGCTGTTCGACGCCGCCACCGAAACCGCGCTGGAGGCGGGCTGAGCCATGGCCAAGCTGGAACTGCGCGGCGTCAGCAAAAGTTACGGCAAGACGGTCGCCGTGGCGAATATCGACCTGACCGTGGAGGACAACGAGTTCTTCTGCATATTCGGCCCGCCGAGCACCGGAAAATCGACCATCCTGCGGCTTTTTCTGGGCCTTGAGACACCGGATTCTGGCGACGTGTGTATTGGCGGCGAGGTGGTCAACGGGCGCCTGCCGGCCGAGCGCGATCTCGCCATGGTGTTCCAGAACCTGGCGCTGTTTCCGCACATGACGGCGGGCGAAAACCTGGCCTTCCCCCTGGTGGAACGCAAAACGCCAAAAGCCGAACGCGAGCGGCGCGTCAACGAGGTCGCCGACAAGCTCCATATCGGCCCGCTGTTGAACAAGATTCCCGCGCACCTTAGCGGCGGCGAGCGCCAGCGCGTCGCCATCGGCCGCGCCCTCGTGCGCGATTCAAACGCGCTGCTGATGGACGAGCCGATCTCGGCCCTGGACGCGCGCCTGCGCGAGGAAATGCGCGTCGAGCTCAAGCGCCTGCAACGCGAAATGCACCGCACCCTGGTCTACGTCACCCACGATCAGGAAGAAGCCATGTCTGTGGCCGACCGCCTGTGCATCATTCGCGACGGCGGCATCGCCCAGATCGGTACGCCCCAGGAAATCTACAACACGCCCAACAGCCGTTATGTGGCGGAGGTGATCGGCGCGCCGCCGATGAATTTCATTTCCGGCGCCATCGGCGAGGGCGGCGCGTTTTCCGCCGACGGACTCGACCTCGCGCTGACCTTCAAGGCCAACGGCGCCCCAGGGCCAGGCGAAGTCGGCGTACGGCCCGAGGACATCGCGATCGAGCGCGAGGCGACCGGCGATCACGTCGTCGCCGCGACCATATACGAGGTAGAGCCGCTGGGCGGCTTCACCGTGGTCGCTCTTTCGGTCGGCGACTCCGTGCTGCGCGCCCAGATCACCGGCCAGCCGCAATACACCCTCGGCGAACCGGTTCACCTCTCCCTCGCCCTCGACAAATGCCACCTCTTTGCCGGCGCCGACGGCGCCCGCCTCGCCACCGGCGCCACTGGGTAAGCCGCGCGACGGCCGCGACATGGCGGGACGTTCATGAGCGACAACGCCCATACGTTTTTCTGCATCGACGGACATACCTGCGGCAACCCGGTGCGCGTGGTGGCGGGCGGCGCGCCGGCGCTCAAGGGCGCGACCATGAGCGAACGCCGCCAGGATTTCATGACCCGTTTCGATTGGATCCGCCGCGCGCTGATGTTCGAGCCACGCGGCCACGACTTGATGTCGGGCGCGATACTTTATCCGCCCTTGCGCGACGACTGCGACCTGGGGCTGATTTTCATCGAGACCACCGGCTGCCTGCCCATGTGCGGCCACGGCGCCATCGGCACGGTGACCTTGGCGGTTGAGCACGGCCTGGTCAGCCCGGCGCGCGCGGACGAAGTCCGCCTCGATACCCCGGCCGGCGTGGTGGTGGCCGGTATCGAGCGCGACGGCCGCCATATCGAATCCGTGCGCCTGGTCAACGTGCCGAGCTATCTGCACGAGGCGGACGTGGCCTTCGACTGCCCGGAGCTCGGCCCGCTGAAGTGCGACATCGCCTACGGCGGCAATTTCTACGCCATCATCGAGCCGCAAGGCGGCTTCGGCGGTCTCGACGCCATGAGCGTCGGCGACATCAAGCGCCTCAGCCCCTTGGTTCGCGCGCTATTGAACGACAAGCTGCGGGTGGCGCACCCGGAAGACCCCACCGTCAAGGGCATCAGCCACGTCATGTGGACCGGCCCCGCCAGGGACCCACAAGCGAACGCGCGCAACGCGGTGTTCTACGGCGACGCGGCGATCGACCGCTCGCCCTGCGGCACCGGCACCTCGGCGCGCATGGCGCAACTGACCGCGCGTGGCGCGCTCAATGTGGGCGATAGCTTCGTCCACGAAAGCATCATCGGCAGCTTGTTCCACGGCGAGGTGGTCGAGGAAACCACCGTCGGCGACTTCCCCGCCATCCGCCCCGCCGTCACCGGCTGGGCCCGCCTCACCGGCCACAACACCATCTTCGTCGACCCCCGCGACCCCTACCGCCACGGCTTCCAGGTGGTCTGAGCCGGGGCCGCCGCCAATTTTGCGGGCTTTCGGTTGTGGCGAGGTTCCGGTAGGGTTCGCGCGGTCCGGGTACGCCGTAGCCATTCGTTAACCGAATCTGGATAGGGTGGCTGGCGCCAAGGCGATATGAGGGAGAAGACGTCACGTGCCACGCATCAATTTCTATTTCGAACCCTGCCAGGCGGTCACCGTCACCGGCGCCACCGTGTCCCTGATCGAGGGCCACGCGGTGGTCACCCTGGACGACGAGACCGGGCGCGAGCGGGTCTTCTTCACGCAGCCGCAAAAAGGGTTCGATCTGGTCACTGGCGAAGTGGCGCGGCTGGAGAAAATGGGCGCCGCCGAACGCTACGGTGAAACCTGGCGCGACAAGTCGGCCCCCGACACCGCCCGGTAACGCGGCGCGCGGCGCCGAGCCGCGGCGCAATCCTCACAAATCCCAAGTTCCCGACCTGAAGGACGCCAGGGCGCTTTTGGCGGAACTTGCGGCTTGATCCAGGTGGTTGCGTCCGGACGCCGGAGGGAACAGAATTCACGGGATGACGACGCGGGCGGCGCGCGCGTCACGGCGGCGCCGGCGTCGATCTGGGGGCGTATCGCCCGATCGACAACGCATCACGGGAGGAAGCGATGAAACATACTTTCACGCAATCACGCAACCGGCTCGGCGCCGCCGCGCTCGCCGGCCTCGTCGCGCTGGTGCTGGCCGCGCCGGCGGCGGCGGACTTCCAGCGCCGCGATATCGAATTCAACGCCGACGGCGTCACCCTGCGCGGCTGGTTCTACACGCCGGCCAACGCCAGCGGGCCCGTTCCGGCCATCGTCATGGCCCATGGTTGGTCGGCGGTGAAGGAAATGTGGCTCGACAAATACGCCGAGGAATTCGCCAATGCCGGCATGGCGGCGCTGGTCTTCGATAACCGCAACTTTGGCGCCAGCGACGGCACCCCGCGGTACGAGATCGATCCCTGGGCTCAGGTCCGCGACTATCGCCACGCCATCACCTATGCGCGGACACTGCCCGAGGTCGATCGCGATCGCATCGGCGTGTGGGGTTCGAGCTATAGCGGTGGCCACGTCCTCGTGGTCGGCGCCATCGACAAGCGGGTCAAGGCCGTGGTCGCGCAAGTGCCGGCCACAAAGCTATACGACGCCTTCGTGCGCAACGTGCGCGAGGACTTCTGGCCGGGTCTCCTGGCGGTGCTTGACGCCGACCGCGAGGCACGCTTCCGAGGGGAGGCGCCCGGTATGATCGCGGTGGTGTCGGAAGATCCGATGGGCGGTTCCACGCTGCCGCAGGCGGAGTCGTGGAAATGGTTCACCGAGACCGCCAAGCTGCGCGCGCCGTCGTGGCACAACGAGGTGACGTTGCAGTCGCTCGACATGGCGTTCCAGTACGAGCCATGGGCCTTCGTTCACCGCATCGCGCCGACGCCGCTCCTTATGATCGTGGCGGCGAACGACAACTTAATCCCGACCACCCACGCGCTCCAGACCTACGAGCTGGCGTTGGAACCCAAGCGGCTGATCATCGCCCCGGGCGACCACTTCGCGGCCTATGTCGAGGGCTTCGAACTGACCGGCGGCGCGGCGCGCGACTGGTTCGTCAAGTACCTGAAACCGTAACCCGACGCGATCCCCGGCCCGCCACGGCGAGTCGGGGCGCCGCCGCTACCCCAGCCCCAGTTCCTTGCGCACCAGGGCGGCGCCGGCGGCGAGGGCTTGCATCTTGCCCAGGGCGACCGCGCGCGGCATGGGCACCATGCCGCAGTTGGTGCTGGGGAAGATGCGTTCGGCCGGGGCGTGTTCGAGCGCCTCGTGGATGGTTTCGGCGACTTGCTCGGGCGTTTCCACTTGCTCCGTCGCGACGTCGATCACGCCGGCGAGAATGTCCTTGTTGCCGAGCAGGTCGATGACGTCCATGGGCACGTTGGAATGGGCGAGTTCAAGCGAGACCACGTCGATGTCGCTTTCGGCCAGGGTCGGGAAGGTGGCCGCGTATTGGCGCCATTCGTCGCCCAAGGTCGCCTTCCAGTCGTTATTGGCCTTGATGCCGTAGCCGTAGCAGATATGCACAACGGTCTTGCATTTGAGGCCCTCGATGGCGCGGTGCAGGGTGTCGATGCCCCAGCTTTTGACCTCGTCCATGTAGACGTTGTAGGCGGGCTCGTCGAACTGGATGATGTCGGCGCCGGCGGCTTCCATCTCGCGCGCTTCCTCGTTGAGCAGGCGGGCGAAGTCCATGGCCATGGCCGGGCGGTCGCCGTAATGGGCATCGGCCAGGGTATCGACGATGGTCATCGGGCCCGGCAGGTTGAACTTGAGCTTTTTACGGGTGTGGGCGCGGGCGAAGCGGACATCTTCGACATGGATCGGGCGCGCGCGGCGGACCGGCCCCACCACGGTCGGACAGTCCGCCTCGTAGCGGTCGGCGCGGATGCCGATGCGCTGTTTGTTGGCGAAGTCGATGCCGTCGATATGCTCGAGGAAGCCATGCACGAAATGCTGCCGCGACTGCTCGCCGTCGGACACGATATCGAGGCCCGCCTCCTCCTGGTCCATCAGGGCGAGCCGCACCGCGTCGCGCTTGGCCTGGGCGAGGATGTCGGGGTCTTGCGGCACCCACGGCGCCCACAACGGCGCCGGCTCGGCCAGCCAGGGCGGCTTGGGCAGGCTGCCGACGATACCGGTTTCCAATATTTTCGTGGCCACGCTTGTCTCCCCTCGCGCCTCGTTACGTCATTGCATTATAAGCCGAGCTTGTCGGCGATGGCGGCGTAGCCGTCCTTGGCCAACCCGGCCGCGCCGGCCTTGTAATAAGGTTCCGTGCCGACGATGCCGGTGCCGGAAACGATCCGGTTCATGAAGTTGAACAGGGCGCAGACCAGCGCCGCGTCATGGACGGCCTTTTCGTCCCAGCCGGCGGCCAGGATGTCCTCGACATCGCCCGCGACCATGCGGCCGGGCGTCAACGTGAGTTTGCGCGCGAAACGCAAGATTGGCTTCATGCGGCCTTCGACAGGGGCCGAATCGACATCGCCGATCAGGCTCTCCAACACGCCGTCGGCAACGCCAAAGGCTTCGGCGGTGATTTTGTGCACCCCGTAACAGTGGCCGCAGGAATTGAGCCCCGAGACATAGGCCGCGATCAGTTCGCGCTCGGCCACCGATAGCGGCGACGGCCCGCGCATCGCCTCCTCCTCGAACGGCAACAGCTTGCGCGCCGTCGCCGGGTAGGCCTTGAACAGATCGGGCAGTGTCGCGTCACGCCCCAGGGATGGCAGAAACGACATGGTTTCCTCGTCATAAACGCCGGTCGCCCGGCTGGCGGGCCACCAATTTAGCATCCGCGGATCGATTTGTCCGGCCCGCCAATGTTTCGTGGGTTGAGAGCGCCATCGGCGCGGCGTAGCATCGCCTCCAGAAAGCACGACCGCGTCGGGTCATCGCATTGGCCCTAACGAAAAAACACATAATTTGAATTATTTCAATATGTTGAAGAATGTTTCTTATGAAGAAAGATAGCTGAATGACCGACACGGACGAACGGCTGGGCTATATCGGGATCGGCCTGATGGGGGCGCCGATGGCTAGGCGGCTGGCGCAAGCGGGTTACGGCGTGACCATCTGGGGCCGCGATCCGGCCAAGCTCGCGCCGATTCTGGCCGCCGGCGCGACAAGCGCGGCAAGTGCCGCGGACGTGGCGCGCGGCGCCGATATTCTGTTCACCTGCCTGTCCGACACCGACGCCGTGGAAGCGGTGGTGTTCGGCGCCGACGGCGTCGCGCAAGGCGCCGGGCCCGGCAAGGTGCTGGTCGACATGTCGTCGATCCGCCCCGACGCGGCCAGCCACATGGCCGCGCGGCTGCGAAGCGAGACCGGCATGGGCTGGATCGACGCGCCGGTGTCCGGTGGCGTGGCGGGCGCGGAGAGCGGCACGCTGACCGTGATGGCGGGCGGCATCGAGGCCGATTTCGAGCGCGTCCGGCCGGTGGTCGCCCATCTCGCCCAGCGCTTCACCCTGATGGGGCCGAACGGCGCCGGTCAGGCCACCAAGCTGATCAACCAGATCCTCGTCGGCTGCGCCGTGGCGGTGCTCGCGGAGGCGGCCAGTTTGGCCATGCGCGCCGGCATCGACGCGGCGCGCATCCCGGAGGCGCTGGCCGGCGGGCGCGCCGATTCCTTGCCGCTGCAACAATTCTTCCCCAAGATGGTGGCCGGCGACTTCTTCGTCGAATCCCATATCCGCACCATGCTCAAGGACCTCGACACGGCGCGGGCGCTGGCGCGCGAGACCGCCACCGCCATGCCGATGACGGCCATGGCCGCGGAACTGCACCGCCTGATGGTGCAGCGCGGCTTCGGCGACGACGACGGCACGGCGCTGGCCAAGCTCTATGGCGAGGCGCCCATTTAGACGCCATTATACCAAAGAGCGATGATAATGACCCATAGGGACGGCTTGCCAAGGTTTTCGGCAAGGAGCGCGTGGCGTGGCGATGCGGGGCATCGCGAGACGCGCGCGACGCCGTCCGAAAGCCTTGGCAAGCCGCCGCCCCGGTCGTCCACGCGGCCCGTCGGAGGGCGTCGGAAAGCCTTGACGATGCGCCGCATCGTCGGCGGCTTCCCTCCTACCCGACGGACCGCATGGACGATCCCCATGGGTCATTATCGTCGCTCTTTGGTATTAGCCGGAGCGGACGAACTTCTGGAAGGCGTGGCAGGTGAGCGGGGCGAAATGATCGATGGCGCCCGATGCCTTGACCACCTCGCCGACATAGAAATCGCCGCGTGAATCCGCCCAGATGCCGTGCGGCACGATGAAGTTGCCGGGCAGCACCGGGTTCCCGCCGCCGATCTGGGTTTGGATATTGCCGTCGAGATCGCAGATGGTGACCCGCGCGATCGGCGCGTGGCCCAGGGGCGGGTGCTTCATGAACGGAAAATGCGGGCGTTCCGGCGTCGGCACGTTCCAGCCGAGCTCGGCGATGTACAGGTTTTCCTGCTCGTCGATGAACAGGTCGTCGGGACGGTTGACCCAGTCCCAGCTTTCGATGAAATCGCCTTGGGAAGTGAAGATTTGCAGGCGCGAATTCTCGCGGTCGGCGACGTAGACCCGGCCCGCGCGGTCCACCGCCACGCTATGCGGCAGGTTGAACTGGCCCGGCCCGGAACCGGGCTCGCCCCATGAACTCAGCAACTTCCCTTCGGCGGAAAATCGGTGAATGCGGGCGTTGCCATAGCCGTCGGATATGAACATCTCGCCGTTCTCGGCGACCGCCACGTTGGTCACCATGTTGAACGGCCCGCCGGCGTATTGGACCGGGGATTCGCCGATCTTGAAGCCGGTGTCGGCGGGCCGGTCGGTGTCGCCCAGCGTCATCAGCAGCGTGCCGTCGGTGGTGAACTTGCGCACCGTGTGGTCGAAGTTGTCGGCGCAATAGACGTTGTCGTGGCGGTCGATGAAAATGCCGTGCGCCGAGGAAAACACGCCCTCGCCCCAGGCGTCGAGGAACTTGCCCTCCTTGTCGAAAATGATCACCGGGTGGTCGCCGCGGTTGAACACGTAGACCCGGTCGCGGGAATCGACCGCGACGCCGGCCACCTCGACAAAGGACCAGCCCTCGGGCAGCCGCTCCCAGCCCTCCAGCACCTCGTATTCCAGCTTGTGCACGCCAATCGTCATTGCGCCTCTCCCTCGGCATCCGGGTATCGATCAACCCGGCGGTTCGAATCTGGCGGTGAAGTGGCGCATGGCGGCGCCCCCGAAATGCGGAGCATATTAGCTGGCGCGTGGGACGCTGGGTAGCGGAAGCATGCCCTCCTCGGACCGGCGGCGTTGCTCGACCACGTATGATGTGTATAATATCATCGTGACGTACACATAGGTATCGCGATGCGTACCAATATCGTGATCGACGACGACTTGATGGCGCAGGCGTTGAAGCTTGGCGGTTACAGGACCAAGCGCCGCGCCGTGGAGGAGGGCTTGCGGCTGTTGGTCCGGTTGCGCCGCCAGGAACGGGCGCGGCGGTTGCGAGGCAAGCTCGACTGGCGAGGCTCCCTGGACGAACTCAGGCGGGACCGGTGATCCTGGTCGATTCCTCGGTGTGGATCGACTACTTCAATGGCGTCGAGACCCCTGAGACCGATCGGCTGGACGCGCTTCTGGAAAGCGAGTTGCTGCTGACGGGCGACATCGTCATGGCCGAGGTCTTGCAAGGTTTTCGCCACGACAGCGATTTTCGCCGCGCCCGGCTGGCCCTCGACCAACTCGTGTTCCGGCCCATGCTGGGACGCGATATCGCGCTGGCCAGCGCGCGGAATTATCGCCGTCTGCGGGCGCGCGGCGTGACGGTGCGCAAGACCATCGCCATGTCCATCGCGACCTTCTGCCTGGAGAACGGCCACGCGCTCCTCCATTCCGACCGCGACTTCGATGCCATCGCCGAACATCTCGGCCTGAAGATGGCGTGAGCAGCGGCGCCGCTATTGGCCGGCCAAAAATTCGAGAAGCGCCGCCGTCGTTTCCTCCGGGGCCTCCTCGGGCAGGAAATGGCCGCACGG
>Ga0114950_10002724_pt1 | contig 13585 bp, 12 predicted proteins | sample N075metaG_FD_83503 | JGI IMG/M metagenome (GOLD analysis project Ga0114950, IMG submission 83503) | Deep subsurface microbial communities from Kermadec Trench to uncover new lineages of life (NeLLi) - N075 metaG | ecosystem: Environmental > Aquatic > Marine > Ocean trench > Sediment | place...
GCGGATCCGGAGCGAGTTCGTAACGAATTGTCGCAACATGAAATCATCTCGGAAGACTGGGGTGGTGAGCATCTGTTTGCGCTGGTCTCAGCTCAGACAGGTGAGGGCATACCCGAGTTACTGGATACCATTTTGTTGCAAGCCGAAGTTCAGGACCTGAAAGCAATTGCCGAAGGGCCAGCCCAGGGCATCGTCATTGAGGCAAGCCTCGAGAAAGGGCGCGGCGCGGTTGCGACGCTGCTGGTACAGGCTGGAACGCTTAATCAGGGTGACATGATCATCGCTGGCGAAGAATACGGTCGTGTCCGAAACATGTTCGATGAGTCGGGCAAGAAGGTTGCACAGGCCGGACCGTCAACGCCTGTTGTGGTGATCGGTCTCTCCAAGACGCCAGGCGCGGGTGACGACTTCATCACCGTCAAGAACGAGCGCAAAGCGCGTGAGGTCGCAGAATTCAGACAAAGTAAGAAGCGTGAAGCCAAATTGGCTCAGCAACAGGCGTCAAATATGGAAGACGTCTTCAGCAGGATGACTGAAGCCGAAGCGTCCATCGTGCCTGTATTGATCAAGTCAGATGTTCATGGCAGCGCCGAGGCATTGCGCGACGCACTGAACAGGCTTTCGACTGATGAAGTTAAAGTAAAAATTATTGCGTCAGGCGTCGGTGGCATCACCGAATCAGATGCCGTACTCGCTGCCGCATCGCATGCGGTCATAATCGGCTTCAACGTACGCGCAGACAGCGCAGCCAGGACAGCGATCAAGGAGTCTGGCGTCGACGTTCGCTATTACAGCATCATCTATGAAGCCATTGACGATGTTAAAGCGGCGCTGAGCGGTCTTCTCTCTCCGGAAATCCGCGAGAATATTGTTGGACTGGCAGAAGTGAAAGAAGTGTTCAGCTCTCCGAAGCTGGGCGATATTGCCGGCAGTATCGTGACGGAAGGCTTTGTTAAAAAGTCGAATCCGATCCGCGTACTTCGCGACAATGTTGTGATTTATGAAGGTGAGCTGGAATCACTGAGACGCTTCAAAGATGCGGTTAACGAGGTTCGTTCCGGAACGGAGTGCGGCATCGGCGTTAAGAATTACAACGATGTCAAAGTCGGCGATCAGATCGAATGCTTCGAGCGCATCGAAGTCGCCCGTACGCTCGACTAGGCGTCGTAACACCGAGTCTCATTCATGCCACGAGAATTTTCACGCAATCAGCGTTTAGGCGCACAGATCCTCAGGTCGCTGAGCGAGTTGCTGCGTCTCGAAACCAAAGACCCCGCGTTGACGTCAATAACATTGACGTCAGTCGACCTGACGCGAGATCTTAGCGTGGCGAAAATTTCTTTCAGCCTGCTCGATCCAGGTAGTGACCCACAACCAGCGGTCGACGGATTGAAACGCGCAACCGGTTTTCTGCGAGGCAAACTGGGCGGCAGATTGAAAGTCAGGCATATTCCCGAACTGCGATTTTCGCACGACGTAAGTGCCGCGCGCAGCGATGAAATCAGCCGGCTCATCGACAGCGCCAACAAGAGCTAAATGAAGACTCAATCGAACAGCAACCCCAAGCATTCCATCCTGCCCGTAGACGGCTTGCTGCTACTAAACAAACCAGCAGGCCTAACCTCGAACCGTGCCTTGCAGAAGGTCAAACGGCTGCTGCACGCGAGCAAGGCTGGACACACCGGCAGCCTGGATCCCGCTGCGACAGGAATGCTGCCATTGTGTTTTGGCGAAGCGACCAAGGTTTGCGCCTATTTGCTGCACGCGGACAAGACTTACCGAGTGTCGGCGCGCCTCGGCGAGAAGACGGATACCGGCGATGCCGACGGACAGGTAATCGCTTCCGCATCTGTTCCGCACATGACGGAACTTCAGTGGCAGAGTGTAATTGACCGATTCCTCGGCGAGACCCAACAGATTCCACCGATGTACTCGGCACTCAAAGTAGACGGCAAACGACTCTATGAGCTGGCCAGGAAAGGCCTGGTTGTCGAGCGCAAGCCCCGGACAATCCGGATCGACGAGCTAACGCTGCTGGAGTGCAAGGGATCGCGCCTGGTTCTCAGGGTGAAATGCTCAAAAGGAACCTATATTCGAACACTGGTGGAGGATATTGCCGAGGCCGCCGGGACCATTGCGTATACGGACAGCCTGCACCGGGAATCTGTCGGGGCATTTCGTGCCGAAGATATGCCCGATCTCAGCAAAGCAGAGGAATGGGCGAAATCGGCACCTGAGTTGCTCAGAAAGCGACTCCTGGCGCCGGATATTGCCCTGGCCGAAATGCCGTCGGTGGAGATACGTCAGGACCAGGCAGCACGGTTCGTGCAGGGTCAGCAGCTTGAGGTTGCAGACGCCTCGAATGGCGAAGTTCGCGTCTATGGTGCAAAAGGGCAGTTTTTAGGGGTTGGCGAGCTGATTGGCAATGGCCGGCTTGCTCCCCGCAGGGTTTTTAATATATAAAAAATCCCTGATATTTAGGTGTTTTGGGCTATTACTGAGCCGTTACAGACGCTAGAATAGCGCGCTCAAAAAACAGGCCAGAACGAATACAGAGAACGATTGGAGTTTCTTAAAGATGTCACTTTCAAGTGAAAACAAGAGCAGTATTATTAAAGATTATTCACGCGGCGAAGCCGATACAGGCTCACCTGAAGTCCAGGTTGCACTGCTGTCCGCACGTATTAGCGAGCTCACTTCTCATTTCAGCGAGCACAAGAAGGATCACCACTCCCGTCAGGGTCTTTTGAAAATGGTCAACAAGCGACGCAAGTTGCTCGACTACGTCAAGTCAAAAGACAACGAACGCTACCGCGAGCTGATATCCCGGCTCGGACTTCGCCGCTAGATACTCGGCGATTTTGGCAATGAATTAACGAATTTGTCGGCCCGGAAAAGGGTACGCGGCGGATTTGTTATGCCTCAAACATTCAACTATTGAGATTACAGTGAAATCAATCAAAAAGACGTTCCAATATGGGGAACATGAAGTAACGATGGAAACAGGCGCGATTGCGCGTCAGGCAGATGGTGCCGTCATGGTGACCGTCGCCGATACCGTGGTTCTGGTAACAGCCGTTGGTCGCAAGAAAGCAGACCCGGGCCGCGACTTTTTTCCACTGACTGTTAACTATCAGGAAAAGACCTATGCGGCAGGCAAAATTCCGGGTGGATTTTTCAAGCGAGAAGGTCGTCCCAGCGAAAAAGAAACACTGGTATGCCGCCTTATCGACCGCCCAATTCGTCCGCTGTTTCCGAAAGGCTTCAAGAACGAGGTGCAGGTCATCGCAACTGTCGTTTCTTTGAATCCGGATGTGGACCCGGATATTCCAGCCATGATCGGTGCCTCCGCGGCGCTCGCAATTTCAGGCATGCCATTTGCCGGACCGATTGCTGCGGCAAGAGTTGGCTACAAAGATGGCAGCTACTTGTTGAACCCGGGGCGCGAGGCTCTTCTGGAATCCGATCTGGATCTCGTTGTTGCCGGTACAGAATCAGCCGTTTTGATGGTTGAATCCGAAGCCAAACGATTATCTGAAGAAGTCATGCTTGGCGCGGTCATGTTCGGCCACGAGCAGATGCAGGTGGCTATCAAGGCCATTAGCGAATTGGCTGCCGAGGCGTCCAAGCCTGCATGGGACTGGCAAGCACCCGCCGTCGATGAGGACCTCGACAAAGCGGTCGCAGATGCAGCAGAAGCCGGCATGGGTGACGCTTACCAGATCAAGGATAAGGTAGAACGACAGGATGCAGTCGGTAGTTTGAAATCATCCACCGCAGAGACACTTTCGGCTGGTGATGATGCTCGTTGGTCAAGCGAAGAGGTGTATGGCGCGTTATCGAAACTTGAGAAACGAGTGGTTCGGCAACGCGTTATTGCGGGCGAGCCTCGTATTGACGGTCGCGATGCAACAACGGTTCGTCCGATTGACGTCAAGGTCGGTATTTTGCCGCGTGCGCATGGTTCTGCCATATTCACACGTGGTGAGACACAGGCAATTGTTGTCACAACACTGGGTACAGGACGTGACGCGCAGATAATCGACGCGATCGAAGGCGAGCGCAAAGACGCGTTCATGTTCCATTACAACTTTCCTCCATATTGTGTTGGCGAGACCGGTTTTGTCGGTTCGCCGAAACGACGCGAAATCGGCCATGGCAAGTTGGCCCGACGCGGCATTCAGGCGGTCATGCCAAATGACGAAGATTATCCTTACGTCATTCGTGTCGTGTCAGAAATCACTGAGTCGAACGGTTCGAGCTCCATGGCATCGGTTTGCGGATCAAGCCTGGCGCTGATGGATGCCGGCGTTCCGATTGCCGCACCGGTTGCCGGTGTTGCGATGGGTCTCGTCAAGGAAGGCGACGACTACGCCGTGCTGACGGACATCCTGGGTGACGAAGATCACCTTGGCGACATGGACTTCAAGGTAGCGGGTACTGACGACGGTATCACTGCACTGCAGATGGATATCAAGATCCAGGGCATTACTCAGGAGATCATGAGCAAGGCGCTCGATCAGGCGAAAGTTGCTCGTTTGCACATTCTTGAGGAGATGGCTAAATGCATTAACGAGCCGCGCGAAGAAATGTCCGAGTGGGCACCGACCATCATCTCGTTCAAGATTGACCCGGAAAAAATCCGCGATGTTATCGGCAAGGGTGGATCGGTCATTCGTGCGATAACAGAGGAAACTGGTGCTTCGATCGATATCGACAACGACGGCACAATTCGCGTTGCGTCAGTAGACGGCGCATCCGGACGCGAAGCGGTTCGTCGAATCGAGTTGATTACAGCAGACGTGGAAGTTGGCCGGGTTTACGACGGAAAAGTGGCCCGTCTGATGGACTTCGGCGCGTTCGTCACTATCTTGCCGGGCAAAGACGGTCTTGTGCATATCTCGCAGATCTCGCACGAGCGGGTAGAGAAAGTCAGCGACAAATTGTCTGAAGGCGATATGGTGAAAGTAAAGGTTCTGGAAGTAGATCGTCAGGGCCGGGTTCGCCTGAGCATGAAGGAAGTTGACGCAGCTTAAGATCGGCAGCGATCAGATAAAAAGGCGCGGCAGGGAAACCTGCCGCGCCTTATTTTTTTGTGGCTCTGCTGCGCCGCGCTTATTGGGAAACGTAGCGACGATTTACGCGTACGGCCAGGTAGGCAACACCCATAAGCAGGAAACCAACAACCACCAGCGAGAATGCCCATCCGAGGCTGTCTGAGAAGTATTCAGCCGTTATTTTCGTGAGGTAGGCACCAAGTGCCAGTGAGCCGAATATCAGGAATATGCGGCTCTTCAAGTGGGTGCTCATAAAAATAATAGCGAATACCAGCCCGGGATAAATGGCCTCCCAGAACACGCTTTGATGCGGTTTCCATTCACCAAGAGCAAATGCAGCGCCAAGAAAGCCGAACACGCCAAACGTATATAACCAGCCTGTGAGAACCTCGCGTTCAGATCCAACAAAGCTGTAGCCAAGCAGCATATACGCAAGACCGGCAAACAGGATTCGATAGTTGATGAACGCCCAGTTGTCGAATACGGGCGCGCCGCCGACCAGGTGATCGGTGATGGCAAAGAACAGCCAGCTGCCGAAGATAAAGGCGAATGTTAGCAGTACATTTTTTCGAATGACGGTGTAAGCGCCCAGATAAACTGCGAACAGAATACTCGCGATCTGAATCTGTATTGTTAACTGATCAACGTTTATCCCCGATTCGTCATAGGTCACAAGAAGCCCGACGGGAATCAACATGGCAGAAATCAGAAAGAAAGCGGGTCCCGCGGCGCCCAGCTTCTCCTGATGACTGAACAATACGCCAACGACAAACGCCGCTATGCCGGAGCCCAGCGTCACGAATATTTTCATTGCTGTGCCGAAATGACGCCACTCCTGAGCGATCAGGAATACCAGGCCCATGAACACGACAGCGCCGCCGATAAAATAAAGTACGGCTGATAACCGTGAAGTCAGATTGGAGTCGGCGGCAGCGGATGATTGCTGGCCAGTGCCAATCGCCTGCATAACTTCTCGCTCCGTCAATTCGCCGGAATCGACGAGCGTGGACAATTCTTGCAGCAATTCTTGCTTATTCACTGTCGGTCACCCACCCGAGGAACTGGAAATTCCAGTAGTAGTTATACGATCCGTTACTTGACTCCAGTGCCAGTTTTTCGCCGAAACTTTCTTTGACGAGATAGCGACTGCTGTAGTCTCGCCTGTAGCCGAAAATGAACCAGCCGCTTCGACGCCCGGTTTCTACGGCGAAGCCGTCAGGCGATCGAATAGAGCTGTCCAGTGCCAGAGCCAGTGCTTCTTCGAGCTGAATTTCACGACTCGTGTTCTCTGAGACATCGTGTACAAAAAAATGTAAGGGGTGCTCTGTGACAGGGTTTGCTCCCTCTGGCACCGGTTCCTTTTTTATGGTCAGCTTTCCGTCCGACACCCGATAGACAGTGAAAGGGCTGTATTGCCCGGTCGTATACAAAAAATCAAACTTCGCTGGCTCCACCGTGTTGAACCACCGCGGGCCGTTAATTGCGATTGCGATGAAAATAATCATTGCAACCGGTATGGACAAGCCAATGATCAAGCTTATGTTTCGCTTTTTGTCGTCTTGCATCGTCATAGCCGGGTACCTCAGGCGAACTGGCATTGATACTAAATTGAGTCGGCATTCAATTGAGTGAGCCAGGACATAATAGACTGGATTCATGACCGGCTCCTCGTGATTGCGTTAGCTGGACTTTAGGGCGAGGGGCCTGAGAACGACTGTAGAAGGGGTGATGATTGACGGATGTTCTGGTCATGACCGTGAAATCGCTTAAATTGGGGCGCGAGCATATAATCAGGAACCGTTGAAATAGGGGCTTTCGCTTGAATATTTTGTCCTTGAGAAACGGCTGGATCGCGATTTTTCTGGCGGCATTAATATGGTCAGGAATCAATCCGGCGGACTACGTGACCTGGCTTTTGGAAGTCTTCCCGGCAGTATTGGGCGCCGTGGTCCTGTGGGCTACTCGCAAGTCGTTTCCGATGACATCGCTGGTGTACACACTCATATTGATTCATTGCATCATCTTGATGGTCGGTGGCCACTACACCTATGCAGAAGTCCCATTGTTCGACTGGATACAAGACGAATTTGGCATGGTCAGGAATAACTACGACAAACTAGGGCATTTTGCCCAGGGCTTTGTTCCAGCATTGATTACGCGAGAGATCGTCATCCGAAAAAACGTATTCAAAGACGCTCGCTGGCGAAATTTCTTTATCGTCTGCTTTTGCTTGGGATTCAGCGCCTTTTACGAACTGATCGAATGGTGGGTGGCGCTGTTATCGGGTGAAGGCGCAGACGCTTTCCTTGGTACCCAGGGCTACGTGTGGGACACGCAGTCTGATATGGCCTGGGCCTTGTCTGGTGCCGTCATTGCGCTGTTGGTCTTAGGCAAGCTGCATGACAGGCAATTGGCGGACAAGACAGCCTGACAACGGTTCTCAAAGGCCCGGCATTACCGGTTGTGACCGCTCCGCATCTTCAATGCTCTCCTGAAGAAAAGCCATGACGCGCTTTGGCAGGTAAAATTTTGGTCGCAAGGGAGTGCCGCCTTCAACAAAGCCGACATGGCCGCCAGCCTCGCTGAGCTCCAGCGTGACGCACTCGGAGAGCAGGCTTGCATCCGGAATGGCTTCCGGTGACATGAACGGATCGTCGAGCGAATTGACTATTAGAGTAGGTCGTTCGATACCGGACAAGAACGCCGTAGAGCTGCAGCTGCCGTAGTAGTCGTCTTTGCCTTCAAAGCCGTGCAGAGGTGCGGTAACAAGGTCGTCAAACTCGGCAAAGGTCTTCGCCGCCATACTCTTGTGCCAGTCAAATGCAGCTGTGTATTGGTCGAACTTTCGGGCGATCGACTGCTTCATGCGTTTTAGCAGGTATCGTTGGTAAACCTTTGAAAAACCAATATTTAGAGCATCTGCACTTATACTCAAATCAAGCGGTACGCTAACGGCGGCCGCGGCCTGCAGGGGCGTCGTCGCGCCGTTTTCTCCGAGGTATTTCAATAGTACGCTGCCACCCAACGAATACCCGACCGCGCTAATCGGGCCTGTTTGTCCGCTGGTGATTAACTTCTCGAGAAAATAGCGAATGTCATTGGTCTCGCCGGCATGATAGCGACGCGGCAGGCGGTTTCGATAGTCGCCACAGTCTCTGAAATGAAGCACACAGGCGTTCCAGCCACGGTCCCTGGCGGCGGTCAGTAACATTTGGGCATACGAGGCCTCTGCAGAACTTTCCAGGCCGTGCAGGATGACCAGCAGCGGCAAATTCTCAGCAGACGCGGGGGCCTCAACCAGCCAATCCACGACGGTTGTGTCGCCGTCGGGCAGTTCCAGTGTTTCAGAGCGCAAAGCCACGCGCCGTACACGGGTCCAGGGCAGCGACGGGTATATGGTTTGGGCATGCCTGTTTTTCAGCCACCAGGCCGGTTGGAAGGAGCTGGATCGGATGCGATTATTATCGGATTCTTGATTCATGAGGGGCCGAATGCCACCGTTCATCCCGTCAATGCCCGCCTATAAAAAAGGCCCCCAACTGACGCTGGGGGCCGGCCATGGAGTCGAAACTCCTTCAGGCATCTGCAACAGGGGGCGGGGGAGCGTATCCCTGCTGCAATGCACAAAATAGGGCATTTCGCCCCCGGATGTCAAGTGAAACTTGATCCCGCTTAGCCGGCTGTTTTTCGGTCCTCAGGCAATTTGTCATCCTTTTTTGCTTGCTCTTCCCCCGCATCCGGAAGGTTTCCGGAGATCCTGCGCATGACTTCATCCTGCAGCGATTTCCATCGACTGTAGTTTTTTTGTGCAATATCCGCGACCGCGAGTACCGGATCTACGCCGACCACGCGCTTGACCTGACCCCGCAGGTTTTGCTGCTGGACCATAAACAATTTAGTGCTCTGCTCAAGATAATTGGCCATGAAGCCCGGCACGACCTTTCCATAGGATCGGATGACCTGGGACAAGAAGTCCTGGCTCATGATCGCTTCACCTTGCTGCTCCTGTTCACTGATGACCTGCAGCAAAATGGAACGCGTGATGTCGTCGCCGCTCTTTTTGTCTACGACGACAAATTCGACCTTCTTGACGACAAGGTCTTTGACATCAGCCAGTGTGATGTAGCGACTTTCGTCCGTGTCGTACAAACGACGATTCGGATATTTTTTGATGACACGTGCAGTACTCATTAACGATCTCTTCTCGCGATGGGCAGGCTAAATTTTGCTGCAAATCGCGCCCCGTGGCGGAATGGCGCCTACCTTAGCCCATTTTCACCCGAAGCCAAAGAATCTTGTGTGTCCGCTACCGTGGCCAGTCTGGCCATCGGGTCCAGCTTCCAATGTGCAACCGCCCAGGCCCAGATCTCATCGAGCGATGCCAGTTGGAGGTCGGCCTGTGTTTCTTGCTGCAAGGCGGCCAATGCAGCAACCAGAACCGGACGTGGATTTGTCAAAGGGATGGCTTCGGCACCGGTCAATTTGCTAAGTTTTTGCCCGGTCGAGTTAATGGCGACCGGAATATGTAAATAGTCGGGGGTTGGCAATCCGAGTTGTCGTTGCAGGTGGATCTGGCGCGGCGTCGAGTCAATCAGGTCGATTCCGCGCACGATTTCACTGATCGATTGCAGGTGGTCGTCAACAACCACCGCCAGGTGGTACGCGATCAAACCATCGCGCCGCCGGATTATGAAATCGCCGGATTCGGATTCCAGCCGTTGGCTTATGGACCCCTGCAGTCGATCGTGGAACTCAACTGGTTGATCATCGGTAATGATTCGGATAGAGACTTCGGTGCCGTCAAAGCCCGTCCGGCAGGTTCCTGGATAGACTCGACCGAGTGCGCCTTTCATTGCACTGGAAAGCGTCCGCCTGGAACACTGGCAAGGGTAGGCGAGCTTTCGGTGCAGCAAGTCTTCGACGTACGACAGATGTTTTTTTGTCGATGCGCTTTGATACGTGACCGGGCCGTCCCATTGAAAGCCATACGCGTGTAACGCATCGATGATCAACTTGTCGGAGCCGGCTTGTTCGCGCGGCGGATCGATGTCTTCGATCCTCACCAGCCAGCGCCCATTGTTGGTTCGAGCCTGCAAATAGCTCGCGACCGCAGCCAGCAACGAACCGAAATGCAATGGACCGGTGGGAGAGGGCGCGAATCGCCCAATGTAAGCTCCGGCCTGGTGGCTAGCGGTATCGGTCATCCCGATCACGGAATTGACGTTCGGCCATTTCCCGGCGTTCTTGAGCTTCCAGGCTCAACGTCGCAACAGGTCGGGCTTCAAGCCGCTTCAGGCCGATCTCTTCGCCGGTTTCGTCGCAATAACCATAAGTGCCGTCGTCGATTCGGTTCAGTGCCGAGCTGATTTTCCGAATCAATTTGCGTTCCCGGTCGCGCGTTCGTAATTCGAGGCCAAATTCAGATTCCTGGGTGGCACGATCATTTGGATCCGGGAAGCTGGCCGCCTCGTCCTGCATGTGATGCACAGTACGGTCGACCTCGTTCATTAATTCGGATTTCCACGATCCGAGGATATTCTGGAAATGATTGAGTTGTCCGGTACTCATGTACTCCTCACCTCGAACGACGAGATAAGGCTCAATGCCGTGGACCGGGCCTGACAATACATCACCATGCTTCGCTCGTGACCTTACTGGCCTGGCTGGCTTTTTCTTCGCGGGCGCCGCTTTCTTGGCTACCACCTTCTTTTTCGACACTTTTTTCTTCGAAACGTTTTTCGCCGCTTTCTTTTTGGACGGCGCTTTACGGGCTACCTTCTTTTTCGAAGCCTTTTTCTTTGCCGGCTTCTTCTTGCTCGTTTTCTTCCTGGCAGCCGGCTTCTTTTTCGCGACCTTTTTCTTGCTGACCTTTTTACGGACAACAGTCTTCTTCTTGCTGGTCTTTTTCTTCGAAGATTTCTTCGCTACGGACTTCTTCCGAGCGACGGACTTTTTCTTGGTGGATGTTTTCTTCTTGCTCACTTTACGCCTTTTTACGGGTGCCTTCTTACGGCTTGATTTCTTGCGAGAAGCTGCCTTTCTTGCTGCCATTTGGTAACCCCTGCGGTCTGGAAAAGGCGGGAATTATACATTGATGGCAGCGACATGGAAGCCCCGAATGGCAGCTTTTTCAGGTCATTTTGAAGCTGCGGTTCGAGAGCCGAATTCGAGCCGGTCCCAGACCGGATCCGGGGCCCCCAAAACAAGCTTCCGACGGTCAATTCTGGTAGCAAATCGAGGATCTGGAATGGGCCTGACCAATTGATGTGAGCATCGTTTTATTATCGAAATTGCATTACACTGTGCCGATCTGACGGGCTATGGGCGTTACACCAGTACATGCGACTAAGTAAGATAAAGCTCGCCGGCTTCAAGTCGTTCGTTGATCCAACTACTATTCCGTTTCCCAGCAACCTGGTAGGGGTTGTTGGGCCGAATGGTTGTGGCAAATCGAATGTCATTGATGCCGTGCGATGGGTTATGGGCGAGAGTTCGGCGAGCCGTTTGCGTGGTGACTCCATCACCGATGTCATTTTTAACGGCTCCAGCACCCGCAAACCGGTCGGAACCGCGTCCGTGGAGCTGTTGTTCGACAACACTGACTCCACGCTGGAGGGCCAATACGCCAAATATGCCGAAATTTCCATTCGCCGGGAGGTGTCACGAGACGGAATCTCGACTTATGCGCTAAACGGCACCCGTTGCCGGCGCAAAGACATCACCGGGATATTCTTAGGGACCGGCCTTGGGCCGAGAAGCTACTCGATCATCGAGCAAGGCATGATTTCCAAGCTCATCGAGGCGAAGCCGGAAGAGACTCGAGCCTTTATCGAAGAGGCTGCAGGAATCTCGAAATACAAAGAACGGCGCCGTGAAACCACCAACCGGATAAAACGAACCAGGGAAAACCTGGATCGTCTGCGCGACATTCAGGACGAAGTTGAAAAGCAGATCAAGCATCTCGATCAGCAGGCGAAGACCGCGGAGCGGTATGGCCGCCATAAAAACGATGAAAGGCAAACGGCGGCAGAGTTGCTGGCGCTGCGCCTGAGAGATCTTGACGAGAAGGCAGGCCAGTCAAGAACGGGCCTCGCCGAGAAAGAGACCGCGCTGGAAGCCGTGATCGCAGAGCAACGACGCGTCGAAGCGGCAATCGAGGAAGCACGTGTCCGTCAAAGCGAGCGGACAGATTCCATGAACGAAGTGCAGGGTCGCTTCTACAAGTCCGGTTCCGAGATCGCCCGTCTCGAGCAGTCGATCGAACATGCGATTGAACTGCGCGAACGCCAGAGCAAAGACCTTGAGCAAGCGATAAAAGGCGCGCAAGAGATCGCGAGCCATATCGACAAGGATGAAAGCGAGATCGCGCAGCTTGAATTATCTCTAAATGAACTGGTTCCCGGGTTGGAGCAGGCCCGTAGCAGCGAAACTCATTCGAATGAGTCCATGCAACGGGCGGAGCAGGCACTGGCCGACTGGCAGCAGCGGTGGGACGAATACACGATTCAGGCCAATGCGGTTCAGCAAACCCGCAGTGTCGAGCAAACGCGCGCAGAGCAAATCGAGGCGAGGATCGCAAGCCTGGAGGAACGTCGCGAGAAACTGGAAGAAGCAAAGTCCGCGACAGATGCCGCAGACCTGAAAGCGAAATTCGACCGCTTCGTCATATCAGAACAACGCCAGCGACAGGCTCGTGACGAATTTGACCGTCATTTGACTGCAACAGCAGAAAAAATTCAGAAATTGCGAGAACACGACGCGAAGCTGACGCGACTGGTCGATGAGCGCCAGGCAAACCTGCAGTCAGCGCAGTCCAGATATGCGGCATTGGATGCCGTGCAGAAAGCCGCATTGGGCAAAGGCAATGAGGCGGTCAAGAACTGGCTCGAAGCCAACGACATGCAGACAAATGAGCGTGTGGTGCAGGCGCTGGATGTCGATGAAGGCTGGGAATCTGCCGTGGAAACGGTGCTTGGTGACTATCTTCAGGCTGTCTGTGTAACCGATGTTGAGCACGCGACCAACAGCATCGCGAGATTGACCCACGGCAATATTACATTGCTCGTGAACAAGACCGGGTTGGAAGACGGTGACCTGGAATCAGCGACACTGGCGGCCAAAGTTCGAAAAGCTCCGGGTGCTGTTCTGGAAATACTCCGCTCAGTTCGGGTTGCCGAATCGCTCGACAAGGCCATGGCCATCCGGGTGCAGATCGGGGACGCTGGCTCTGTCATTACCGCTGATGGCGTTTGGCTGAGTCAGGACTGGTTACGTGTCATGCGCGACAAAAACACGAATACCGGTGTGCTGGGTCGCGAACACGACATGCGTCGACTGAAAGGCGAGATTCGCGAATTGCAGGCGCGTTACGACAGTGCAACGAAGCTGGTCAAAGACGGTCGATCACGGCTGACTCAGCTCGAGCAACGACGTGAAATATTGCAACGCGATGCGACCGCTCTGTTGAACGAATACTCAGACGTAAAGGCGTCGCTGGATGCTGCTCGCTTTCAACTTGATCAGGCAAA
>Ga0114950_10002726_pt1 | contig 13583 bp, 12 predicted proteins | sample N075metaG_FD_83503 | JGI IMG/M metagenome (GOLD analysis project Ga0114950, IMG submission 83503) | Deep subsurface microbial communities from Kermadec Trench to uncover new lineages of life (NeLLi) - N075 metaG | ecosystem: Environmental > Aquatic > Marine > Ocean trench > Sediment | place...
ACTTCAAGATCAAGATTCGCAAGGTCAAGGGCTATATCAACTACGATAAGTCTGAGTTTGCCGCAGCGTCACAATTGCTTGACGGTAACGACGAGGACCTTGAGGCTCTTTACGAGACTCAGTATGCTCTGCAACCGTTTGTTGCGCCTGAGGAATTCAAGAAGTTTGAGGACTTGAAGAAGCGTCTTGATTCGGTTCTCTCGTACACCGCTGGGAAGTCACGTCAGTCTGCCGCTCAACATGCGGAAGAGGACACGGGCGTAGTGGCCGAAGTGACAGAGATCACAACTCCGGTCAGCGAAGAACCTGAAGAAGTCAGCAATGACGATGCCGGGAACGCGGACGATACCAAGGACGCCAAGTCTTACTTCGAAGGCCTTGCCGACGAAGATTAGTCTAGCAACACCTTTCTACGGTTATGCAAAACGCCACTCAAACGAGTGGCGTTTTCTTTTAAGGCATTGATCTAAAATTTCTATCAGCTACACGCTGTAACGTGTTCTCGCTATTTCTCTGCGACAGCGGAGCAATAATGGGAATCGGTCCACCGCCACCTCCCTGTATAATGGTTGGTGCTGCAACGGGTGCAATGACAGTTGGTGTTCCAGCCTTGTCGCGTAGTCTGGCGTTGACTGCCATTTTGTCTGCCATTAGTAGAGCAGATGCGATTGCAGGATTGACCACTAGCTCGTCGAGACGTGATAGAGGAATAACCACTTCGGCTTCGGTTTCTGCGACGCGAGCAAAGGTTTCTCTTGTGACGATACCGCCAGCTTTTATACCTGGAGCAGCCGCTTTCAACGCTCGAATCTGGTTTTGAACCCCTAAGGACTTATCGCTGAGTTTCTGAGCAGCATCGTCGAAGCCGCGTTCCTGGGCTGATTGGAAAGCTAAACCCAATACCTCTTGATCTTTGACTAGTTGAGCCAGCTTTCTGCGTCTTTCTTGTTCAGCTTTCGCTTCTTCGATGGAGGCGCCGCCCATTTCTTCCTGGACCCGTGCAATTTCTTTTGCTGTTTCTCTGGCGACCGCTCTGGTCTGTTTCAAATCTTTCAATTCTTGGGGAAGCAAGGCATCAGGCGCGTTGTCAATAATGAAACCGATCAGACCATCCACGAGGGACGTGAACATATTAATGATAGTCTCCCCGATTTCTTTGACCGTGCCCAGGGGATCGTCCATGAATTTCTTGAATGCGGTTTTGACGGCGTTGATAATGGAGTCCCCAATGCTGCCAAGGATATCAGGTATCGCGGCGATCTTTGCAGGAATCGTCATGAAGAAATCAATCACAGATTGAATAGCTTCATTGATAAATCCGAACAGGTTAAAGTCTTTCAAAAATGCTTGTAACTTGTCAGCGAAGTTTTTGAATCCCAACTTCTCCGCAATGAACGCGGTCAGTTTTCCAACAGCTTGAATGACGATGTCCGGTCCGGCGAGCATCAGCTTGATAAGCGGTTCGAAAATCTTCTTCAATGTTTTGATAGAGAAACCCTCGGTGAACAACTCTTTGATACCACCGATGAATTCACGAATGGGTTCACCAATGAATTTCTTTAGTTGGTCAGTGTTCAACAAACCGAACGAAAGGAAGTCAAGCACGTCTCCAATGGCTCGCAAGCTGGCGTCGAGAATGTCTCCACCCTTCGCCAATTCGTCCATGAAACCAGTGACAGCTTTGAAGATGCTGATAGCGATGGTCAAAGGCAAGAATGCTTTAGAGATAACCCGGCTCAACTTCAACCCGATTTTTATCATGGGTTTGATGAACTTCAGCAAGTCGTCTACGAAGGGTAGCATTCTAGCAACAAAGCCAGCTACTCTAATAAACACCTTGACGAAAGACCCGATACCCTTGGTTATGTTTGTGACAACTTTGAGCAGAGCTTTGCCCATTCCAGCTACTCTACTGAACACCTTGACGAAAGATGGGATACCCTTGGTTATGTTTGTGACAACTTTGAGCAGAGCTTTGCCCATTTTTGATTTTGATGACAGCAAAAACTTGAAAGGTGCGAATAGACCTTTGAGCAGTCCAGGTAGGTTAAGAACCTTACTGATAGTTGTAGCAAGACCTGCGATGGTGCCGATGGCAATACCAACGATTGCACCGATTGCTCCCAAAGGATTGAGTGCCACCTTGAGTACTTTGCCAATACCAGCTTTGAGTCCCTGGAACCCTGCTCCAAGTTCCGTCAATGCTGCGATCACAGCATCACCGGATCGCTTTTCTTCGCGCCTGCGTTCGGTATCAGAAAGTTTGGAACCCTTACCGAGAGTGAGTAGACCACCCAAAGCATTCTTCATATTGGTGAACAGGAAGATATTCTTCTTCCCTCTCTTTTGTTCTTCCTCTGCCTGCTCAACCAGGACTTCTTGGAAGCTCGAAATCTGTTCGACCATAACTTTGGCTTCCGATAAACTAGACATCAAAGCCTTGACGCTTCTACCAATGATGCGTTCTAAGACTTCTAGTCCGCCGTCAATAGTCTCATTGGTTTTATCGCCCGAAGCTGCAATCTCGTCTTTGAGCTTGTCGATGGTATCATCGAAACCAGATTGTGTAAGTTCGTCAGCCATTCTACTTTAAACCTTGTTGTTTGTACCTTTCGTTTTCCTTTTGAATCCAATCAGAGAGCATTTTTATAAACACTTCTCGCTCCCAAGGCATCATGTTTCCCAACTCGGTGAGGCTGTAGTTATGATGCTGCATCAAGTTGAAATCCATTTTGTACATATTTGCTAGGGATTCATGACAAAAACTTATACGAAAAAATCCTGGAGGTTCTCCAGCACCAACTTTCCCTTGAACCCGCACTTCTTACTTGTGATATCTCCCGTGCGTACTTTGTTAGTGCAAGTATATGTTATGGTATGCTCTAAGCGAGGCATGGTGCTGAAGAAATCTTGAATCTTTGCAAAGTGTGCTTGAGTCATTTGCTCAACGAATTCATTGAGTTCTTCGGCGGTTTGTTCTGAAGCCTTGTAGTTCTGATCGCCGTCATAGATGAAGTCAATGCAGGTCAGCATGAGATCCATAGTCTCAGTAGCGGTCAATTTCTCTTTGCCCTTCGTGAGTTGCAGCAACGAATAAGTGGGATACTTCATAATCAAACCTATCGTGTCGGTGATCGGAATTTTGGTGGTGTGATTTTTGTCTTTGACCACACTGACCTTTGAAAGATCAACTTTCAATTTGATGTCACCCTCGCACTCAGGGCATTTGATGACGGGTTCAGCCACTTCACCAACCGACTTCGAACGCAACTGCAAGAGAATGAATTCGATATCGAACATTGGAAGGGTGTCGATGTCACCGAGGCCTTCGCAGCAGTTTGTGATGACTTGCTTCGTTGCTTTGACCGCTTCCATGCTGTCGTCGCTTTCGAGAGCCATCAGGAGAATCTTTTCCTCCTTCACCAGGAATGGTCGAAACTTGATTTGCTTTCCTGTTGAGGGTTGTTCAAGTGTGTATTGGGGTGTAGCGATTATTGGTAAAGCCATAATATTTCATCCTATTAAAGTATACTTCCAAACAAAGTTCCACCAGAACCGGTGATAAGAGGTAGCTGATCGAAGAAGGCAAAGGCCGCCTGTTTCAGCACACCAACAATCTTACCACCCTCGGCTTTCTTCTGAATGGAGGCGCTGCTGGTGAATACCAACGGGCGCGTATCAGTTTCTTCCCACTGTCGGTAGGCAAATGTTATCGTTTGTCTGTTATATGTATTTGTCGCTTCGGAACTGAATTCGATGGCCTGAATTGCTTCGGGCCACACTTGAAAGAGTTTTACCGAATAGAGTCGTTTATCTTCTTGGTCGAATTGGTGAATGACAAAATCAGACACATACTCATTGTAGTAGCCAAACATATTAGTTTGACGATTCATGACAAGATTTTGCCACTCGTCAAAAACCGAACGCTCTCGATAGTCTGTACCAATACGAAACGTAAGGTCGATGGTGCTAGTGAACGTTGCGACGTATGGCATCTTTCGCACGGGACCATAGATTCTGTGCTCCGTCGTCGAGAAAGATTTACCGGGAAGCTGTGCTGTTTCGCACTGAATAGCCATACGTTCTTTGAATAACGGATCGAGGAAAGGCAATAGTCCGTTCGGAGGAGTTAACTCTACCTGAAATCGGTTCGGTCGGGTTACGCCGTGGTCGCTAATTCTAGCTTGTAGTTCGTCAATTCCGGTCATGGTGTTTCTTGCTTCTGGTCTTGCTGCCGTTTCTTGCGTGCTTCGGCTTTCTTTCGGCGTTGCTCACGAATCTCTTTGCGAGTAATACCCCAAATGGTTTGCTTTCCCTTCTTTTTGAATTGCTCAGTGGGTAGGAATAAGGCAATCTCCCAGTCACGGGGATGCACTTCAAGCATTCGGGATCTAATATACTTAGCTTTATATTCCCGAATAAGGGGTAATGCATTGTGAAATTTCGTTGCGTTTTTGATGACTTGGTAGGTAAGACGCAACCGGGTATTCTCGTTCAGGTTCTTTGTATTCAGCAGAACCGTCAATTGATTGAACAGCATAGCTCGCAATTTGATTGGTAGGTAATGCAGATTGAGTCCAAGAAATCCATCGTTACGCAACTCTAAAACAAAGATCATAGGAAAGCGATCATAGAAGGGGAGTTTCTTTTTCAGCTTGGGGTCGTAGACGAACATGAACATTCGACCAGTTCGTTGAATATTTTGCGGTGTTCTGGTAGTGACATCCTCAGCTTGCACAAGTTGTTCTCGTCCACGAATCGGTCGATCACCAAAGAGTCGTCGTACAGTCTGGCGAAACCAGTCCTGCGCCACCCTGCCTCGTTGGGGAATACCCGCATCGCTGCGAAGCTCTTGGATCTTGTTGAAAATATTCTCTGCCATACTGTATCTATGCTCAGGCCTTCAAATGCCCCTCGGTCAAGATCACGAACTCCCAACCTTTTGTTTCGCATAATGCTCTGGCAGCTTTCCATTTAGCTGAGTTGACACCCCAGTTTTTGACATCGTTGATGTAACGCCGAGAAACTCTACCAGTTTTGGTTAGTTTGTTTTTTGGATTCGGGGGCCCGCAGTACTTCTTGGGTTTGACTTCGATGATAGACTCTTTGATCTCCCCGTCCTTCTGACGAAAGAGAATCCAGAAGTCAGGAAAGTAGCGGTGGGTTCTGCCGTCTACCGGTGATGTATAGGGAATGACCAGTTCCTCGCTCGCCCATTCTATGATAGATGGGTTGTTGTCGCAGTACTTCATAAAGCGAAGCTCAAGCGATGAGCGGTAAATGATTCCCGCAGGATCCCCTTGATATTTCTTGGGATTACGGGGTCGGAATTTTCCTCTGTGCGCCATATATACTATGTAGCTGCTACAGGAGAATTGCATGCCATTTCCAATCGGTCGTATCGGGTCTATCGTTAGTCCGCTGATGAATCAAATCAAGGGGGTACGCAATCCTCTTGCGGTGCTTGATATACCAAACGACGGATCTGATTTCGGGGCCCTGACGTATCCCCATAATCTTGAGCAGCAGAGTGGTCATTTCATTATGTTCCATATCGTTGAGACTACGCCTGGTTCAGGACAAATTGAAACAGCGAACGATCAAGCGAGTGAGGCTATTAAGACGATGCCTGTCGTTCCGTTCCGTGGTAGGTTTACTAGTCTGAGTGGAACGGGAGCTAGAGGACGAAGATTCGACAGCACCCCAATCTCGGGATCAGCGATTCATGACATCGCGGGTAGGGGAGCCAAACGTATAGCAGATACTCGATCGACACTTCAATCTGCTGGGGCGTCTGCCTCGGCTTTAACTGACTTGAGCATCCTGCAACAAAAGCCAATTCGCACCGAGACTAAATCAACTGTTGTAATTTACATGCCCGAAAAGATCAGTACCGGCTATTCAATGGAATACCAGGGAGAGTCTTTGCGAATCGCTGCGGCTGGTGCCCAGCTTTTCACCCTCACACAAGATGTGCTGTCGGATGCTACTACACTTACCGAAGCAGCCAAGTCTGATTTGGTCAAGTCTCTTGGTGAAGAATTTGGAACTCGATTCGGCACACAACTCTTAGATCAGTTGGGTTCATTAGTTGGTGCTAATGTAGGATCCCGGGCGTTTCTTGAAAAAAATATTCGAAGGGTAGTTAACCCACATATGCAGTTCCTTTTTCGATCTGTGAACCAGCGACAATTTGAATACACATTCCAGTTTGTGCCGCAGAGTTCAGAAGAATCTGAAATTGTCGATAACATTATTCGCACATTCAAGTATTTTTCTCACCCAACATTAGTTAATACTAGTGGTCGGTTGAATGGATTCCCTGCTGAATTTGATATTCAATATATCTCCCGCGAACTCAAGCCCAGCGGTGAACGAGGTCCTGGTGGTAGTGCATATCACTTCCAAGAAAACGATTGGTTAAATCGTATCGGTCGATGTTACCTATCTGATATGACTGTAGACTATAGTGCTGCGGGTGTCTATGCAACCCATAGACATCACGCATCTTCGGTGCCGAATCTATTCGGCGAAGGAGAAACTTCGGCTACGGCTAATACTCGTTCCGGTAATCCCCCAACACACATCACTATGAACTTGACGTTCAAGGAACTCGAAACCCTGAACCGAGAGCATATCCTCGAAGGGTTCTAAGTATGGCATACTTTGCGAAGTTTCCAGCGTTAGCTTACGATCTAGACTTTCCTTCGGGCAAGAAGTTTGCAAATCCCCGTGTAGTTACGGACATTTTCAAACGTATTGCGATCAAGAAGAATCTGCAAACGGTTGGTACGCTCTTTACAGCCTACACGATCAAGGATGAGGACACAGCCGAAATCATCGCTCATAAGCTATATGGTTCAGCAGGTCTGCATTGGTTAGTATATCTACCCAATGAAATCATCAATCCTTTTTTCGATTGGCCATTGAGCGAAAGAAAGCTGGTTCGTTTTCTAGTTAAGAAATATCCGGGAAGCACTTTCTTTATGGACCCTCTCCAGATTTCAGAAGGTTTTCGTGAAGGTTTGGTAGTTACGAATGCAGGGGGCACGGGTACGGGAACGGTTACTAAAGTAGATGCTACTCTGAGTAGCTTGGTAGTAGAAGATATTTTCGGTGTGTTTGCCGTTGGAGATACTTTGGTTCAGGACGTGGGCGCTCTGACCCCGGTTACGGCTGACCTAACTAGATTGGTGACTCGTACTAAAGATGCCTTGCATCATTTCGAAGATGCCCAGGGCAACCATCTCAACCCAGTCACCTTCCGAGATGGGTATATCCAAGGTGGTTTTGGATTCCCTGGAGTTGTGAACGTCATCACCAACGAAGATAATGAACGAAAACAAAATGAAGATAAACGTCAGATTAGACTGATCTCTCCCGAACACGTTAGCGATCTGCTGCGTGATATCGACATTATCTTCCGAACGAACTTGAATAGACGAACAATATAATGCCCAATCAAACAACAACTGGTTCCAGCCAGAAGCATCGTACAGAAGAAAATTTCTTCCCGAATGATGTTCGCATGTCTAAAATCATTATTAGTAATGGTTTAGTTGAAGTTGATGTGTCAGCGATGCTTGTGCGTATTAATATTTTTGAAGATTTGTATAGTAATACTGTGACGGGTAGCATTACCTTAGTCGATTCGGTAAACTTGATTGGTGCGTTTCCATTTGTTGGACTAGAGCAGATTGAGATTACCTTCAAGACTCCTGGGTTTGGTAGACGAAAAGCATCTGAATTATTCTTTGATGTGTATAAGATTGCAGATCGTAACACGGGAACTGCTGCTGAAGGAACCGATGTAACTCAGGTATACACGATGCATTTTGTTTCGAGAGCTTTTTTGCGTAATCAAAAGAGTCGCGTGCGAAAGGCTTACTTCAACAAACCTATCGACCAGATGATTGAAGAAATCACGTTCGATCTTTTGGGCGAAGAAGTTAGACCGGAGCCAACTGCGGGCGAGCAGTCCTACGTTATTCCAGGCTGGACACCATTCAGAGCAATCAATTGGTTGAGCGTCCGGGCAAGACCTTTCAAGAATCCTCAAGCTGCCAACTTTCTATTCTTTGAAACAATAGGAGATAGTTTTCAATTTCGATCCATAGATTCTATGGTGCAACAAAAACCTATCATTCGTTTTGTCTATGATCCTGCCAATGTTCGTTTTGCGAAAAACTCTGGTCCTCGAACTGGACGTAGACTTTTGTTGCCTGAATTACAATTGATTCGAAGTTATACGATTATACAATCAGGTTCAATGATGGATCGCATCGACCAGGGAATGTATGCCAGTAAGTTAATCACACATGATATCGTAACGAAGCAATTCAAGACTAATACATTCAGTTATATTGATAACTTTGAGCAGCTAAACCATATTGAAGATCAATTAGCAGATGATAAACTCTCTGTAGTTCAACAAGATGCAAGGCCATTTGCAGGCGGAGCCCGTCATGGTAGAGATTCTGATGCAGTTGTGAAGTTTCATCCTAAGCATACTCAACTATATGATGGTGTACAAGACTATGATGAAAGTGAAAAGTGGTTATTGCAACGTACCAGTCAGATGAAACAGATTGAATCGCAACGAATCAAGATTGAAGTACCTGGACTAAATTTCTTGGCTGTAGGTCAAACAGTCGTCTTAGAAGTGCCACGCCCCGAAAATACAGCGGGTCGAGAGCAACCAAGCGACAGAGATCCTGAGATCAGTGGTAACTACCTTATCACCAACATTCACCATATTCTTGGATTCGACGATCATAAGATGGTCATGGAGTTGTCGAAAGAATCAATGCCGGCGTCGAGTCGTCAAGGCAAAGCCGATATCGCAAACCTTCTTGCTGGTCATGCTGGGGAGACTGGCGGTACAGAAATTCTTACTCAGCCTCTACCATTCGAGATACCCCCAACGGCATTCGCATAATGGATACATTTGACGCAGTACAATTTGTTTGGTGGCAAGGAGTTGTTGAGGACCGAAAGGATCCCTTGCAGCTTGGTCGTTGTCGCGTTCGCATTCTTGGGTATCATCCGCAAGATAGAGAAGCAGTAAAGGTTGAGCAACTGCCATGGGCATTTCCATTGCAAGATATTACCTCTGCGGCGATAAGTGGAATTGGGCACGCACCTGTTGGTCCGGTTGAAGGAACTTGGGTGATCGGTTTCTTTAGAGACGGAGAGAACGCACAAGAACCCATTATGATGGGCACTATCGGTGGCATTCCTCAAGAGCTTCCATGTTTGCGGGGTCTTGGTTTCTTCGATCCTAACGGCGTCTACCCATTACCTGGCACTTCGCCCGTTCAAGATGCGATCAAGGCAGCTAGTACGGCTGGAGGACTTGGAATAGCGGACCTGGCTACTGCATTCGGTGTTGATCCTTCGCTTGTATTACAAGCTCAAGATATTGCATCGGGTGTGCAGGGACAAGTAGAAACGGCGCAGAGTATTAGCTCCGGGGTTCAATCCCAGATTGAAACGGCAGTGAGCGATGCTGTCTCGGCGGCCGCTGGAGTTACAGCGACACCAGCTCAGATTGAAGCTGCGGCAAAGAATATTATATCGAATGCTCAAGGGCAGATCGACTCTGCTGCGGCAGGTATTCTCTCAGGAGTCCAAGGTCAGGTTGCAGCGGTCGAAGATATCGTTGCGGGAGCCCAAGCGGATATCGAAGCCGCGGCTCTAGGAGTCATCACCGACGCCGGCGCTCTTTCGTCAGGCATCAAAGATAAGATTAGCGGGGCGGTGTCGGGTGTTCTATCTAAGTTGGCGGTTGTCGGCAAGGGTATTGAACTTGCAGCAGGACCTATAATAGACGCACTCAAATCGGCTCAAGATAAAGCTCTTGATCTTGCTTCGTCAACAGTATCTAGTGTTTTAGACGGTCTACCAGGAGATAATGCAGTAGAGAATTTGAATGCTATTGTTGATGGTACGATTGAGTTTAACGGGTTGTCATTTTCGACACCGGGTATTGGCGAGCCTGATACCTCTCGATTGGCAAGAACCGATGGTCAAGTAATCTTTGGTAGAAGTAGTCAGGAGCACCCGGTTGTTTCTCAGAAAACATCCACCTTGAAGATCCCTGGATTTCGTGGTGTTCCGATCGAGTCAGAAGCGTCTAACCCCAACGCACCGTTGGATAAAGACCTCAGACAAATCACCACAGCCAATTCGTTTGTAAAGTGGTTTGAACCACCGACCGAAGCGGTCTTTACTGAATATCCTTTCAATCATGTTTACGAGAGCGAGTCGGGGCACATCCAAGAGTTTGATGACACCCCAGGGCATGAACGCATTCATACGTTCCATAAATCTGGAACCTTTGAGGAAATTCATCCTGATGGTAGTAAGATGACGAAGGTAGTTGGCAAGAACTATGAGATTGTTCTACAAGATAACAACCTACTCGTAAAGGGCGACCTGAACATTACAGTTGACGATCAAGCTCGCATCAAAGTCCAGAATACTTTTGATATTGAAGTTGCTGATGGTACTATGCAAGTAGTAGTACGAAAAGGCAATCTAAATATACAGGTTGAAAAGGGCGATGCGAACGTATTCGTGGCGGGCAATCTGACCACAACGGTTACGGGAGACAAACGAGATGTTGTGGGCGGCCTTTATGTTCTTGATGTAAAGGGTGCAATCATAATAAACGCCGGTAGTCAAATTACTATTAGAGGCGCCACGATCTTTTTGAATTGAGGTAACAATGCCAGGTATTGCAAGAATAGGACAAGATGTCGCTGGTGGGACAATTCTCAGCGGTGGTAATGGAACAGTGTTTGCGAATGGCACACTGGTTGCTGTTCGTGGATCAGCAGTTGCGGGTCACGGTTCGCCACCACACTCAGGTCCAATTATGGTTGGTGCGTCGGGCACAGTGTATGCTTCGAGCATTGCTGTTTGCCGGCAAGGCGATTCAGCATCGTGTGGTCATGTGGCAACTGGTTCGGGTACTGTCTTTGCGGGGTAATTATGGCTATATTGAAATTTCCAATTGATGAGTTCGCGGAAGAGAAACCACTACAGAAGATTGAATTGACCGATGGCGAGCGTGGCGTTGTTGATTTAGTATTCGGTGACGATGCACTTCTTAACCCGGTACGACCAGCGATTGACCAAGCACTTGCCAGCATCGACAGAGAAGTAGCTTTGCTGGGCCCTCTCTCTGGAGGCACGGGCAATCAAGTCATCCCAACGCAATTTGGTATACCTGCACCGCCTAGTAGCGGGGGTATTTCCGATACCCAAATTTCGGCGCTCATCTCATCGTTGAACAGTTTGCGTACCGAGATTACGCAATACCGAACACACTCTGATCGAGTTAGTGGTTTCACTCTACCTTCGGGCACAAACCCCCCATCATTCCCTGGGTTGCTTGGGGTTGGTACAGCACACAACCTTATCAAGAATAGTCTTGAACCGGAAGGAACACCAGAGATAGATTTCTTTTCTTTCATCTTTGAGACTCTGCTAGGTTCCGCTGAGGAGTTGATAAACCGATCGTTCATCGCAACGTTTCGTACCTTCGAACGAATTATTGGAGGGTCAAATGGTGGCACGACCTTGACTTTGAGTGGGGTAGTTGGCGACTTCATTGTTGGCGAAACGGTTGATGACTTAACTACGGCAGAATCGGCTGTGGTAAACAAATGGACCCCCGCGACCAACACGTTAGTAATCATCCAAACCGATCCAGGTAATTTCAATGCAACCGATAGCATCCAAGGCCAAAGCTCAGGAGCGACCGCAACTGTAGCTACCGTTACATTACCGGCGTTCAATGATCGCAATCCTTCTGCTACTCCAAAAAGTGTATATAACACTATTCGGTCAGCCGTAAATTTGCTTGTCGGACCCATAAATTCCCTACCTAATATAGACGACAGCAATTACTTCGAAGCTCTAGAATTCATCACGAAGTTTGGTTTAGCCCAGACAATTTCTAGTCTAGCTAAAGAAGATTTGTATGCTCGTTTCTTATTCAATAATATCAATGGCACTGATGCACTGAAACAAGAAATTGTAAATCTCCTCGCAGAAGAGGACGAAGTTTCGTTAGAATCTAGTATTGCTTTAATTGGACCTGAAGGCGAGTTAATAGAACCATGATTATCACAGCACTTATATTAGCTGCTATCCCCCAGGCAACATGGCTAAATCTTGGTATCGGTGTCGGTACGATTCTTGGTGGTATATCCATTGGTTTCGTTATCAAGAAACTCAAGACATGGGTTGCTAAGATCAAAGATGGTAAGTCCAGAGATGACGAGTTAGGGGAAGAATCCATATCGTTACTGACAAACGGAAAGAACCATCAAGAAATTAATGAAGTGGTGAATGAGCTACGCAAAGTTCTGAGCGCCGAGCGGGCTCAGATTGGTCAGTTTCATAATGGTGGAGATTACTTGGATGGTAGCCCTGTCAAACGATTCTCAGTTTCCTACGAATCTTTTCAATCAGGTTCAGAACCGATGGCACCACAGATGCAGAGCGTCTTGTTGTCTCTATTCTGGGACGTTGTTCCAGTGTTGAGGGACAACAAAGCTATCGGTCGTTTGGTTTCTGAGCAGGCGGAAGGTTACTTCCGATCGCTGCTCGAAAACGGTACGGTCTACGCATTCGCCGCACTGCCTTTGAGGAAGTGGCACGCTAAAGTACGCAAGTCCCAGATCATCGGCTATGTTCTGGTCGAATGGGGAACTAAGGAAGATTTCGAAGCTCAATCAGAAGCACATATCCGATCCCAGCTACGCAGCACACGCACAGTCATAGAGTCACAATTGGCTCGTTAAGAATTGGATAAGCCATATACATATTGATAATGGAATCGCCTTGAGAGGACTGACGTGGCTATCAACACACCCGACGACATCAATGACCTGATGGGACTATTTGAGTCCGATGAGGGCATCACAACTCAGAACAACACCGGTGTAGGTGGGACTCCATCGGACGTGAATCTGTGGCGCAACCAAAAGCTGTTGCCCCCGCCACAAAATTTAATTCAATCCACAGACACTACTATGCCAGCGTTTCTGGCTAGCCCGACGCCGAATTTGTCACCTGCGGTTAGTTTCGACGGGCTGGACGACTTACTCAAGACGCTCACTGGTAACTTCTTTTTCTTGGCGTCTCACACCGTAGCGATGGTGGTGAAGTTCCCCCCGACGCTTCCGCTGGTCAACCCCGTGACTCTCGCTCATATAACCGGTGTTGTTCAAGGCGGCGAGGTCCTCCGGATCATGCCATCTGGTAATCTGGAACTTCAGAATGAGGCAGGCACTTCTATCGCTGCCAGCGCCACCGTCAATGTGGGATGGCAATTGGATACATGGTCGGTGGTTCTCTGGACAATCGACGCCTCATCACCCCCAAACCAAATGGCCGGTTTGCGTATAGACACGTTGTTAGCCAGCACCGGGTTTTTTCTTTTCCCAAATAACATCGCGGCACCCAATGGGTTTTCATTGGCGTCATTCGAAGATGGTACTGAATCAGCAGATATTGAAGTTGCTTCAGTCATCATGTATAAGAGAGTGTTGGACGGTACGGAGATCGAC
>Ga0114950_10002727_pt1 | contig 13582 bp, 4 predicted proteins | sample N075metaG_FD_83503 | JGI IMG/M metagenome (GOLD analysis project Ga0114950, IMG submission 83503) | Deep subsurface microbial communities from Kermadec Trench to uncover new lineages of life (NeLLi) - N075 metaG | ecosystem: Environmental > Aquatic > Marine > Ocean trench > Sediment | place...
CAGGGTGCGACGGGTCCTGCGGGTGCGGACGGCACAGACGGTGCGCAAGGCGCGACCGGTGCCGCGGGTCCGACGGGAGCTCAGGGTGCCGCGGGCACCGACGGAGCCGATGGCGCAACGGGCACGACAGGTCCGGCGGGCCCCTCGGGTCCGCAAGGTGCCGCGGGCACCGACGGAGCCGATGGCGCAACGGGCACGACCGGCCCGGCTGGCCCCTCGGGTCCGCAAGGTGCCGCGGGCAACGACGGAGCTGATGGCGCAACGGGCACGACAGGTCCGGCGGGTCCCTCGGGTCCGCAAGGTGCCGCGGGCAACGACGGAGCCGATGGGGCAACGGGCACGACCGGCCCGGCGGGTCCTGTAGGTCCGACGGGTGCGCAAGGCGCGGACTCGACGGTGCCCGGTCCGACGGGCTTGCAGGGTCCCGTGGGTCCGACCGGTCCGACGGGTGCGGAGGGTGCTGACTCGACCGTTCCCGGTCCGACGGGGGCTCAGGGGGCGACGGGTCCGCAGGGTCCCTCCGGTCCTTCGAATGCGCCCACGGTCGACGACGCGGCGAACCCGGGTACCGGCATCGCGGCCTCTTCCGCGCCGGCGCTCGGCATGCTCTACCCGATCAGCACCGATCTCTTCGTCGGCCCGGCGGGCCGGGTCGGCATCGGCACGACCTCCCCGATCGCGCAGCTCTCGGTTATCGGCGCCGTCTTCAGCACTACCGGGTTCGTGTTCCCGGACTTCACGGTCCAGACGACCGCGGCCGCGCAGGGGCCCACCGGTCCCGCCGGTCCGACTGGGCCGACGGGTGCGGATTCCACCGTTCCTGGTCCTTCCGGTCCGACGGGTGCGATGGGAGCTGCGGGTCCGACCGGGCCCGCGGGCGCGACCGGTCCGACGGGCGTCACGGGTCCGGTGGGAGCCACGGGGACGACCGGTTCACCTGGCGTGCCCGGTGTGCAGGGTCCCATGGGTCCGCAGGGTGACGCCGGTCCAGCAGGTCCCACCGGGGCGACCGGTGCCGCGGGGAGCGCGGACGCCTGGGGCAGGCTCGGCAACGCCGGCACGGTCCCGGGTACGAACTTCATCGGCACGACCGACAGCGCCGCACTCGAGCTGCGCGTCAACGGCAGCATCGGGCTGCGGATCCTTCCGCAGCCCCTGACTCCGAACCTCATCGGCGGCAACTCCGTCAACGGGATCGCGCCGGGCGTTGCGGGCGCCACGGTATCGGGTGGGGGGCTCACTGGCGGCGCCAACGAGGTCTTCGACACCTTCGGTACGGTCGGTGGCGGTCGCAACAACAAGGCTGGTTCGAACGACGGCAACGCTCAGAATCAACTTGACGCAACTGTCGGCGGCGGCGTGGGGAATACGGCGAGCGGCGATGCCTCGACGGTGTCGGGCGGCAGTGGCAACACGGCGAGTGGCGAGAACGCGACGGTGTCGGGCGGCATCGGCAACACGGCGAGCGGCGAGGCTGCGATCGTGTCGGGCGGCTCCGGCAACACGGCGATCGGCGAATTCAGCTTCGCCTCGGGCAGGAACGCGAGCGCCGCGCACGACGGGTCCTTCGTCTTCAACGGCGGCATCGGGACGCCCTTGGCGACCGTCGGCCAGAACCAGTTCCTGGTTCGGGCACCGGGCGGTGTGATCTTCGTGTCCAACGAAGGGGCGGGCCTCGGATCCTGGTCTGGAGTGAACCTCCCTGGAGGTGCCGGTGCGTGGAGCATGCTCTCCGACCGCAAGATGAAGCAGGGCTTCCGAGCGCTCGACGCCGACGAGATCCTCCGGAGGATCGCCGCGATGGACATCCAGGAATGGAGCTACATCACGCAGGACGAGTCGATTCGGCACGTCGGGCCGGTAGCCCAGGACTTCTACGCGGCGTTCGGACTCGGGACGAGCGATGAGCGCATCAGCACGGTCGACATCGACGGCATCTCGCTCGTCGCGATCCAGGCGCTCGCGCGGCGGACCGCCGAGCTCGAGTCCGCGTTGGCGGAGCTGCAAGCGGCGCGCGCGGACAGCGAAGCCACGCGCAGAGAGCTCGAAGCCTTGAAGGCCGAGTTCGCGAAGATGACGGCCTGGGTGCGCGCGTTCGTGCTCGCGGCTGACCAGGAGCAGTGACCTCGTTCGGGAGTCTCCACGAGCCCACGCGGCCCCGATGAGGTGGAGGGTGGCGACGCCGGCCCATGCGGTCGGCGTCGCTTACTCGTCCGTGTCTCGCGCGCGGGGCGTCAGCCGCCCGAGCGACCAGGTCACGACCGCCGCCCCGGCCGCCGCGCAGCAGAGTGGCGCGGTGACGCCGCGGTCCAGGAGCCAGAAGCCGACGCCGATCATCAGCCCGTACACGGTGGCGAGCCCCCCGAGGACGCCGCCGAGCACCGCGAGCCCCTCGCGCGGCGGCTCGACGTCCGGGCAGAGCGCGCGCACGGGTCCCCAGATGCCGATCGGGCGGATCCGGCGATAGAACGCCACGAGCCGCTCGGGATCGGGTGCTCTCGTGAAGTGCATCGAGAGCAGCGCGCAGGTGGTCGAGAGCGCGACCACGAGACAGAGCCGGCCCTCGTACCCGAGCACTCCGTCGGGCGCGAGCGCGCCGAGGGGCCAGCCCTCGTCGTACATGGTCAAGAGGCTCGCCGAGATGCTCGAAGTGAGCATGGCCGTGATCTCCGTCGAGGCGCGCACACGCCACCAGAGCCACCGCAAGACGTAGATGGGCCCGACGCCGCCCAGGAACGTGAGGAAGAAGGTGAAGAGGTCCGCGATCGAGTCGCTCTGCCAGGCGAGCACACCGGCGAGGCTCATGACGACGACCCCGGTGACGCGCGCCACGGCGACGTAGTGCCGTGGGCTCGCGTCCTTGCGCACGAAGCGGCGGTAGACGTCGTTCACGAAGTACGAGGAGGCCAGGTTCACGTGCGTGTCGATCGTGGACATGAACGCGGCGAGGAGCGAGGCGACGACGAGCCCGAGCAGTCCGACGGGCAGGTAGCGCGTCATCATCACGACGTAGGCGCGCTCGGAATCGCTGCGCGCGAGCACGTCGCCCGCCACGACCTCCTCGCCCTCGCTCACGACGATGAGGTGCGGCGTCCAGTCTTCGGCGACCGCGGCCGCGGCGAGGTCGACCCGGATCAGCTCGCCCCCGCCTTCCGCGGCGATCAGGATCGCGTCCGCTTCGATGCTCGCGATCGTGCCGGAGACGGGCGCGGGGACATCGATGTGGGGCAGGACGATGATCGAGGCGAGCGCCACGGCGATCCACGGCCACGGGCGCAGCGCGTAGTGCGCGACGTTGTACCAGAGGGCGGCGAGGACGCCGTTGCGTTCGTCGCGCGTGGCGGCGATCCGCTGTACGACGAGCCCGCCCCCGTCGACGGCCTCCGCCGCCCACCAGGCGACACCGAGGTACACGGCGACCGCGGCTGCGCTCACCGTCCAGAACGAAGGGGAGAACAGACCGCCGGGACCCGTCGCGGGGAAGAAGCTGAGCGTGTCCGGCGTGAAGCCGCCGCCGCGCGCCGCCTGAGCGAGCAATTCTTCGCTGCCGCCGATCGCGTTCCATGCGAGGACCGCGAGTACGATCGAGCCGGCCATCGCCATCGCGAACTGCACGAGATCGGTGACGACGACGCCCCAGAAGCCGGCGAGCAGCGAGTAGCTGAGCGCCAAGACGCAGGCGGCGACGACCGCGAGCACCTTGTCGACCCCGAGCACGACGTCCATGATCTTCGTCGCCGCGAGCAGTACCCAGCACAGCACGATCGTGTTCGTGACGCCCGCGTGATAGAAGCCCAGGAAGCCGCGCAGGGTGCGGGCTCCATCCCCGCCGTAGCGCAGCTCCGCGAGCTCCGCCGTCGTCATCACGCGCCCGCGGCGCCAGTAGCGCGCGAAGAGGAACACCGTGAGCATTCCGCCGCCGGCGTAGCACCACCAGAGCCAGTTCTTCCAGATTCCGGCGTCGCGCACCCAGCCCGTGATGACGAGCGGCGTGTCGGCGGCGAAGGTCGTGGCCACCATCGATGTACCCGCGATCCACCAGGGGAGCGAGCGTCCCGAGAGGAAGAACTGATCGACGTCGCTGCCCGCCCGCTTCGCATAGTGCAGGCCGACCACGACGGCGAACACGAGGTACGCGGCGACGATGATCCAGTCGACGAGGGCCAGGTGCATGGAGTGACAGTACGGAGTCGTACACCCTGCCGCGATAGTGCGGCAGGGTGTACGACTCCGTATTGAGCGACTCCGTATTGAGGTAGAATCGAGTCGGCTCCAGTCCGCCGCATGGTCTCACCTGTCGACATGCTCCACACCACAGCAATGGTCGCCCTCGCGTTCGTGCTCTCGGGCCCCGGTGCGACTGCTCCCGACGTCGGGTTCGAGACCATTCGGATCTCGACCGATTTCTTCTGCGAGGGCGCGAGCTTCGGCGACTTCAATCGGGATGGAGTGAACGACATCGTCTCCGGTCCCTACTGGTACGAGGGACCGGACTTCGCGACGAAGCACGAGCTCTTCCCGCCGAAGACCTTCGACCCCCTGCACTACTCCGACAACTTCTTCGCCTGGGTGCGCGACTTCGATGGGGACGGCTGGCCGGACGTGCTCTTCGTCGGCTTCCCGGGGCAGGCGGCTTTCTGGTGTGAGAATCCGGGCGGCGAGGAGCGCCACTGGGACCGGCATGTCGTCCATGCCCAGGTCGACAACGAGTCGCCGGCGTTCACCGACCTCACCGGAGACGGTCGCCCGGAGCTCGTCTTCCACACGGGCGGCGTGATCGGCTGGGCCGGTCCCGACCCCGCGGATCCGCGCGCGCCGTGGGTGTTCCACGAGCTGTCGGAAGAGCTCGGCCTCGGCCGGTTCACGCACGGGCTCGGCGTCGGCGACCTCGACGGAGACGGGCGGCGCGACGTGATCTTGAAGCAGGGCTGGTGGCAGCAACCGGACAGTCTCGACGGCGACCCCGTGTGGCGTTTTCACGCGGTCCCCTTCTCGAAGGGGCAGGGCGGGGCGCAGATGATCGCCTACGACATCGACGGGGACGGCGACACCGATGTCGTGACGAGCATCAATGCCCACGGCTACGGCCTCTCCTGGTGGGAGCAGGTCCCGGCGAATGACCCGGACGGCGAGCCCGGTTTCGTCGAGCACGTGATCCTCCCCGTGAGTCCCCACGACCCGCCGCGTGACTACGCCGTCTCCGAGCTGCACGCGCTCGCGCTGGCTGACATGGACGGCGACGGTCTACCCGACGTCGTCACGGGCAAGCGGTTCTGGTCCCACGGCCCCGGCGGCGAGGGCGGCGCCGACGACCCGCCCTACCTCCTGTGGTTCGAGCTCGTGCGCGAAGAGGCGGGCGGTGCGCACTTCGTCCCGCACCGGATCCACGACGACTCAGGTGTCGGTGTGCAGGTCGTCGTCGGTGACATCGACGGTGACGGCACGCCGGACGTCGTCGTCGGCAACAAGAAGGGCACGTTCGTGCACTTTCAGCGCGCGGGCGTCTCCGGCGACGTGGGAGGCGAGGAGCCCGTGAAGGCGGCGGACGATCGCCCGCCCGGCGAGATTCCGCGCGGCTCCGACGGAGCACCGCTCAACCTCGACTTCGAAGCCGGCACACTCGCGGACTGGACTGCGGAGGGCGAGGCGTTCGAGGGCCAGCCGATCCGGGGTGACACGGTCTACCCGCGCAGGTCCGACATGACGAGCGGCCACATGGGCGGATACTGGATCGGGACGTACGAGCTCGGCGGTGACGGCCCACACGGGACGCTGACCTCCGTTCCGTTCGAGGTCACGCAGCCGTGGGCGAGCTTCCTCGTCGCGGGCGGTCGCCAGGACGGGACGCGCGTCGAGCTCCAGCTCGAGGAGTCGGGCGAGACGATCTTCTCCGTCACGGGCAGGGACCACGAGGAGATGCATCGGGCCGTCGCCGATCTCTCCGCGTACGTCGGGCGCGAGATTCGGATCCGCCTCGTCGATGAAGGGGGCGGCAGTTGGGGGCATCTGAACTTCGACGACTTCCGTTTGCACGCGACGCGCCCCGAGTACGCGGACGGCGAGGTCATGGACATCCTCGACTTCGTGGAGCACGACGGGCTCTCAGCGGAGGAGGCGGCCGCGGCGATGACCCTCCCGGAAGGCTTTCGGGTCGACGTCATCGCGGCGGAGCCGGACGTTCACCAGCCGATCGCGCTCACGATCGATGCCCGCGGCCGGATCTGGATCGCCGAGGCGCACGCTTACCCGCAGAAGCGCGCCGACGGCGAGGGGGTGGACCGGATCATCATCCTGGAGGACACGGACGGCGACGGCGAGTTCGAGACGCGCAAGGTCTTCGCGGAAGGTCTGAACCTCGTCAGCGGTTTCGAGGTCGGCTACGGCGGCGTCTTCGTCGGCGCCGCGCCCGAGCTACTCTTCATTCCGGATGCGGACGGCGACGACGTGCCGGACGGACCGCCCGAAGTGCTGCTCGATGGGTGGCACTACGAGGACACGCACGAGACCCTGAACGCTTTCACCTTCGGGCCGGACGGCTGGCTGTACGGTTGCCACGGGGTGTTCACGCACTCGAACGTCGGCCCCCCTGGCGCGTCGGACGAGGAGCGGCAGAAGATCAATGCGGGCGTGTGGCGCTTCCATCCGCTGACGCACGCCTTCGAGGTGTTCGCGTGGGGCTCCTCCAACCCATGGGGCATCGACTTCGACGAGCACGGCCAGGCCTTCATCACGGCGTGCGTGATCCCGCACCTCTACCACGTGATCCAGGGCGGACGCTACCAGCGCCAGGCGGGGAGCCACTTCAGCGACTACGTCTACGACGACATCAAGACGATTGCGGATCACCTGCACTGGATCGGCGACGACCAGTGGGCTGCGAACGGCCGCTCGGGCTCCGCCGGCGGCGGGCACGCGCATTGCGGCGCGATGATCTATCTCGGCGATTCGTTTCCGGACGAATACCGTGGGCGCGTCTTCATGAACAACGTTCACGGCAACCGTGTCAACGTCGATATCGTCGAGCGCGCCGGCTCGGGGTTCATCGGTACTCATGGCGACGATTTCCTGCTCGCGAACGACCGTTGGTTCCGCGGCATCAACATGGAGGTCGGTCCGGACGGCTCCGTATTCCTCATCGACTGGTATGACCCGCAGGCCTGCCACAACAAGGACGAGGAGATCTGGGACCGTACGAACGGGCGCGTCTACCGCGTGTCGTACGGCGCGCCCGCGGCGCGGCTCACGGACCTCACGCGGCTCTCCGAACGCGCGCTCGTCGAGCTCCATGAGCATGCAAACGAGTGGCAGGCGCAGATCGCCAGCCGGCTCCTCGCCGAGCGCGGCGCGTCCTGGTCGGCCAAGATGCGCTTGGGCGCCATGGTCGCGAACCACCCCGACGCGACGCGCCGGCTGCGCGCGCTCTGGACGTTGCACGCGACGGGCGGCCTGGAGGAAGGCCACCTCCTCACGCTGATGGGCGGCAATCCCGAGGGCGACTTCGGGCCGGAGCCACTCTTCCGGCTCGAACACCGCGACGAGAGCGAGTACGTGCGCGCGTGGGCGATTCAGCTCCTGCTCGAGTCGAAAGCGCCGTCCGACCGCGCGCTCGACACGCTCGCGGAGCTCGCGCGCGACGACCCCTCGCCCGTCGTGCGACTCTACCTCGCGTCGGGCCTGCAGCGGATCGCGCCCGACCGCTGCTGGGACATCGCCGAACGGCTCCTGGCGCACGGCGAGGATGTGGACGATGTGAACCTGCCACTCCTCTACTGGTACGGCTTCGAGCCACTCGTGCCGCTCGACCCGGCGCGCGCGCTCGCCCTCGCGGGAGCGGGCCGGATCCCGCTCGTGTTCGACTTCGCGCTGCGGCGCGCGGCCGCGGACGAAGCGTGCCACTCGACGCTCGTCAGCGTCCTCGCTGAGTTGGCGGAGGACGATGCGCGCGTTCGCGCCCTCGACCAGGTGCTCCTCTCGCTCGAAGATCAACGTGGGGTCGCGATGCCGGCCGGCTGGGCCAAGGCCTACGACGGATTCGCGTCGAGCGCGAACGCGGAGGTCCGCGATCGGGCACTCGCGTTGGCGGCGGTATTCGGCGACGAGCGCGTGTTCCCCGAGCTTCGCAGCCTGCTCGCGGACGACTCCGCGGAGCTCGCGACACGGCGCCTCGCGCTGTCGGCCCTCATCCGCGCGAAAGACGCGGAGACGGCGCCGATCCTCGTCGCGCTCGTCGCCGATTCGGCGGAGCTCCGCCGCGAGGCGATTCAGAAGCTCTCCTCATACGACTACCCGGCCGCGCCGCCGGCGATCCTGGCCGGCTACGCGTCGTTCTCGGACGAGGAGCGCGGCGACGCGCTCGCCACGCTGTCCGCGCGCACGTCGTACGCCCATGAACTGCTCGCGGCCGTCGAAGACGGAACGGTACCGCGCGCGGCCTTGACGGCCGTCATCCTGCGCCAACTCCGCGCGTTCGGCGACGAGGGCCTCGACAGCGAGATCGAGGCTGCCTGGGGCGTCTTCCGCGATACGCCGGAGGACCGCGCGGCCGAGATCGAGCGCTGGCAGGGGCTCGCGACGGCCGAACGGATCGCCGCCGCGGACACGTCGAACGGCCGCGACGTCTACGCGCGGACGTGCATGCAGTGTCACTCGCTGTTCGGCGAGGGCGGAGACGTCGGGCCCGAGCTCACGGGCTCGAACCGCAAGGATCTCGAGTACATCCTCACGAACATCATCGATCCGAACGCGATCATTCCGAAGGAGTACCGAGTGACGCTCGTGCTCCTGAACGACGAGCGGATCGTCACGGGCATCCTCACGGCAGAGAACGACAGCTCGGTCACCCTGAAGACCCAGAACGAGACCGTCACCGTAGCCCGCGACGAGATCGAGCTGATGCGCCTCGAGGAGATATCGATGATGCCCGAGGGCCAGCTTGCGACGCTCGCCGAACAGGAAGCGATCGACCTGTTCGCCTACCTCGCGCTGGAGGCGCAGGTTCCGCGCAGCCTCACGACCGCGGACGTCGGCGCGTTCTTCGACGGCGAGAGTCTCGCTGGCTGGCGCGGGGACGAGAGCCTATGGAGCGTCGTGGACGGCGCGATCGTCGGTCGCACGGGTGGCATCGAGCGGAACGCATTCCTGGTGAGCGATTGGCAGCTCTCCGACTTCCGTCTCACTCTGGAAGTGAAGCTTGAGCCGAACACGGCGAACAGTGGGATTCAGTTCCGCAGCGAGGTGCTCGAGGGTGGCGACGTGAAGGGCTATCAGGCCGACATCGGCGCTGGCTGGTGGGGGAAGCTCTACGAGGAACACGGCCGCGCCGTCCTGTTCGGCGAGCCCGGCGACGATGCCGTGAAACCAGGCGAATGGAACAAGTACGAGATCGTCGCGGTGGGTGATCGCATCCGCACGGCGATCAACGGGATCCCGTGTGTCGACCTCGTCGATCCGGAGGGTGCACGCTCGGGCGTGATCGCGCTGCAGATTCACTCCGGAGGTGCGACCGACGTCCGGTTCCGGAACTTCGTGCTCGAGCTCGATCCGGAATAGCGTCCGAACACGGTACCGCGACAAATTCTTCACAACTCGTCGGTACTGGCGAGTTGTGAAGAATTTGTCGCGGTACCGTATTGCGATCCTGGATAGCGTCCATCCTGCCGGTTATTCCGCCTGCGCCCGTCGCGCCTTGACAATGTCGTCGTGGGTGCGCAGCACGATGACTTGCGGGGTGCCGGTGGAGTCCGATTCGAACGCGATGTTCGCTTCGAACTTGCGGAGGAAGAAATCACGTTCGGATGAAGGGTAGAGGCGGGCGATGGGCTTGCCCGGGATCCGAATGACGAGCCCGTCCTCTCCGAGGCGAACCCGGATGCGCTCCGTCGGCGATAGTTCGTAGGAGCCCACGAAGCGCTCCAGAATCTTCCGCGGCAGCGCGATCGGCGCGTGGATGGGCACGCGTTCGACGGGACTTCCGAGGAACAGGGCGAACGCTTCGCGCGCGATGTCATCCAGCCGGTCGGAGGCCGTGTTCGCGAGCATGACGACGGCGATTCGGCGCTCCGGGTGAATTCCGAGGAAGCTTCGGTAGCCCAGGGTGCCGCCCGTGTGTTCGAGTGTCGCGCCGCCCTGCCGCCGGTTCCAGAAGAGCGCGATACCGTTGCACTCGTTGCCGTAGTCGAACCGAATCCGATGCGAGGTCCGCAGCGCCTCGGCGAGCGGCGTCGCTTCGGGCGCCATGTTGGCGGCGGCGAATCGAAGGAGGTCGTTCGCTGTCGAGTGCAGTGCGCTCGCGGCCTGCAGCGTGGGCGGGAGGCGCAAGGCGGGCCGGGCCCGTCCGTCGGCGTCGTGGCCGGGCGCAAGCCTGGCGCGCATGGCGTCCGAGAGCGCGATCCGGGTGTCGTGGAGCGCGAGCGGGAGGGTGACCCGTTCTTTCAGCAGCGTGTCGAATTCCTTCCCGGCGGCGTGACCGAGGGCATGGCCCAGCAGGCCCGCGCCGAGGTTGCTGTAGACCGACCTCGCGCCGGGTGACCAGGTCAGTTCGCAGCTCGCGAGGAAGCTGGCGAAGCGTGCTTCGTCGTAGAGGACATACGGATGCGAGAGATCGTCCGGATCGCGCGGCAACCCCGAGGAGTGTGTCGCGAGGTGGACGAGTCGAATCTCGCGCGGCCCGTACGTGGGCACGCCGATCTCGTTCGGCAGGAGCTCGCGCACGGGCTGGCCGAGCGCGACGAGCTCGCGCTCGACCGCATCGGCGAGGAGGAGCCCGGTGAAGACCTTGGTGATCGAGCCGATCTCGTACACCGTGTCGCCGGCCGGGACGCTCGCGTCCGTCGCGCGCCCCGTCGTGCCGTAGCCACGGATCATGACTTTGCCGTCCGCGATCACTCCGATGACGAAGCCGCTCGCGACCCCGCACTCGATCAGCGGCTGCGCGAGCGCATCGAGGCTACGCGTGAGCGTCCATTCACCGGCATGCGCTGCGGGTACCGAGGCGAGGAGCGCGAGGAGCCCGGCTGCGATCACGCGGGGAACCCTGCCGAATCGTCCCGCGGACCGCGCCGGCCACGCACGATCCGGTCGGGCAGGTGGTTGAATACGTGCTCCGTAAGGGTGTCGCGACCACCGTACATGGGGATCTTCCGGCCGATCGCCGAGCAGCCGTCGTAGAGGATGAACTGCGCGAGGATGTCGTCCTCCTCCGTGCTGGAGTAGACGATCTGCAAGGGATACGCGAGGTTGCCGACGATAGGGATGGCCCCGACCGCGAGCGCGACCCACGGCAGCTCGCGGCGCGTGAGGAACGACTGCACGAGTCGGCCGGCGGTGTAGAGCGTCCGCGCCAGGCAGCCACCAGCGAGGATTGCGAGGTAGAGCGTCCCTTCGTCGATGACGCCGAGCGAGAACAGCGTCGGGAAGACGAGGAATTCGACGCCCTTCACGAAGGGCTTGATGGCCACGTGCACGCCGAAATCGGTCAAGTAGGCGCACGACTCCTCACTCTCGAGGTGCGCGCGGAGCTTCGCGGCCTCCTCGTTCAGGAGCTGCTTGCGTCGTTGCCACGAGTCGATGCGCCGGGCGACGAGCTGTTGCGCCAGTTTGCGGCGGAACTCCTGGGAGCAGAGGAATCCGACGACAGCTCGGAATAGTTTCCGGTAGGGGAGGCCCCGGAGCAGGCGCCAGCCCGCGACCGTGCGCCGGCCGACCTCGCGCACGCCCTCGCGCGCCATCCGCCCGGCCTCGTGGACCAACCACCGGAACGGGCGCTGCCCGTAGAACCGCGCTTCGTCCTCGGTGATGCGGCGCTTCTTGAGCTGGTACGTGACGCTGCTCTCCGTCCGCGACGTCGCCTTCCATGCGTTCTGGTGCAGGCGGAGCGCCTCGACGTCGCCGCGCAGCTCCTCCATCGATTCCGGGCCGAGGCTCGCCGCGAGCTCGGCCTCGCGTGCGCCGAGGTATTCGCTGAGCACGCCCGTGTCGACGTCGTCGAAGAGGGCGCGCCCGCGCTGCCACGATTGACGGATATAGAAGGCGAAGGCGCGCAAGCTCAAGGGGAAGAGCGCCGGTACACCGGACTCGAGGTCGATCCACGCCCAGCGGCGCGCTCCGCTCTCGTCCGGCAGCCGCAGGAAGTTCGCGAGCGCCACCGGGTTGCCCAGTCCCGCCTGCCAGGCGAGACCGACGAAGCCCGACTCGATGAGCCGCTCCTGGAGCGAGCCCATGACCGCGAGCAGCTCGTTGACCTCGCGCGCGCCACGGCGGTTCATCGGGTGGTGCAGGGTCGGGGCGACGCCGCCGATGAATTCCGTGTGGAGCTGGTAGGCGAGACGCTGTTCGTTCCAGTCCTGACTCCAAGCTGCGGCGACGCGCAGTCCGTCCCCGAACCAGTGCCGCACGAGGGGCGCGAGGATTCGTCGGCGGAAGAGCGCGCACTGCACGGCGTCCTCGCTCCACGCGTAGGGGTTCGGCGCGCCGAGGAACAGGTACTGGACGAGCCTCGTCACCGGACCCGATTCGAAGGTCTTGCGCGCGACGGTGCGCCCTTCCCGGTCGCGCACGCGGTAGACGATGCCCGAGCGCCCCGCGCCGAGGAGCACGCCCTCATCGGGCACGTCCGCGAGCGCCGTCGCGGTGAAGTGCGAGTCTCGAGGAGCTGGGTTCAAAGCGTGACCGGGGCGAGGGCCGCCTCCAGTGTCCCGTACTCAACGGATCGGCGCACTCCCCCAAGACGCGAGAATCCGGAATAGCTAGACTGAACGCGCCTCCGACCGGCGGGACCCGCGCGGAGTCACAGGTGACGTACCGATGGGCCGATCGTTCGGAATACTGAGCTTCACAGTCGGAGCCGCGGTCCTCGCGGCGGTCGTGTGGTGGGTGCGGACGTCCGAGCCCGCCCGGCGCGATGAGCCCGCCCGCCCGCCCTACGTCCTGCCCGTGACCCTGGCGGAGGTGACGCGCGGGGACCTCGCGCCCGTGGCGCGAATCACGGGCACGGTACGCTCGCCGGCCCAGGCGAAGCTCGCGTTCCAGACCCGCGGGGTGGTCGCGGCGCTGGGCGTGCGCGCGGGGGATCGGATCGAGGTCGGCAGCGAGCTCGCCCGGCTCGATTCGCGGGAAGAGGAGCTGCTGCTCGCCGCCGCCGTCGCCGGGCTGGGGCTCGCGGAGCGCGAGCTCGATAAGCTGCGGGCCGGGGAGCGGGTGGAAGTCATCGATCGCCTCGAGGCCGAGCGCGACGTCGTGCGCGCCGAGGAGGAGATCGCCGCCGTCGAAGTCGCGCGGGGCGCGAAGCTCGTCACCGACCGCGTGATCTCGCAGGCCGGACTCGATCGTCTCATGGCCGTGCACTCCGCTGCCGTCGCTCGCACCGAGTCCGTCGACCACCGGCTCTCCGAGGCGCTCGCTGGGGCGCGCACGGAGGACCTGGCGATCGCCGAAGCCAAGGTCGAGGTCGCGCGTTCAGCGGTCGCGCTCGCGCAGGAGGCCGTGGCCCGGACGGTGCTCTGGTCACCCGTGAACGGGGTCGTGCTCCGGCGCTTCGTCGCCGTCGGGGACTACCTCCCCGTGGGCCAGCCCGCGCTCGAGGTCG
>Ga0114950_10002729_pt1 | contig 13579 bp, 17 predicted proteins | sample N075metaG_FD_83503 | JGI IMG/M metagenome (GOLD analysis project Ga0114950, IMG submission 83503) | Deep subsurface microbial communities from Kermadec Trench to uncover new lineages of life (NeLLi) - N075 metaG | ecosystem: Environmental > Aquatic > Marine > Ocean trench > Sediment | place...
ACGGAAAAAGGTCCAAGTCTAACTACTTTTGGAACAGGTGTTGGTACAATTATATTAAATGTTCACTTCTAAAAAACTTAATTTACTAAAAGGGGTTGTCTCATCTACTTTTTAGGCAGCCCTTTTTTGCAATAGAAATTGAGAAATATTCAGCATTACAAATTATGAAACAGAAATGTATTAAATCATAAATTGATTATTTAACAAGCTATAGATTTAGCCATATCATCAGTTAGATTGAAATATTTGTTTTTATGGCTAAAATTAAATTGAGCTATTCAATTCCGACTTAAACATACCTTTAAACTTTAATAAAGTTTTTTCACCAACATTGAATGTTGTATCTGCAGTATATATTCCACTATCTTCCGACAATATTATTTTTATCAGCAATTCACTTATCTCGTTTGGATTTATTAGTGATAAAAATTTAATACTATTTGCCTTTATAAGGATTAGCTTAAGGCTCAAAATTTTTTGAACAACCTCTTTTATAATTTGGATTGAACATACACCTGGAACAATTGGAACAGAAGGGAAATGACCTTGATATATTTTGTGTTTTTTATTCAGATCAATGATCACTTCAGAGTAAGTCTCGACCGTATTGATTTCTTTAATAGAAAAAAAATTATTCAGTAACGTAACACTACTCCATTTTTGTTAATGTCAACTTAATATCAAGAGGAAAATTGTAATGATTTATATCAATTTGCGATATGATAAAATTTATGTTATAAGAAAATATATAACTAACTACACGCTCACTTTGACGAACTAGATCAAGTTGATAAATATTAAAATTTATATCTAAAAAGTAATACAAATTACTGCCAGAATCTGTGATCATATAAATATTCGAATTTTCTTCATTCTTAAGTAAATTAACCAAAGAGGAATTACCCGGCATATATAAAATATTTCTAAAATCATCTTCGAATGTTTTTATAATATATTTATTTCTTAACTCTTCAAGGCATGATATCAAAGAGAACTTTCGATTATCAAACTTGAATGATATTATGTTCATTCCTGCGTTGTTTATTATTGTACTTTTGTAAACTAATGTGCTTGTTTGTTTTATAAACAATGTGCCACTAAAATAATTACCGGCAACTTCAAATTCGACAGCAAAAACTGCAGAATTAAATTCTTCTGATAAAATTGGGTTAATATCAATATCCTCGAATTTTTTTACACCAACCAAAGACATGTTTTCATAAATACTTGAGCAAGATGTTAAAGCAAACAAAAAGCTAATCGATATTAAATTTTTCATCAGGTATTTCATTGTTCATAATTTTGTTCGAAAAGGTTATGTCTGTTTTGTCTCCATTCTTTTCAATCATCTGTAATTTAATTAAGCTGTAATCGACTTTGCTAAAAATCAAAACAATTTTATCCAGAAATTTCTTCATATTGCCAGAAGCAGGCAGTAATTTTATTATATACTCAGATCTTGTCTCAAAAAAGGCGGGTGTGAATTTTGTCTTATCCTTAAAAATATCTCCTGTGAGCGCGGATAACATTATATCATTTATTTCAGTGAACATTTTGCTTGATTTAATATCGAAAGAAATTACTCTGTCATTATCCCGAATAAAAAATTGGTCTCCATTAATAACTATCAGGTACTCATACGGTTCTATATATTCCCAGCGTAATAGATTTTCTTTTTTGAAGTAAAATTTTCCTTTGGAGATCACTTTTTCTGATATAAAACTAAGATGTTTTTCCTGTGTAAAATCACTTGAAATGCTCAAAGTATTTTTAGATTCTTTTTCTACCTTTGTTAAAAACTCATTTACATTTTTCATAGACTCTACATTTAGAGAATCAGCAAACGTATTATTATTTAACAAAATCAGAAGAGAAATAAAAATTATGTGATATTTATTCATATGCATCGACCTGTAATAATTGATCTAATCGAATAATTTCATAATTGACTTTTAATACGTAGTTTAAAAAGTCTTTTAAATAATGATTTATATTTGGACAAGTATCATGGAACAATACAATTGAGCCAGGTTTTATTCGAATTTGCAATCGCTTAAGTATATTTGCTCTGCTTTTCTTTAATGTATCAAAAGAGCGGATGTTCCAGCCAATTATATTGTACTCGAACAGAGCAAGGGTTTTTTTTATCGTAGGATTAGTTACTCCGTAAGGAGGGCGGAACAATTTCGTTTTTCTTCCTATAACTTTAAAAATTTCCATCTCTGTTTTTTCTAATTCAGCAGTCATTTTTTTTTTAGAATAAAAACTAAAATAATTAGAATGAGAAAAAGTATGGTTTCCAATTATATGATTTTCAGAGTCAATTCTTTTTAGTATTCCAGGATTTTTTTTTACTTTTTCTCCAATAACAAAAAAACAAGCCTGCAATTTGTATTCAGCAAGGATATCTAATATCTTAGATGTGTTTTTACTATCCGGGCCGTCATCAAAAGTAAGGGCAATAATTTTTTGTTTTGTCTGCTTTGAAGAAATCGAATTTAGGTAAAAATTAAATCTAATTACAGCCGAACCATAAACAAGAAAAAAAATATAGATTGTTATTGGGATTAAAATTAAAAACCAGCTAAATGCATAAAAATATGATAGGAAACCTTGTATCACTATCGTTAAAACAAATGCAAATGATATTTTTCTAAAAGTCAACATTTCTGTAGTAAAATAAGTGAATGATTTTTATTCTTAAATTGGTTGTAGATAAGTATATTATTTATTGGTTTATCCTGATTATTATTCATTTTTAATATTGGTGGAACGAATTGCTGCTTTATAATATTTGCACAACACCATAAAGCAAAGGATGTAGATGTAAAATATTCACCGCAAAGGTGTTTATAATAAAGCAAAATTTTATCCTTGAATAAGGAATTCATAATTGCTTGATAATAACAATCTGATTCTGAATCCCCGTTTAAACCTAGCATTACCGCATCAATATTTTCAATAGTCAGACCGGTCCTATCTATTGTATTTTTGATCTTTAATTCAACAGAATATACATCATCAGGATTATAAATTGTTTCGACAGAACTAATTTTTGCGTAACAATTATTCTTCTTCTTTGATGACAGTATAAAGAATGCCATCCCTTCACCAGCATAGGCTCCCCTAGTTTTTTCCTTGAGCATGTCCAAATTACTTTTGGGTATTTTTTTGTAAATAGATTTACAGCCAATATCGAAAAGAGTTGGTGTAATTTCGTCGACACCTCCAATTAACACATTAACATTACTATTTTCAGTTAGAAAAATCATACAATTAAGTATCGCACTTTCAAAAGAGAATGTTCTGTGTGAGAATGTTAGATTATAACTATGACACTTTAGATAAATCGCGATTTGGGAACTAATGGTGTTATGAGTTGAATGTATGAAGGACGTCGGGGATAAAAAACTTTCATTGTTCTCTAATATGGAATTCAGCACTTTTTCGGTATCGTCTAAACAACCTAATCCTGTTGCGGTTATTATAGCATCTGGTTTTTCAATTTTTACTTCGTTTAAACAAATTTTTGCAGCAACTAAACTTAATTTCAATATCCTGCTCATTCTTCTGGAAAAACCAGGACTGAGATAATTTTTAAATGCCGGTTCTACGCACTTCATATAGTCAGAAGAATATTCAACTACATTTGATAAAAATCCATCCTGTTCAACTGTCTTTTGAGGCGATGTTATTCCTATTCCATTAATATATGCTTCCAATCAACACCTGGAGAAAATTAATGATGAATTGTTTCCACCGAATCCAATTGAATTTGACATTATGTTTTCGACTTCGACATTATTTATTATTCTATTAGTCGGCGAAAAACTTAAATCTTTCATTGGTTCTTTAAAATTTAAATTCGGAAAAATAATATTCTTTTTTATTGTTAAACAAGAAATTATAGCTTCAACACTACCTGCTGCTGCTAACAAATGACCGGTATATCCTTTAGTTGAACTTATATAAGGTATATTTCGTGAGAATATTCGTTCAATGGCTTTCCCTTCTGTAAGATCATTGTTTGGGGTGCCTGTCCCATGCGCGTTGATGTATTGAATTTGATTCGAGTTGAGTCCACTCATTTCAATAGCTTTTTGCATCGCCAGATATGGTCCGTATCCGTTGGGTGAAGTTGCTGTTTGATGGAATGCATCGCACGCATTACCATAACCGGTTATTTCGCAGATTATGTTTTTATTATCATCTTCAATTGATTTTTTTGATTCTAATACTAAATATCCTGCTCCTTCACCCAATGCTAAGCCACTTCTATTTTGATCGAAAGGTCTGCACTTTTCCTTTGTAAGTATTAAAAGAGTATTAAAACCGTTCAGGGTAAATTTTGTTAGTGCATCTGTTCCGCCAACTATTGCTCTATCTAAAATCCCATGTTTTATTAATTGAGTTCCAAAAATTATAGCATTTGCGGAAGCAGAACAGGCAGTGCTTAAAGTTGATACATAATCTTTTATTCCAAGATAATCAGCAATTTTTTCCGTGCTATCTCCACTGTCATGGCTGCATACAAAATCATTGTATTTATTGCCGTTAATGTAGTCTTTAAAATGTTGTTCTGTTTTGTCCATTCCTCCGACAGTTGTAGCAGAAATTAGACCGGTTCTTTTTTCTGATAAATTTTGAATGCAAGAATTGGTAAGTGCCTCTTTTGCGGCAATCATTCCCAAAAGCGCAGTTCTCGTAAAGCTGGATTTTAAAGAGGTTTTTGCAAGTTCATGTAATTCATCATTCATTGCTTTTACTTCACATATAGGAATTTCATCTTTGTGAATAGTATCAAGAAACGATATAGATCTAATACCACTCTGCTCTGACAACAGCGAATTGAAAATTTCAACTGTGTTTTTTCCAATTCCGGTAATGGCACCTATTCCGGTCACAAAAACTCTTTCTTGCATAAATTACGTATCCTGTTTATTTGCAATAATTGTTTCTGCCATTGTTTTTACAGAATATAAAATTCTTTTACCGGTTTCACTCGATTCAATTTTTATTCCGTAATTCATTTCAAGCATTACAATAAGTTCTAAAGCATCAATAGAATCAAGCCCTAAACCTTCAACAAATAATGGAGCATCTGTTTCAATATCTTGCCATGATACTTCTTCCAAGTTTAGGTTTTTTACAATATTTTGTTTTAGTTCAACTATTAATTTCTCCAAGTTTTTATTCTCCTTTATATTGCCTTATTATGTTTTCAAGTTTGAATATTTTTGTGTATTCAGTATAAGCCTTTTTTTCTAATAGAAAAAGTACTGACTCATAATTATCTGAAAATAATTCTACCCAGCCCGAAATGCAGCATTTTATTTTTCCGGTATTTATAAGGTTTTGGGAATACTGAATTATGAATTTCGGATCAAATTTTTCCATGATAAAAAAGGCGTTTTCTCCTCTAAACTTATTTCTAATACAGATTTCTCCCATCATAATATTTGGCAGAGTATATACAAAAACGGCAGGGCTGGGAAAATATTGCTCATAACTTTTTATTGTGGAATAAAACTTTTTGTCTGTGTCTAGAGATGAACTGTGATTCGAAAAGACCAATCCTATTTCTACTTCCAAATAATTTTTACTCATATTTTTATTTGAAAGCAATAATTCCGAAGTGAGAAATCCAAGCTTGCTTAGATTATCCATCTTATAGAATTTTGGATAATCTGTTTCAAGTTTATTATAAATTTTTTTTATAAAACTGGTAAAAGATTCCGTTTGATTTCCCTTCAAATACACTTTACCGTTTACTATTGCAGAATTTTTTTTAATTATACCATATGATGTTATCATTTTAAACCTTGTGCCTTAGAGAATAACACCGCAGCGTTGCATCCTCCGAAGCCGGAAGATGTCTTCAAACAACTGTTTAACGATTGTTCTGTATACTTATCAACAACCGTAATGTTTTTTGAAACACCTAGCTTATCCATTCCTAAAGTTTTAATCATAAATCCACCTTTTAGTGAATGAACAGCCGCGACTGATTCGATAATTCCAGCAGCCCCCAGTGTATGTCCCCAAAAACCTTTCAAGCTGCTAATGGGTACATCAGAAAGATTTGCTCTATCAAAAACTATTGCTTCCATTTCATCGTTATATGGTGTTGCTGTTCCATGAGCAGAAATATGATCGACTTTACTAATTCCAATATTTTTTGCTTCTTCAATAGTTTTTTTAACTGCTGTGAATAAACCTTCGCCTGTTCTTGAAGGTCCGGAAATATGGTTAGCATCATTCCCGGTAGAACCACCCGCGAATAAAACTGCGTCATTATTAAAATAGTTGTTTTGATTGTTGGATAATATTATAGTCCCCGAACCCTCGCCTAATGAAAGTCCATTTCTATTAATATCAAATGGTTTGCAAGGGCCATCACAAAGTGATTGAAAAGATTGAAAACCAGCCACAATAAACTCAGTAATAACGTCGGCACCTGAAATTATAATATTATCATATTGTTTTGATTTTACAAAATGTGCTCCGACTATTATAGCCAATACGCCTGAAATGCAAGCATTTGATATAACAATTGGAGTATTGGGATTATTAAAAAATCTTTGAATAACTTCTGCTGCTTTCCATAAATGAGCTCTTTTTTTTTCAATTTTACCAGAATACCGGGTATTTAATAATTCAATATTTCCCTTTGTTGTTGAAAGAATAACTATTGTTTTATCACTCCTCACATCAATGTCTGAGTTTTTAAGAGCATCGCAAATTGAGAGTATAATCAACTTTTCGAAACGTGTATAATTTGACGGGTTTGAAAATTGTGAAAATCTGGAATCAATTCCATACGTATCGACAAGTGAACCATAAAATGGTTGATTATATAATTCCTGATTATCGATCAGCTTGATTCCCGTGCTATCTGATTTCAGACATTTAATATTTTCTTCACTTGTAAATCCCAGTGATGATATAATATTATCGGAAACAAAGTAAACAGAATCTTTCATCTAAGCCCATTTTTTTTCTTCCATTTTTCAAAAAATGGAGGAACCGTTAACATTAATTGTTTGTTGCTATCAAGAAATATTTGTGTTGTGCTGCCAGTTGCAATTAATTCATCATTACATTCACGGTACATTTTATATTCAAATATTAATTTAGCCGCAGCCATATCAACAAAAGTTGTCTCTATAATTGCCGTATCACCGTACATAAGCGGCTTTTTATACTCACATAATGTTTTAACTATTGGAGTTATATAACCCTTTTCAAATACATCCCAATATGTAAATTGAAATTGTTTACCAAAAGCTTCACGGCCATCTTCAAAATACTTGATATAATTGCCATGCCAGACGATACCAAGAGAATCGACCTCACTAAACCTTACAAAAATTTTTGATCTACAAGAAAGATTTTTTTTTTTCAGTTTTATCACTCTATAATATCCGGACTTTAAATTATACTTAAAATCTCTTGCAAATTTATAAGTTTACTTATTTTCTAAAAAGATTTTCATTTTACATTCCGCAACTATATTATTATTACAGTAAACTTGAGAATGAATAATCAGTGCGTTTAAAACCTCATACTCAATAGTTATTGTAGTCGTGAGAGTTTCATTTATTTTTGGTAAAAAATATATTTTTAATTTTTTTATTTCTCCAATAAATCCAATTGGCGGTTTTTGTTCTTTTAAACTGGCGTCGTAACCGGTTTTTATTGAAGCCGTTTGAGCCATATTTTCAATAATGCCCGGTTCGGTGAAAAATCCGTTTTCACAAAAAACATTATCTTCAGTTATAGTTAAAGACGTTCTTGTGCTCTTATTGTCGGAAGACACTAATTTATCAATCATCACCATCGGTGGTTTTTGAGGGATTAAACCGAGAATTTCATTAAAATCATAGATTAAAAAATTAGATATTTCCATAGAGGTCCCTTTTTATTTTTCCTTCTAATCTTTTTCATAATATTGGACAAATCTTCATCCGGGAAAACCCATCTTTTCCCTGTTTTTGAAGCGTTTTCCTGCTATTTCAGAAACTTTAATTACATCATCCACAAAATTTTTTTTGTGATAGTTTTTTAATTGAATGTCTGAAAATGATTCAGTTCCAAATTCAATATGTGTTAATCCGGATTTTTTATATATGGATAATATTTCGGTGTCAAGATTATTCAGACTAAAATAAGCACCCCATTTTATCTTTATTCCACTTGCAATAATTTTTTTTACTAACTCTATGTTATCGTTATTATTAATATTAAATACAGAATCTGTAAAAAATATGTAGTCGATAACTTTTTGATGGTAAATTTTCGAAAGAGCAAGAACAACTTTATCTGGGTCTAAAACACGTACATTTTTTTTCTCTATAATTGGATATGTACAATAAATACAGTCATATGGACACCCGCGTTTTGTTTGGATACCAACCATACCGCTTTTTCCCCAATAATAGTCTACTATATTTTCCTCTAAATATACTCCCAGATTTTTAAGATTGTTTTTTCTTTGATTTATAATTATTTGATTATCTTTACTAAATACCAACCCATCAATCTTCTCTGTCGATGTTCCATTTTTTAAAGCAATTAATAAGATATGAAAACTACCTTCTCCATCTCCATAAATTCCATAGTGAGGTAAGATTTTTTCATAAATTAGCTTTGGGAAAATCGAAAATCCTAAACCTACAATAACAATAATTGAACCTGAATGAGTTTTTATTTTATCTGTAATATATTTATACTTAGTGACGAACTGATTTTGTAAAAGTGAATTTGTGTCATCGATGTTTCTAAACGAAACACCAACTACCGAGGGATTAAATTCAGCTAGTATTATTTCAAACTCCGCCATATCACCAAGGTTAAAATCGAAAATTTTAATATTCAACCCGGGGAGTTTATTTTTAAGATACATCAATAAATATGATAAGCCTATCGGATAAACCGGATATGGAACAGGGTGTTGATTCGCAGAAACCAGTAATATATTATTATTGATTTTCATTATAGAAAAAACTGTAGTAATTATACCACTGTTCAGGATATTTTCTTACCATTTGTTCAAGATTACATGCATATTCATTTACTATTTTGTGAATTTCGATATCTAATTGTGTTCTATCAGATTTATTACTAAAATATTTTCTGGATGATAAGAAAAATTTATAATGTTTAGGGGCTGTTTTTAATGCAAAAACAAAGGAAATTGGAATATTGAATTTTTGTCCGAGATAAAATACTCCAAGTGGAAATTCGGCTTTTTTGCCCATAAAATCTGTTATTATTGTTTTACTTCCTTCGATAAATCTATCACCATGAAAACAAATGAAATCGCCATTCTTTATTGAATTATAAATTTCAAAAATATGTGAGTTATCATCTTTAACAACAATAACATCGATCTTTTTATTTCCAACAACATTTTCCAATTGTTTTTTTACTTTTTGATGCTCAGCATCTAGCATTACTATTCTGAATTTTGCGTCCAATCTATATAAAAGATGCCCTGCAATTTCCCAGTTTCCTAGGTGGGCACTAATTAGAATACCACCCGTTTTTTCCTCTATCAACTGCCGTAATAGTTTTTCATCATCAAAATCATAAGAAAATTTGTTATAAAATCCGGCTTGCACAGCTACTTTGTCTAGCAGAGTTTGGCCGAACGAGTAGTAGTTTTTGTAAATCATCATTATTGATCTACCAAAACTGAAATTCAAGCCATCATGATAGAAGTTAAAAATTGCTTTGAATGCATTAGGTGAGAAAAAAACAAAATAGAATGCAACAAATCGCAAAATGAAATAGGAAATACTAATATCAAAATTCTGAAGAAAGAAGATAAATATTTTATATCCAAGGGCCCCCCCACGTGTTTTCCCTTTCCACAAAGTCATATAATATTACGCAATTTTTTTAATTGGAGGCACGCAAGGATGTTCTGAAATCCTTTTTAATTGTTAATGCTTGATAGAATTACAAAATAATATATATTCAACTTATACTCTATTAAAGTATTTGTAAGGTTCTCACAAGATATCCCAAAAAAATTCAAACTCATTCAAACAATAACAAGCTACCAAAACATCAACTTGCATTTTTAAAAACTAATTTTAGTTAAGTTTTTTTATGATATAAACATAAAAATCTTGTAATGTTTTTATTTCAGCCATTTCTTGTGTTTCAACCTTGAAACCAAAATTTTGTTCGATTACCACAACAAGATCAATTAAATCAAGACTATCAATATCCAAAGCATCCATTATCACTGCTGAAGAATCTAAATCTTCCTCTTCAACCTCAAACTCATCTATTAGAACAGTTTTAATTTTGGATATTACTTCTTCATTTGTCATCAATTTTCCATAATTTTTTTTATTAGTATTGCTGAATTAGTGCCGCCGAAGCCGAATGAATTAGACAGTAATACATTAATATTTGCTTCTTTCGTTTCCGCAACAATATTTAATTTTGCTGATTCTTTAGCAGGATTATCAAAATTTAGATTTGGAGCTATAAATGATTTTTCCATCATTATCATCGAGTAAACAATTTCGCTTGCCCCTGCCATCCAGCACTCATGACCGGTAGATGACTTTGTTGAGCTAATAAATGGTTTTGATGAACCGAATAACTGATCAAGTGCTATAGCTTCATATTCATCTCCTATAGGTGTCGAAGTTGCGTGAGCATTAATATAATCAACTTCATCAGAAGTTATACTAGCATCTTTTAAGCATAATTCCATCGCTCTGACTGGCCCAGCAACATTAGGAACAGAAATATGATCGCCGTTAGACGAAAATCCATACCCAATAATTTCACCAAGAATTTTGGCACCGCGTTTTTTTGCTAACTCATAACTTTCTATGATTACAGTTGCTGCTCCTCCACTAGGGACGAGACCATCACGATCTCTATCAAATGGACGGCTTGCTTTTGTAGGATCAGCCTGATTTATTGAGAACGCACTTAAAGCATCAAAATTACCCATTGCATAAGGATTAACTTCTTGTGCTCCACCACAAATAACCATTTCTTGAAGGCCAGTCTTTATTAATAAATACCCCATCCCAATAGAATGAGAACCACTTGCACACGCTGCACTGATTGTGAAATTTATACCTTTCAGTCTAAAGATAACAGATAAATTCATGGTAATTGTAGAATTCATAGATTGGAATATAAGTGCTGAACCTAAAAGCATCGTATCTTTTTTCTCGCGCATCATATCTACAGTATTAATCACCGCTAAAGCTGAGCTGTCATTACCGTAAATTATACCAACCTCATTATTATCCAAGTAATCATCATTGATTTGAGCATTTTTTAGTGCTTCTAAGGTTGCAAGGTATGCGTATTCACTTTCTTCGGCTAATTTAACTCTTTGGCTACGCGGAAGAACACCTTTTAATTTTGGTCTTTCAACAATTCCGGTTAAGGATGATCTGAATCCCATTTCTTTTCGGACTGGGTCAATACCAATTCCTGATCTCCCATTATAAAGTGAATTAGTAACTTCATCTAAATTTTTACCAATGCAAGAATAAATCCCAAGACCCGTTACAACTACTCTATTCAATGATATCTCCCAATTTTACTCACTTTTTTTGCTAAAATATTCCATCACTACATATGTAAACCGCCATTTACTGAAATTACTTCGCCTGTAATATATGATGCTTGTTTCGAAGCTAGGAATGAGACTACATTTGCCACTTCCTCAGCCTCTCCGAATCTTCTCATTGGAATCAATGTTTTCAAATCGTTCTCATTCAGACCTTTTGTCATACCAGTTTTTATTAATCCGGGTGCAACCGCATTAACCGTGACATTTTTTTTGGCAACTTCCTGGGCCAAGGCTTTTGTGGCACCAATAACACCGGCCTTTGCCGCTGAATAATTGGCCTGGCCTGGTAATCCTTTTAATCCAGATAGTGAAACCACATTAATTATTCTGCCATATTTTTTTATAAGCATATTTTTTAATAAATAGCGCGTTACAAAAAAGAAGCCGTTTAAAGAAACGTCAAGAACATTGCTCCAATCTTCATTGGACATCCACATTAACAGAACATCCTTGCTTATTCCAGCATTATTTATCAAAACCTCGATGTAAGCATCAGCATTATTATTGCTCCAGTAATTTAAGCTCTTTTCTACTTCAGATTGTTTTGAAACATCAAATTTTAGAATATCACCATCACCGTTTTTCGATCGTATTAATTCCAGGGTTTTATTTGCCTCATCTATGTTTTTATTGTAGTTGATAAGAACATAATAACCCATTACAGAAAGATTTATAGAAACAGCTCGGCCAATACCCCTTGACCCTCCTGTTACTAACGCATATTTTGTGAAAGTAGTCATAAAAATAATATTTATTATCTATATATGTTTTTTAATTGTTAGAAAACACTTGTTACTCAAAAACAGTATTTTAATAAATCTATTCATATAGTCTAATCTACAAATAACATAAGAAAAAATTGTGTTTTTTTAGTTAATTTCTTTAAAAAAGAATTATTGCTACCTCTACGTATCTAACTTTTCAATTAATTTAAAACTGCTGAAATTATTCACTTCCTTTTGTGAACAAATTTTATTCGTTAGATATTAGGATATTCTTTCCGATTCCTGAAGCATGACTGCAGATCAAATTAATATTTCAAATCTATAAACTTGCCACCACTAAATAGGTCTTGGGCCACTGGGTCAAATCCAGTATAATATCGTATATTACTTTATCTTCTAACTAACTATGATTAAATATAATAATTATTTTCTACTTAATAAAGATCAGCAACATTTGAATAAAATAAGAAAAGTGAAATTAATGAGAAATATAGTTTTATCAACATTATTAAGTTGCGTTCTCCTTGGGTGTGCAAGTTACTCTTCATTCACGTTATTAAATCGTCAAAATCTCACACAGTTGCAACTTGGCATGACAAAAGAACAAGTTCATGCGGTTATGGGTTTACAAACATTTCGTAAATATAACAATCCATATCGTACTGCAATGGGCACAAAAAACGAGGAGGTAACCGAGGTGTTCTACTATTGGACCGACGGAACAGCTTCAGGTGGTATAGAAGATAATGAACTTACACCTGTTGTATTCCTTAATGGTAAGGTCATTGGCTGGGGTAGAGTGTTCTTTAGCGAGTATGATGTCGAAAAAATTGATGTCAGAATTGAATCAGAGTGAAGCACACGCTAACAAGGCAAATTAACTCGGACAGTTAAAGCGATGCTCCTCGTTCTTCGTAGCATAGTTTTTATTTGCAAGTGAAATCTGTCCAATTTGATTTGTTTTCTTATCTTCTTATTTTATTTTGGACAGCATTGTACATTATAAAGATCATCAACATTAAACTCAACAATTTGCTATTCAATTTAAAATAATTTTCTTCGATAACTCCAGGAGATATTGACAAAGACAATCAGTTCTAAATCTTTATACGATGTGACTTTCAAATATTTTTGTTAAAATATAAATTTACATATAGTATTTCTAAAAATATGGTTTTTATCAAAAGGTGAATGTATGGAATTTTATGAGCTGCATCCTGATAATCCTCAGCTTAGA
>Ga0114950_10002732_pt1 | contig 13572 bp, 10 predicted proteins | sample N075metaG_FD_83503 | JGI IMG/M metagenome (GOLD analysis project Ga0114950, IMG submission 83503) | Deep subsurface microbial communities from Kermadec Trench to uncover new lineages of life (NeLLi) - N075 metaG | ecosystem: Environmental > Aquatic > Marine > Ocean trench > Sediment | place...
AAACTCAGCAGCACAAGTATCCACCCGTTTGTAAACAGGTCGGACGTTTAGATCGTGCCGTGCTTTTTGCACTTGAAGTTCAGACACATCGAGTAATGCTGCCAATCGGCCGTCGGAAAATCCCTTACGCTTAAGGGAAAGCATCGTCTCGAAGTCGATTTTATCTAGTGTAGTGGCGGTAACGGATTTCTCGATTTTAATAAGATCCTCAATCTGCGCCAGAAACCAGGGATCGACTGCGGTTAGTTCATAGACAGTTTTAACCGACCAGCCCAGTCGAAAAGCATCGGCAATATACCAGATTCGATTACCGCCGGGCTCCATTAATTCTCGTTTAAGGACGTCTTTCGCGTCACTCAGCTTGTTGTCCAGAATCGGATCAAATCCACTAACGCCAACCTCAAGACCCCGCAACGCCTTTTGCAGTGACTCCTGGAAAGTCCGCCCAATTGCCATTACCTCGCCAACGGATTTCATTTGTGTAGTGAGTCGATCATTCGCGTCAGGGAATTTTTCGAAGGTGAAGCGAGGTATCTTGGTGACTACGTAATCAATAGTCGGTTCAAAAGACGCTGGCGTTGCACCTCCGGTAATTTCATTCTTCAATTCATCAAGCGTGTAACCGATCGCCAACTTGGCCGCCACCCTGGCGATAGGGAACCCGGTTGCCTTAGATGCCAGGGCAGAGGAGCGAGATACTCGTGGGTTCATTTCAATAATAATAAGGCGGCCATTGTCAGGATTAATAGCAAATTGCACATTAGACCCACCGGTATCCACGCCGATTTCTCTGAGAACCGCGATAGAAGCATTTCGGAGAATCTGGTATTCCTTGTCTGTCAGGGTCTGGGACGGCGCTACGGTGATAGAATCCCCCGTGTGTACTCCCATGGCATCGAAGTTTTCAATGGAACAGACAATGATACAGTTGTCCTTGTGGTCACGAACCACTTCCAACTCATATTCTTTCCAGCCGATTAATGACTCATCAATCAATAACTCGCTGGTTGGAGAAAGCTCCAATCCTCGTGAACAAATTTCATCGAACTCTTCCTTGTTATAGGCGATACCACCGCCAGTACCGCCGAGGGTAAAAGAAGGTCGAATAATGCAGGGAAAACCAATCTCGGCCAGCGCCTCGTGTGCTTGTTCCATGTTGTGGGCCATGCCATGACGGGGAGTTTCCAGCCCAATTGATTTCATAGCATTGTCAAAAAGCTCTCGATCTTCAGCCTTATCAATCGCATTGACACTGGCTCCAATCAATTCAACATTATATTTCTCAAGCACGCCGTGTCGGTTTAAATCCAGTGCACAGTTCAATGCGGTCTGTCCACCCATGGTGGGAAGGATTGCATCGGGTTTTTCTCTGGCGATTATTTTTTCAACAAACTGCCATTGAACCGGCTCAATATAAGTGGCATCTGCCATGGATGGGTCGGTCATGATGGTGGCAGGATTGGAGTTGACCAACACGATTCGATAACCTTCTTCCTTAAGGGCCTGGCAGGCCTGCGCTCCCGAATAATCAAACTCGCAAGCCTGACCGATAATGATCGGGCCGGCGCCAATGATTAATATAGTTTCTATGTCTGTTCTTTTCGGCATCTTGTTTAAAAGTCTATCCCTGGTTGTTCAGAATGTTTGAAGATTTACTCAGCTTCTGGCGATAAGGCCATACTTAGTTTTTTTTCCGGTGTTCTATTAAGCTAATAAAGTGATCAAAAAGTGGCGAAACATCGTGAGGGCCCGGACTTGCCTCCGGGTGACCTTGAAAACCAAAGGCCGGTTTGTCAGTACGTGCTATTCCTTGCAGGGAACCATCAAATAACGAACGATGAGTCGCTTTCAAATTATCCGGTAAGGAATTTTCCGCTACGGCGAATCCATGATTCTGACTGGTAATCAAAACTGAATTATCAGCAAGGTCTTGTACCGGGTGATTGGCACCGTGATGGCCCAGTTGCATTTTCTCTGTACTGGCATCACAGGCCAGGGCTAGAAGCTGGTGCCCAAGACAAATACCAAATATTGGAATATCAGTAGTCAGGAATTGTTGAATAGCTGAAATTGCATAATCACAAGGCTCCGGATCACCTGGCCCGTTAGATAGAAATATCCCATCCGGGTTCATGGCCAATACTTCATTGGCAGGTGTCTGGGCTGGTACCACAGTTACCTCACAACCTCTCTCGGTCAACATGCGCAAGATGTTTCTCTTCACGCCGAAATCGTAGGCGACGACCTTGTGAAGTGGGTTAGAAGCGTTAGAATAACCAGTCGCCAGTTGCCACTCACCCGAATCCCAAAGGTAAGCCTTACTAGTGGTTACTTCACACGCCAGGTCCATGCCCTTTAAACCAGGGAATTGCTGTGCGGTTTTGATTGCACTTTCCTCACCTTGGTGATTCAAGTCCTTGCCAGAAAGTACACAACCATTCAGCGGACCCTTGTCGCGTAACAAACGAGTCAGTCTACGGGTATCAATTTCAGCAATTGAGACAACATTTTTTTGCTTGAGAAACTCATCCAGCGGCTGGTCACAACGCCAATTACTGGTCAGCAACGGTAAGTTACGAATTACCAGCCCTGCAGCCCAGACCTTATCGGACTCGTTATCCTCTTCGTTACACCCGGTATTACCAATGTGTGGGTAAGTAAATGTAACAATCTGTTTGGCATAGGAGGGATCGGTTAGGATTTCTTGGTATCCGGTCATGGCAGTATTGAATACAACCTCACCACTAGCGGTCCCTTCAGCCCCGATACTCAAACCCTGAAACAGGCTGCCGTCTTCCAATGCCAATACTGCTTTAACTGCCAACGCAAACTCCTTCGATATTACCTGTCAAATCCGACAAAAAAAAACGGAGAGAAGATATTCTTCACTCCGCTTCTAATTTATGTTTTGTGGTGCTCTCAGCCTGTTTCATACTGAGCGCGGATTGTAAGAAATCTATCTCCGAATGTCTATGAGAGACTTAAGGATCCGGTGATTAATTCAGTGCTAATACGTCATCCATGTTGTAAAGCCCTGCCGGCTTATTTTCAAGCCACTCTGCAGCACGAACTGCACCACTGGCAAATGTCATTCGACTGCTGGCACGATGCGTAATTTCGAGCCGCTCACCCATGCCGGCGAATACAACTGTGTGATCCCCCACGATATCGCCGGCCCGTATGGTTGCGAACCCGATTGTTTTTCGATCTCTTTCTTCACCCAACCTTTCACGGCCATACACCGCCACTTCTTTTAGATCACGATCAAGTGCCTCGGCGATAACTTCACCCATTTTCAATGCTGTCCCGGAAGGAGAGTCTTTTTTAAATCGATGGTGGGCTTCAATAATCTCAATATCCACGTCATCACCCAACACCGTGGCGGCGACTTGCAACAGCTTGAAACAGAGGTTTACACCAATACTCATGTTAGGCGCAAACACAATGGGAATTTCCCGAGAAATTGACTCGATTTCGCTCTGTTGCTGCTGATTAAAACCGGTGGTTCCTATCACCATCGCCTTGCTATTTTCTCGACAGTAAGCCAAGTGTCCTATTGTCGCTTCCGGCGCGGTAAAATCGATTAGAATATCAAAATTACCCAGAGTTTCGCTTAATGACGGCACTGTGACGATTCCACAGGGAGTAGCACCGATCAAAGTGGCAACATCCACTCCCAGGGCCGGATCGTCCTTAAGTACCGTGGCGGCACTGACGACCATCTGCTGGTGATGCTGCGCGACAGCTTCAGTTAAAGTTCTACCCATTCTTCCGGCCGCACCGGCGATTGCTATTTTGATCATTGAATTACCCTGTACAGATTTGTGAACACAAGTATACAGCTCGGCAAAATTATCCAAAACTGATATCGTCAACCTTACCGCGTTACTGCAACGATTGCGGGTTGATGCCTCGACAAAACCCTTGGCAACCTAATTAAAACAGTTTCGGGAAGGGATGCTCACAATGCTTAACGAAATAGCGATGTCTTTACCTCAAACTAAAGTTCCTAATTAGTTAAACAATCTATTGGTAGCTGGTGTTATCATCGGTGGCCATTTAGCGAAACGACCCACTTGTCAATAACAATGCACTGTAAGAAATGACTGACACTCCGGTCTTAAACCAAAAAGCCAGGAAACTAAGATATGAATCGTTGGTAGACACCCTGTATCAGGATGTTTACCGGTATGCGTACTGGATTTGCAAAAATCAGCCGCTGGCACAAGACCTTGTTCAAGAAACATTTTTGCGAGCCTGGCGTTCACTGGACAGTTTACAGAACGACAAGGCGGCAAAAGCCTGGTTATTTACGATCTTAAGGCGCGAAAACGCTAGGCTTTATGAGAAGTACCGACCAGATCTGGTCGATGTAGACGATCAATACATTGCCGATACCAGTTTTGATGAACCAGATGAAGCAATGGACAGAGAGTTCCTGCTCAAAGCCATGAACAGTCTTGAGCCTGAATACAGTGAACCATTGCTACTACAGGTAATTGGAGGATTTAGCGGTAAGGAAATTGCAGATATCCTGGATTTAAACAGTAATACGGTAATGACAAGGTTGTTTCGCGCCAGAGGTAAGTTAAAAGATCAATTTGCAACTGATAATAATAATCTCGATTCAAGCCTAGATGAGCAAAGCAAAGATGGATAATTCAGAATTTGAAATTCGGGTACTCGCCAATCCCCGTGACCATTCACAAGACTTTCTTGACGCGTTAAAAGAAGATCCGTCACGTCAACAACTATTGGATGACGTTAAGGCGATTGATCAGCGTCTGCGTAAATCCTTAACCAGTGTTCCGATACCTGAAGGTCTGGCGAATCAATTGAAGGCCGCCGTTCGTGGCGACAAAGAATCGGAATCTAATGTTGTAGTACTGAACAGACCCTGGTATTCGAACCGAGGAATAGCCCTGGCAGCTTCTCTAGTGCTGGCACTTGGAGTTACCTATTCTGTTTTATTCAATGACACCGGACCAACTGCCGCCGATTTGGCTTTTAGTCAGCAAGTCATGGAGCACGTCTACATGGAATTGGATGAAATAGGTTCGCAAGCTAATTTAGACTATCAAATGGTTAATAGCGTGTTCGGTGTGGTCGGTGCACAGATGCGCACCACTGATTCTATGGACAACCTCAATATTAACTTTGCTAAACCCTGCTTCATAATTCCTCAGACCCGAAGCGCCCATTTAGCCTTGGTGGGTAATCAGGGTGTTGTTAATATTATCGTGGTAAGTAACAGTCCGGTACAATCTGAGTTTTCAATAAGCGATGATCGCTTTACTGGCGTTGTAATACCTATTGATGGTGGCAATTTGATCCTGGTGGGTGAGAAGCAAGAAAACCTGAACAATTATCGAGAATTACTTGCAGAAAATGTTGACTGGATTATTTAGCGATATCTGATCAGAACTGCTCTACATCCATAGCCATAAGGGATCCCGAACCCGAAGCGATTTCCTCCGCCAGTGATTTGTATCTTGGAAAACTCTTTTCAAAATAAAACTGTGCGGTCTTTTTAAGACCATCAAGATAACTTTCGCTGTATTTTCCGGCACCGTAACTTAAAGCTGTCGCAAGAATTCTCGCCCACATGTATCCATACAGAACACACCCCATTAATTCCATATACCCGTAGGATGCCGCACCGACTTCCGAACTATCTGTTTTAGCCCGGTGTAAAATTGCTTCAGTAGTATCAGTCAATGTTTTTCGAGCATCGCTAATACTCCTCAGGCACTGCTCCATACCTTTGAGGGAATTGTGTTGTGAAACAAAATCATCTATCTCCGCCAGTAATACAGCCAAAAGCTCTCCACCATTCTTAACCGTCTTGCGTCCCATCAGATCCAAAGCCTGAATCCCATTAGTGCCCTCATAAATTTGGGCTATACGCGCATCTCTGACAAGTTGCTCCTGCCCCCACTCACTGATATACCCATGACCGCCCAATACCTGTTGGCCAGTTACACAATCCACAAATCCTCTGTCCGTACAATAAGCCTTCGCTATAGGAGTAAGTAATTCTACCAATTTACCAGCAGATTCTTTTTCAGCTGGGTTGTCGCTGAATTTGACCTTGTCCAGCTTAAAGGCTGTGTAAAGTGTAAGCGCTCTTCCAGCCATTATGTTGGCACGCATAGTCAACAACATTCGTCTAACGTCAGGATGTACAATTATCGGATCGGCCATTTGCCCCGGGTTTTCCGATCCTGACGGAGACCTTCCCTGCAGACGATCTTTGGCATAACTACCAGCAACCTGGTAAGAAAAATCAGCTAATCCCACTCCTTGCAATCCCATGGATAACCTTTCGTAATTCATTATGGTAAACATGCAAGCAAGTCCCTGGTTCTGTTCCCCAACCAGGTACCCGGTCGCCATATCAAAATTCAAAACACAGGTGACTGACGCTTTCAATCCCATTTTATGTTCAATAGAACCGCAACTAACACCATTAGGCTTACCCACTTCTCCGCTTTCTTCTACGCTAAATTTAGGTACTAAAAAAAGCGAAATACCATGAGCTCCCGCGGGTGCGCCCGGTAGCTTTGCAAGAACAAAGTGAATGATATTTTCGGCAAGATCATGATCTCCAGCCGTTATAAATATTTTAGTACCTGTGATTTTGAAACTGCCGTCGTCCTGCGGTTCTGCTTTAGTTTTTATCATGCCAAGATCAGAACCGGCATGGGACTCGGTCAGGCACATAGTTCCGGTACAGCGCCCAGAATAGAGATTGGGCAAGTATTTTTGTTTAAGTGACTGGGAACCATGAAGGTTCAACGCTAATGCAGAGCCGTTGGTCAATATCGGGTACAAAGCAAAGGACGCGTTGGCCCCAAACAACATTTCTTCAAAAAGCACGGACAGTGACTTTGGCATGCCCTGCCCACCAAACTCTGGATCACCCGTAAGTGAACTCCAGCCTCCTTCTGCAAACGTCTTATAGGCTTTACGAAACCCCTCGGGTGTTTTGACTTTGCCATTGTCAAATTTACATCCAAGTCGGTCGCCGGATTGATTAATGGGTGACAATACTTCTTCGGCGATTTTTGCGGCTTCTTCGAGAATTGCATCCATCAACTCTGTTGATAACTCCTGCGTTCCAGCCATGGGTGATAGAAACTCTTCAGCCTGAAATACTTCATGGAGCAGGAAACGCATATCCTGTAGTGGGGCCTTATATTGGGGCATTAATAACTCCGCGATTTATCAAGAATTTAATTATAGGGGATGGTTACAAGAATAGGTACAAACCTGCTGAAGATGAGCGCGGCGAGATCGTCATTGCTATGCCTATTTTATTGCGGTTTATTGGTTAGAAATTACTTCCATGACTATGCTTGTAGAAGGTCTGTCTCGATTGATATTTGAGTAGGCTGGGTGACCTTGCCAATTTAAATACTGTAATCAGCCCCTTTGCGTTTGAGAGCTTCGCTCATTAAAAGAATAAAACCACCCTGGCAGAGCGAAATATCGCTGCCCTGTAACTGTGTGATCTGCAACACCCAATTGTTCAATAACATCAGCTTATGTGATTACTGCAAAAACGGGCTACCTGATTTGTTAAGACAATGCCCAGGCTGTGCGATTCCTATGCCCGGGGAATTACTACAACAACGATTATGCGGGCATTGTGTAATTAATCCAGCGGCATTTGATTCCTGTACTGCAGTTTTTCTTTATGAAGCGCCTGTAAGTAGGCTCATTGCTCAATTTAAATACGAGGCCAACTTTGCCTACGGCAGGGTACTGGCGACCCTGTTACTGGGAAAATTTATAAAACATTACACAGTGCTGACATGCAGTAATTACGACCCTGACTTCCCACAACAATTAATCCCCGTTCCTCTTCACCCTCGGAGATTACGCACAAGAGGATTCAACCAAGCGAACGAAATTGCCAGGACAATTTCAAAGAAAACAGGTATCCCAGTGAATAACAATCTGGTTTTTCGTACCAAGGACACGGTTGCTCAGAGTCAACTCGGGGCAAGCAAACGAATCGAAAACTTGAGGTATGCATTTGAAATGACTCAGGCCGCTAAAGAAAAGTACCCAGAGCACGTAGCTATCATTGACGATGTGATTACTACCACCTCTACTGTATCCGCCATTGCCAGATTACTTAAATCAATAGGCATAAGGCGCGTTGACGTTTGGGCTTTAGCCCGCGCAACCCGGAATCAATAGCTCGGAAACCGTTGATTTATGCATTGTGAAAACTGTGAATCAGCACACAGTAGTATTCACCCGAAAATTTAGTATAGATCCCGTGTCACTCTCCAGATATTCATACTTTTTGGCACACACGAGTTACCAATTTTAAAGTTTTGTGTAGCCCTTTAGCCCCGTTATTATTCGGGGCTTTTTTTTGCTTGTAGATTGCCAGGTTTGATTCTTGCAGAGAATTTATCGGGAAGGCTACCAGTTGTATTTAAAACTGGTACTTGATGGAGCCGTATGCGACGCGTCCATTCTGATCTAGCACTCGACTATTCTGACTTAATATCCGAGTAGTTTTTTCATCAAATATATTGCGTATACCAATATCAAAAGAAATTATGGCGCTACCTTTTTTACCGGCCTTAACACTATAGCCGTACTGAAGATCAAAGGTGGTTATGTTATCAACCAGCTCGTTAATTTCATCTATATTCAACTCACCAATATTCTTGAATGAATCAAAGTAATTGGTTACGGCACTCGCACTGTGATTACCGATCTGCCATGTCAGCGTGAGGCTTCCCTGTAATTCAGGACTAGCTGCCAACTCCGCATCACCACCAATCAATGCTGAAATTTCTGGCCGATTGTTTCTTTGATTAAAGTCGTAAGTATAGGATGCCCGCGTACTGAGCGTAAACTGCCCTATTTTATCGGTGTTCCAGACATACGATGCACCAAGATCGACTCCATTCGCCTCCACGTTAGGCGCATGAAATGGCTGCTCTATACTGAAATCAGATATTGACCTGTCACCAAGATATATCTGCGGTAAGGTTGATGGCAAAGTATTCGTTTCAATAGTATTTTGAACCGGGGTGTCCTGCACTTCCAGACGCCAGGCATCAACTATTAAGCTTAAGTTTTTAGTTGGAGTGATCTGCATGCCAAGATTGATGTTTACAGTTTCATCGCTATAGAAACCCGGTAAATCATTCTCATCTACTCGGCGTTCGATATTAAACAAAGGAGTAACGATTCCGCTGTTAGTGGTTGCTACTGGTTCAGATAGTGGTAACTGACTAATTGGGACAGTCTCTAAACCTTGCCCTACAGCGACAGATAATGGCAGCAGTGTACTGCTGAAAACCAGCAGGATAGAGTGGGATAATTTACTGTTGAAAGAAACCATTTTTTCGTAATACAACTTTGATTATTAGATTTTTCAATTCAGACTACACAGCTCTGGAATTTTACCACTGTAACCATAAAAATTGCATCTTGTTTTAAGTACAATTCCTAAAAAAATATTTTCATTAAAACCTTATTTATATCAATAGGTTGAAAAATAGATTGGGACTTTTTAGCGGTTTTTCAGACCTGGCTGGAAATTTTCACCCGATCCAACCCAGTCAAACGCAAATTTTTAGCCAATTCACCAACTGACTTGTCCAGACCTGGAAGCACAAAACCAGGAGCTATTTCCGCCAACGGAAACAGGACGAAAGCGCGGCTATACGCCCTAGGATGGGGAATTGTTAACGCTTCTTGAGCAATTACCTGAAACCCATAGCTGATGAGATCAAGATCTAGGATTCTTGGTTCGTTCGCTACTGTGCTGCGCTTCCTGCCAAACGCCGTTTCTAAGTCTAAAAGCTTTTCTAGTAATCCACGCGCAGATTCTCCCTCCCGCGGATAGAGCCCAACGACAGCATTGGCAAATCCAGGTGAGTTCTCAGGACAGTCGATAGGGTCACTTAACCAGGTGGATGAACGTAGTAAAGGGCCGCGGCTCAAATTCTGTAAAGACTTCATCGCCCTCTGCAGTGTTTTCGTTGGGGTGCCGTAGGTAGAGGGTAAATTCGAGCCAAGGGCAATGAAAGCGACATCCTTAAAGTCGCTCAGAATGGAATTAGCTGTGATATTGGGGGGAGAGCTCATGAACGGAATCGACAAATGTAGCTACATGTTCAGGGTTCACTTCCGGCGTGATGCCATGCCCCAAATTAAATATATGCCCTGTCCCTGTTCCAAAAGCCTGCAAAATCTCTTTCACTTCGGCGCGGATTCGAGATGGCGATGCATACAGTATTGAAGGATCCATATTACCCTGTAAGGTAACCTGGTCCCCTATTCGTTCCCGCGCCACTCCAATATCAACAGTCCAGTCCAATCCTACACAATGACAACCGCTTGAGGCGATTTTTTCCAGCCAAAGGCCCCCGTTTTTTGTAAAGACTATTACAGGAATCGGTAAGCCATCCCGCTCTTTTACTAGGTTTTGGATTATTTTTTCCATGTAAGTCAGAGAGAATTCACGGTAAGCCCGCGTTGTGAGAATCCCACCCCAAGTATCGAAGATTTGCACTACCTGGGCTCCTGCTTTGATTTGTGCGTTTAGGTAGTCTGTTGCCGCAGTTGCCAGCTTGTCCAGTAGTAAGTGCATGGCATCAGGCTGGTCATACATAAACTGCTTAGCCATTCTGAAATCACGACTTCCGCCACCCTCAATCATGTAAGTGGCCAACGTCCATGGACTGCCTGAAAAGCCAATTAATGGAACCAAACCGTTTAATTCCTTCCTGATCAAGGACACTGCATCGGTGACGTAGCTAAGATCCTTACCCATATCAATGGCAGGCAGATTGTCTACATCCGCCATGCTACGTATAACTTTTCGAAATTTTGGCCCTTCTCCATCGCTGAAGTACAAGCCCTGGCCCATGGCATCAGGAATTGTCAAAATGTCAGAAAACAGTATGGCGGCGTCAAAGCGGTAGCGACGAAGTGGTTGTAAGGTAACTTCACAGGCCAGCTTTGGATTCTGGCATAGACTAAGAAAATCTCCTGCACGCTTTCGGGTTTCCCGGTATTCCGGTAAATATCGTCCCGCCTGACGCATCATCCAAACTGGCGTTCGGTCTACAGGCTGTTTCAACAGGGCCCTTATAAATCGATCGTTTTTCAAAGAGCTCAAGTGAACGCCTCTTCAGTAGTCTATCAGGACAACGCTGCCAGCAGACAGATCAGGACCTGACAAGAAAGTAATGGAATCATTTATTGATCACAAGAACACTTTATCTGGATCAATATACGACTGGAAAAATGGGCGATAATTCTACACGCCACATGGCCCACAGACAAATGGTAGCCCTCAGAATGCGGAAATTACGGCTGATTTGTGCTGATTACTTGTTGAATTTCGGAAACACGGCGTGCCCAGGGTTCCAACTCGCTAAGGGATCCAGGTAAATCGGCGATTGCCGCCTTTGCAGCTATTGAGTTTGGATAGCTGCCATATACCACTACATACCAGGGCAGCTCTTGAAACTGGGTCTTATAGTAAGCGTAATTCTCTCCACCACCGTTGTCAGAAATAAAGTTTCTTACGTTTGTTTCAGAACGGGAGCCAAGAAGTTGTAAGGTATAACTGTCAGAGGGATAAGCTAGTAAGGGATGATTCGATTTGAGGTCAGGAATTTCACTGGCATCTTTAGTAGCTTGTATTACAACCGCTGAAACAACAGCCGACTCAGGTATATCGCTGTCAGCAGACTGCTCCCTATCTGCTGTCTCAGTGATTACCTCTACCACTATTGGGGCTTCCACCGGCAACTCAAGAATCGGTTCTGATTCTATTTCGCGGTCAACGTCTTCTGTGACTGGCGCATCAGTAATCGTGGCTATATTGGAGCTCTGTTGTTGTTCCCGGACTCCTGGGCTTGTATCAACGGGGATCTGTACCCGGTTCTCTGAAGACTCCTGACTGACCGCCAGAGTATTTTCTGGAGCCGAGTCGTCTCCAACGCCAAAGAAAAACACACTAAGTACCAGTGCAGCAAAAACCAGGCTTGCAGCCACCAGATGACGTTCTGCAACGTGGAACGCTGTAACTACACTGGGTTCGAAATCGGACTGATCTAGTTCATCACGTATTAAGGTACTGATTGCCCCTGGTATACCATTTGATCGTTCTAGAATTGTGTCTATAGTATTGGCATCAAATGGAATTTTTCCTGAAAATCCCGCAGTCGACAGCTTAAACTGGATGTAGTCAACTGCCTCTTCATTAGTTAATGGTTCGAGCTCAAAACCGGATTTAGTAATCGGCAGTGTCTGACCTAGGGTGCTGTGTAGTTGAGCTTCCCCTAAAAGCGTAAGTTTTATCCCGCCCTCTCCTAATACAGCTGTGTCAGCTTGTCTTTCAACCAGACTTAGTATTGCCTTCAATGCCTCACTACTAAGCTCATGAGCATCGTCAATAATGATTTGCACTGTCTTGGATTTATCCGCCATGAAACCGGCGAAATTCGCAATGGCATCGCTTATTTCGGCTGCTGTGGCCAGCTGAACAACGTCAAGATCCAGACCTCTGCCGATTGCTTCTAGCAGTTGTACCTGATCCATAAAAAGGCTTGCCTGGACACATACAGTAATAAAATCATCATCCAGACTTTGCTTAAGAGCATAAGACAAGTTGGATTTTCCACTGCCAAGTGGGCCAGTGACGATAGCAATATCTGAGCTATAACAGCTTAGCTGAACCAATTGCTCTAATAGAAATTGCCGGTTTCCGCCCTGGTAGTATTCTGCCGGCTCCGCCGCGATGTCGAAAGGGTCAAATTCCAATTTTAATCGGCCTGTGTAATCACTCATAGCTCAACTGTCTTCATGTTTGAATTCAGCCGATATTAAAGTTCAAGGCTGACAAAGTTTATCTTGTGCTCGCAGGGTTTGTGCAAGAAGCTCGAGGTTAATTTGGTTCTCAATTACCGCCTTTCCTATGCCCTTTAATAAAATAAAGGTCAGTTTACCTGCCCTCGTCTTCTTATCGGATAGCATAATATCTTGATACTTCTCTACACCTATATCGGCAGGAGGAGCCACAGGCATACCAAAATTTTTCAGCGTATTTTTTATTCTCTGAGCGTCTTCAAGCTTTAACCAACCATGGCGCATAGATAAATCAGCTGCCATTACCATCCCCACAGCAACGGCTTCTCCATGTAGCCAATTACCGTAACCTGAAGCGGTTTCAATGGCATGACCGAAAGTGTGTCCAAGGTTTAATAGCGCTCGGACCCCACTTTCGCGTTCATCTTGAGCAACGATCTGGGCTTTTTGCTCGCAACTCACTCTTATTGCCTCGGCTAATAATTCACTATCACCGGCAAGGATTCTTTCAAGATTAGTCTCCAGCCAATCTAGAAAATCTGGCTTATTGATAAAAGCATACTTGATAACCTCGGCCAGGCCTGCCTTGAGTTCTCGTTGCGGAAGTGTTTTCAATGCATCGGTGTCAACAAGCACACATTCCGGCTGATAGAACGCGCCGATCATGTTTTTCCCCAGGGGATGGTTCACACCTGTCTTTCCTCCGACCGAAGAATC
>Ga0114950_10002733_pt1 | contig 13568 bp, 11 predicted proteins | sample N075metaG_FD_83503 | JGI IMG/M metagenome (GOLD analysis project Ga0114950, IMG submission 83503) | Deep subsurface microbial communities from Kermadec Trench to uncover new lineages of life (NeLLi) - N075 metaG | ecosystem: Environmental > Aquatic > Marine > Ocean trench > Sediment | place...
AGAGGTCGCCGAACACCCGGTGCCGCTCGGCGGTCTGGCGCAGGTAGTCGTGGCCGGAGGAGCCGCCGGTGCCGAGCTTGCGGCCGATCATGCGCTGGACCATGAGCGCGTGGCGGTAGCGCCAGTTGGTCAGGGTCTCGTCGATGTCCATCAGCCCGCTGAGCAGGCGGAACGGCTGTTGCAGCGCCGGCTCGCCGCGGTAGAGGTTGATGAACAACGCCGCTTGCAGCGCCCGCCACGACAGGCGCCAGGCGCCCTCGTCGAGCAGCTCGCGGTGGCGCGCCTCATCGAAGATCGAATCGAACCGCCGCCGCGCGGCCGCCAGGGCCTCGGTCTCGCCGGCCAATTCGGTTGCGCTCAGCGCCTGGTTGCCGCGCAGCAGGGCGGCGTCGGCCTCCAGCATCTCGACCACCGCCTGGCGGTAGACCTGGCCGAAATCGTAATCTCCGGTACGAATGAACGGCGTGCGATCGAGCCAGTCCTCGATCTGGTCCGCCAGCGAGGGCACGGCCTCGGCCCCGCGCAGGCGTTCGCGGTCTTCGGGCCCCAGGCGTGCATCGACCGGGCGGTCGCCGAAGCTGACCCGCTCGGCCGGGCGCAGGCCCAGGCGTGTCTCGATCAGGCGGAACTGCACGGACTGAAAGCCCGAGGCCGGCACCAGCAGATCGCGGAAGTCGAGGAAATCCATGGGGGTCATGGTCTCGAGCACGTCGAGCTGCTGGATCAGCAGCTTATGAATCTCGACGATGCGCTCGACCCCTTGGATCGCCGTGCCCAGGCTGGCGTCCTCGGCGTGGGGGCCGGCGAAGACTTCCTGGATGCGGTCGAGCTCGAACAGGATCACCTTGAACCAGAGCTCGTAGGCCTGGTGAACGACGATGAACAGCAATTCGTCGTGGGCCGGGCGGCCGTGGATTTCCGACTGGCGCTTCTGGCACGACAGCAGGCGGTCGAGTTGCAGATGCTCGGCGTAGGTCAGCGGCGTGTCGCGGTTCGGCATCCGGATCCTCCGGTTTTTTTCGTTGCTGCGGGCCGGACCGGCGCGAATTCGGGCAAATCGGCCGGCACGCGCCACGGTACCACAACTGTCGCACGGTTTGTGTGGCGGCGGTCCAGGCCATAAGGTCGGCCCGGTTTCTGAAACAACGAGGTCCGGCCGCGTGACACCTACCCGTAAAGATCGTCCGGCGCCGGGCGAGGCCAAGTTATTGGCCCTGATCGGCAGCGGGCATTTCTGCTCCCACTTCTACCTGATCGTGCTGCCGCCGCTGTTCCCGCTGCTCGAGGCGGAGCTGGGGGTCGGCTACGCCGCGCTCGGTCTGCTCCTGACCCTGCCGAATCTGGCCTCCATGGTATTGCAGGTTCCGGTCGGCTTTCTGGTCGATCGCTTGGGAGCGCGGCGGCCCCTGGTGATCGGGCTCATGGTCATGTCCGGCGCGGTCGCCGGCGCCGGGATGGCGCCGGGCTATGGCGCGTTGGTTGTGTTCACGCTGCTGATGGGTGTCGGCAATTCGGTATTCCACCCGGCCGACTATGCGATTTTGGCCGCCCGTATCGATCCCGGCCGCCTGGGCCGCGCGTTCAGCATCCACAGCTTCGCGGGTAACCTCGGCTGGGCGGTGGCGCCGGTGGTCGTGGTGTTCCTGACTGCGCTGTGGAATTGGCACGTCGCCTTGGTCACGGTCGGACTCTGCGGCATTGGGGTGGCGCTGACGATCCTGATCCAGGGCCGGGATATCGATGCTCCGGCCGCTGCAAAGGACGCACCCGCAACTTCCACGAAGAGCCCAGCCCCGGCCACCTCCTCAAGCAAGAAAGGCGGCCTGGGTCTGTTGCTGTCGGCGCCGATGTTGTTGCTGTTCGCCTATATGGTGATGGCTTCGATCGCGAACTCTGGGCTCAACGGTTTCACCGTAACCACTCTGGTGGAGCTGCACGGCGCCGATTTGGTCACCGCCAACGCGGCGCTGACCGCGTTGCTGATCGCCTCGGCGGCCGGTGTGCTGCTGGGCGGCGTGCTTGCCGACCGCACCCGGCGTCACGACCTGATCGTCTCGGCCGGGTTCTTCGTAGCCGCCGGCTTTCTCGTGACCGCCGGCATGGTGTCCCTGCCGTTGGCGGCGATCGTTGCGGTGATGACCGTGGTCGGCTTGGCGCGCGGCGCGATCCAGCCGTCGCGCGATATGATGGTGCGCAAGGTCGCGCCAGAAGGCCAGGTCGGCGCGGTGTTCGGCTTCGTGACCGCAGGCATGAACGTGGGCGGGGCGCTGGCGCCGGTGTTTTTCGGCTGGCTGGTCGATCGCGGCCTGGTGGCCTGGGTGTTCCTGTTTGCCGCCTTGGCCATGCTGCTGGCCTTGGCCGCGGCGCTGGCCGCCAATCGGGAAGGTGCGCGCCACTTGGCCGCCGCCGAGTAGGAACCGGAAAGCCATAAAGAATAAACGGGGACAGTTTACTATTTTTCTAAAACTGGGGACAGTTTACTATTTTTCGCTCTGGCGGTAGCTGAACGCTCTTGGAACTTACAATAATAGTAAACTGTCCCCATTTAATGCCATTTAAAGCAGGAGGAAACAATGACCGATGAAGAACTGGCCGCTTTCGGGACCTGGTTGCGGCTCACCCAGGGCGTCGAATTGGAACCCGCTGCCCTGCGCGAGCCGGCGGGGGCCGCGGCCGCTCTCGGCGCGCTGGTCGGCGCTGCCGCCGCGGAGCTGCCGTTCGGCGCCGAGCCCTCGGGCTTCGACGCCGCGATCGCCAAGCTGGCTGAAGCGGGTAACGGCGATGCCGGATGACGCGCTCGCGGCCTTGTCCCTCACCGAGCTCGCCGCCGCCATCGCCGCCAAAAAAGTTTCCTCGCTCGAGGCGACCCGGAACTGTGTCGAGCGGTTGGAGCGTTACGGCCCGGCGCTCAATGCGGTCGCGGCTTTGGATGCCGAGGCGGCGCTCGATGCCGCCCGCGCCGCCGATGCGGCGCTCGCCTCCGGGCGCGCTTGCGGACCGCTGCACGGCGTGCCCTTGGCGCACAAGGACATGTATTACCGCGCCGGCCGGCCGAGCGCCTGCGGTTCCAAGATCCTGGCCGATTTCGTGCCCGATGTGACCTCGACCGCATTGGCGCGCCTCGATGGCGCCGGGGCGCTCGACATCGCGCGTCTCAACATGGTCGAGTTCGCGCTCGGCACCACCGGTCACAACGAGATCATCGGGCCGATGCGCAATCCCTGGAACACGGCGCACATTACCGGCGGTTCCTCGAGCGGCTCCGGTGCCTCGGTGGCGGCGCGCCTGATTTACGGCGCGCTCGGTTCCGATACCGGTGGCTCGATCCGTCTGCCGGCGGCCGCCTGCGGCCTGGTCGGGATCAAGCCGACTTACGGCCGGGTCAGCCGCTTCGGCGTCATGCCGCTGTCGTTCAGCCTCGACACCGTGGGGCCGCTGACCCGCACGGTGTCGGACGCGGCGCTGATCCTGCGTGCCATCGCCGGGCGCGATCCCGCGGACCCGACCTCCAGCACCGCGCCGGTGCCCGACTATCTGGCCGGACTCGAGGACGGCGTGCGCGGCCTGCGCATCGCGACCCCGGAGAGCTACTTCTACGACTCGGTCGATGATGAGGTCGCGGCCCTGATGCGGGCCAGCCTCGAGGTCTACGCCAGCCTGGGCGCCGAAATCGTCCCGGTCGAAATGCCGGCCTCGCTGGCCCGCGCCAACGCCATGACCATGTTGATCATTGCGGTCGAGGGCGCTGCCTATCACGGCCGCTGGCTCGAGACCCGGCGCGGCGACTACGGCCGCCAGACCCTCGCGCGCCTGTTGCCCGGGCTGGTTCACCCGGCGCGGCGCTATGTCGAGGCGCTGAGCCTCCGGCGCCAGGTCATCGAGGATCTGGAGTCGGCGGTATTCGCGCGCGCCGACGTGCTGCATACGCCGATCTGGCCGTTCCCGATCCCGACTATCGCGGAGTCGGACGTCGCCTCCAATCCCGGCTTTACCGAGTTTCTCACCGCGACCGGGCATTGCACGCGGCCGATCAACTATGCCGGTCTGCCCGGGGTCAGCGTGCCGGCGGGCTTCACCGGCAATGGCCTGCCGACGGCATTTCAGTTGGTCGGGCGGCCGTTCGACGAGGCCCGCCTGCTGCGCGCCGCCCGGTCCTACGAGCGCGAGACCGGCTGGAGCAGCCAGGCTCCGGATTTGTCCAAACTCTAGGGTCTTATCGTTTTAGATCGACACGATCTAAGACGTGAATAAGCCCCTAACCACAAGAGTTAGAGGGCGATTCACGTTTCAAATCGATTCAATTTGAAACGATCGCGCTCTAGATGGCAATCGTTGGCCCTGGGGACCGATTTGGCCTAAAATGACGCCATGATAGCGTGGTGTCATAAAGGCCTCGCGGTCCTGTTCCTGGCCGCCCTCTGCCTGGGCCAGCCGGCCGCCGGGGCCCGTGCGGTCGAGTTCGGCCTTGAGGATGCCAGGGAACTCGAGCGCCTGCTCGCCGAGCTGAACTTCGATCCGGGCGCGATCGACGGGGTGATCGACGGGCGCACCCGCAGCGCGATTTCGCTGTACCAGGACTTCGCCGCCTTGCCGGTCGATGGCGTGCCGGGGCCGAAACTGCTCGCCGAGTTGCGCCAGGTGGTCCAGGCCTTCGCCGACATCAACGCCGCCAAGGCGGCAGCTCAGCCGGAGCCCGGGCCCGAGCCGATAATTGTGGTCCAACCGGAGGCGGAACCGGCGCCCGAGCCCGAACCGGAGATCGCGGTCCAGCCGGAGCCCGAACCCGAACCGGCGCCCGAACCCGAATCGGAGATCGCGGTCCAGCCCGAGCCCGAATCTGAACCCGAACCCGCCCCTGAACCGGAAATCGCGGTCCAGCCGGAGCCCGAACCGGCGCCCGAGCCCGAACCGGAGATCGCGGTCCAGCCGGAGCCCGAACCCGAACCCGAACCCGAACCCGAATCGGAAATCGCGGCCCAGCCTGAGCCGGAACCGGAGCCCGAGGTGGCCGCCGAACCGAAATCCGGCTTCGACCTGGACAACATGATCGCACGCATGGTCCTTAAGAACGGGACCGGCGGCGCGGCGGCCCCGGTCAGTCCGGACCGCGGCTTGGTGCTGGCGGTACAGCACCACCTCGCCCGCATCGGCCTCGATCCCGGCCCGCTCGATGGCCAGTTGGGCGGCCGCACCGCCAAGGCGATTCAGGCCTATCAGGGCGCCCATGGCCTGGTGACCGACGGCCGCCCGAGCCGTGCGTTGCTGGATCGCCTGCTGCGCGAACCGGACGGTTCAGGCCGGACCGGCCGCAATGGCGAATCCGGGGGCGGTTCCGGGGGCGGTTCCAGTGATGATCCCGGCCCGGATAAGACTTCGCGGGTCGTGAAGAACGGCGCCTTGGCCCATTTGTTGGGCGCGGAGGACAGCGAGAAGTTTCCCGTACAACCGGCAAATGCGGCGGCCGCGCTGGACGGTTACCGGGTCTTCAAGGTCGCCTTCGAGGCGGCGGAAGTCGGAGACTTTGCGCGCGCCATCGAACTCTACACCCGCGCTATCGAGGGTGGCGACTTGGCGCTCGCCGATCTTGCCGACGCCTTTTATAATCGCGCCAACGCGCGCTCCTACTCCCAGGCTTATGGTTTCGCCATCGCCGATTACGGCGCTGCCATCGTCAACAAACCGGAATTCGCGGGCGCCTACTACAATCGCGGTTTCGCCTTCGAGGCGAACGGCCAACGCACCCGCGCCCTGGCAGACTTCATGAGGGCGCGTGCGCTCGGCCTGCGGCGGCTCGGCGTGCGGTTCCCCGACCAGCCGCCGCCCAAGCGCTAACCCAAACACGCAAACTTGCTGACAAACGCGGCGTGATCGGCCAAGGTCGAGGCGCGCCTGATTCGCCCCTGACCACGCGAGAGCATGCCCGAATCCGGTTATCTATTCGAGGTCATCGTCATCCTGTTTTGGGCGGTGATCTTTGTGCTCCTATTCCAGCGCCTGCAGCTTGGCTCGGTGCTCGGCTATCTGGTCGCGGGTACGGTGATCGGCCCGACCGGTTTGGGTCTGGTCAGCGACCTGGAGGGGACTCGCGCGCTCGCCGAGCTCGGGGTCGTGTTTCTGTTGTTTACGGTCGGCCTCGAGCTGCCCTTCGAGCGCATTCGGCTGATGCGCGGCCGCACCTTCGGGCTCGGCGCGGCCCAAGTCATCATCACCTCGGTGGCGATCGCGATCGTCGCGCTGGTGGCCGGGCTGGGCGGCTCGGCGGCGGTGGTGGTCGGGGCCGGTCTGGCGCTGTCTTCGACCGCGATCGTGCTTCAGGTGCTGTCCGAGCGCGGCGATATCACGACCCGTTTCGGGCGCTCGGCCTTCATGGTGCTGCTGATCCAGGACCTGGCGGTCGGCCCGTTCCTGGTCTGCGTGCTAGCGATCGGTGGCGCCGCGGCGTCGATTCCCGCCGCCCTCGGTATTGCCGCCCTGAAGGTTGCGGTCGCGGTGCTCGCGATCCTCGGCATCGGCCGCCTGGTCTTGCGTCACGCGATCCTGCCGGTGGCGCAGCTGCGCGACCGGGAAATCTTCGCCGCGCTGACTCTGCTGGTGGTGCTGACCACCGCGACCCTGACCCAACTGGCGGGCCTGTCCATGGCGTTCGGCGCTTTCCTGGCCGGCATGTTGTTCGCCGAGACCAACTACCGCCACCAGGTCAGCGCAGTGATCCTGCCGTTCCGCGGCCTGCTTCTAGGCCTGTTTTTCGTCACCGTCGGTATGTCGGTCGATCTGCATTTGATCTGGCGTGAGGGGTGGTCCATCGCGCTGCTGGTGCTGCTGCTGTTGTTCGGCAAGGCTGCGCTGCTCGGGGGGCTGGCGTGGATGTTCGGAACGCCCGCCTCCCAGGCGCTCAATCTGGGTATCCTGTTGTCCCAGGCTGGCGAGTTCGCCTTCGTGCTGCTCGGCGTCGGCATGGCGAGCGGTTCGCTCGGCGCCGAGGACGGCCAGAAGCTGCTGGTCGTGGTCGCGCTGACCATGGTGCTCACACCGTTCCTGGGGCGCCTGGGGCAGGCGGTCAGCAATCGCATCGAAAGGATCGAGGCGGTGCGCGTGGAGGACCTTCCCGAAGACACCGAAATGCTGAGCGAGCATGTGGTGATCGCCGGCTACGGCCGCGTCGGCCAGGCGGTCGCGGCCCGGCTCGAGGCGGCAGGGGTGCCATACGTTGCCGTCGATTTGGATCCGCACCGCATCGCGCAGGCGCGCCAACGCGGTCTGCCGGTGTTCTACGGCGATGTGACCCGCCCGGATATCCTGGACGCGCTGCACATCGAACGCGCACGTTCGGTGGTGGTCGCGATCGATAGTCCCGACGCGGCGCTCCAAATGGTCGCCACGGTCTGCTATATCTTTCCCGATCTGCAGGTCTACGCGCGCGCCCGGGATGCCGAACACGCGCGGGAGTTGGAGAAGCTGGGCGCCCACGCCGCGGTGCCGGAATTGGTGGCGACCGGCGTGGAACTGGCGAGTTCGATTCTATCCGGAATGGAGGAAGGCATTGGGGACCAGCCGCTGGAATAGCGGGGACGGCGGTCCATGAGCGCTGCGCACATGGCCGTGTTGTACAGCCTGTTGGTGTTGCTCGGCCTGAGCTTGATCGGGCCCGGCCTGGCCGGCGCGTTCCGGCCCCGGATTGGACTCACCTGGCTGATCGCCGAGGCGACGGACGCCAAGAGCCACCTGCGCGGGCTCAACGCCATGATGGCCGCGCTCGGCATGGTCGCGCTTTGGGCCTGCTGGGATCTGGAGAACGCGCGCGGGCAGGTGATGGCGCTTGGACTGGTCATGGCGGTGCTGGTCGTGACCCGGCTCTATTCCCTGTTGGTCGACGGACCGCCGGGCTCGCACACGCTCACCTATCTGGGCCTTGAGGCGCTGCTGGCCGGGGTGTTTCTGGGCTGGCCGCCCCCGGTCTAGAGCCGATCGGTATGGCGCAGCTCGCGTAGCGAAAAATGTGCTATAATTGCGCCCACACGTAAGCGGGGAGGGCACGTCATGCCGGCTTTCCTGGGCCGCATTCTGTGTTTTTTCGGGCTGCACGACCTCCAACTCATCGAAGCCACCTTCGCCTTCGGCCTGGGTGGCGAGGTGACCCGGCCGCAATGCCGGCGCTGCGGCTACGCCACCACACGCCGTGGATAGGGTAAATGCTGCAGTGAAAGCGCTGGTGAAGAGCAAGGCCGAGCCCGGCATCTGGATGGAGCGGGCCGCAAAGCCGAAGGTCGGTCACAACGATGTGCTGATCAAGATCCGCAAGACCGCGATTTGCGGCACCGACATTCACATCTACAATTGGGACGCCTGGTCCCAAGAGACGATTCCGGTGCCCATGACCATCGGCCACGAATTCGCCGGCGAGATTGCAGACATCGGCGGTGAGGTCCAGGGATTCGAGATCGGCGAGCGGGTCTCGGGCGAGGGCCACATTACCTGCGGCCACTGCCGCAACTGCCGCGCCGGGCGCCGCCACCTGTGCCGCAACGCGGCGGGTGTCGGCGTCAACCGCCCGGGCTGTTTTGCTGAGTACCTGGTAATTCCGGCGGCCAATGCCTTCCACCTGCCCGACGATATTTCCGACGAGATTGGCGCCATCCTCGATCCCTTCGGCAACGCGACCCACACCGCGCTCTCTTTCGACATGGTTGGCGAGGACGTGCTGATCACCGGCGCCGGTCCGATCGGCATCATGGCGACCGCGATCGCGCGCCACGTGGGCGCCCGCTTCGTGGTGGTGACCGACGTCAACGACTATCGCTTGAACCTGGCCGCCAAAATGGGCGCGACCCGTATCCTCAATGTCACCCGGGAAAATCTGGACGACGTCATGGCCGAACTCGGCATGATCGAGGGTTTCGACGTCGGCCTCGAGATGTCGGGAAATTCGCGGGCGCTCGACGACATGCTCCGCACCATGAACCACGGCGGCCGGGTCGCGATCCTGGGCATCCCGCCGGAACCTTCTCCGGTCGACTGGAACCGGATCATCTTCAAGGGTCTGACGCTGAAGGGCGTCTACGGCCGCGAGATGTTCGAGACCTGGTACAAGATGGCGACCATGCTCCAGAGCGGCCTGAACATCGACCCGATCGTCACCCACCGCCTGTCGATCGACGACTACCAGGAAGGCTTCGAGATCATGCACTCGGGCCAGTCCGGCAAGGTGATCCTGGACTGGCGGTAAGCGCGGCAGGTCCTACTTGCCGCCGTTGCCGATTTCGCCCGGGGCGTGGTCGAAGATGGCGAGGCCGTCGCGCAGGTCCGGGAGCGCGCGCTCGACCGCGGCTTCGCCTTCGGCGATGACCTCCTCAGCGCGGCCGAACTCGAACATCCCGACGTGGCCGAGCCTCGGCGTGATGTGCACGTCCGGCGGCTCGCCGGCCAGGCGCGAGCGGGTAATCCGGTCCTGGACGATACCGAGCGCGGAGCTCAGGACCCCGAACATGCTGGGCCGGCCGGTCTCGCGCCGGAATACCCGGCGGGTCAAGGCGCCCAGTTTGGAGCCCGGCGCGGTGGCGCCGCCTTTCTCGATCTCCTGGAGCAGATCGAATCCGGCGATCGACGGCACGCTCGTGCCGCGGCGCCGGGTCTTGCCGAGCTGATCGGAGTTGACGTTGACCGCCACCACCAGTTCCGCGCCGAGCGCCTGACAGACCGAGACCGGCACCGGGTTGACCAGGGCGCCATCGACCAGCCAGCGATCCGCGATACGCATCGGCTCGAATACGCCGGGCAGCGAAAACGAGGCCCGCATGGCCTGGATCAGATCGCCGTCCCGCAGCCAAACCTCGTGCCCGGTCACCAGATCGGTCGCGACTGCCACGAAGGGCCGATCCAGGTCTTCGATCTGGACGCCGGCGAAGTGTTCCTCCATGGCCTCGACCAGATGCCGGCCGCCGATCATGCCCGCGGCCCGGACCCGGAAATCGAGAAACGACATGACCCCGGCCTTGGTCAGGCCGCGCGCCCAATCCTCCAGGGTCTCGGCATGGCCGGCCAGATAAGCGCCCCCGACCATGGCGCCGATCGAGGTGCCGGCGATGATGTCGGGCCGGAAGCCATAGCGCTCCAGCGCGCGCAATACGCCCAGGTGGGCCCAGCCGCGCGCGACCCCGCTGCCGAGTGCGAGGCCAAGCTTCGGGCGCCGGGGAGATGAGGGTTCTGGAGCCATATTCGAATATTCGGCATTTGTTCGTTAACAAATGGGTAACGAGGCCAGACCGAAGCTGTCGAAAAGCTTTGTGCTTACACGGATTTTTTATTTGAACCGGCGCCGCCTTTTTGGCCTATTGGGCGCAATCAACGAGGACAGAAGATGCGAAATTTTGAACTTCCGGGCCGCTCGCCGGTCCATTCGACGACCGGCATGGCGGCGGCGTCCCAGCCCTTGGCGACGCTGACCGCCATTAATGTGCTGCAGGGCGGCGGCAACGCCATGGATGCCGCCATCGCCGCTTGTGCCGTGCAGTGCGTGATCGAGCCGCAGTCGACCGGCATCGGCGGCGACTGTTTCGTACTTTACGTGCCCCGCGGAGCGGGCGAGGTGATCGCCTTCAACGGCTCCGGTGCGGCGCCGGGCGCCGCCCAGGTCGGTTGGTACCAGGAGCGCGGCATCGAGGAAATCGTCCAGCATTCGCCGCACGCGGTCACCGTGCCCGGCGCCATCGACGCCTGGTCCCAACTGTTGCGCGATCACGGCACCCAAGACCTGGGCCAGGTTCTGCAACCGGCGATCCGCTTCGCGCGCGACGGGTATCCGATCTCCTCCAAGGTGCACAAGGACTGGACCGGCCTCGTCGGCCTGATTGCCGACGATCCGGTCGCAAGCGCCACCTTCACGCCGGGCGGCCAGGTGCCGCGGGTCGGCGCCCTGCATCGTCAGCCGTTGCTGGCGGAGACCCTCACGCGCATCGCCGAGGAGGGCCGCGACGCCTTCTACACCGGCCCGGTCGCCGAGGACATGGTGAGCTACCTCAAGAGCCTGGGCGGCCTGCATACACTCGACGATTTCGCCGGCCACAGTGGCGAATACGTGACCCCGATCCAGACCCGCTACCGCGGCTACGATGTTTTCGAATGCCCACCGAATGGTCAGGGCGTCGTGGCCCTGGAAATCCTCAACATCCTTTCCGGCCTGCTGCCCGACGTCGAGGGGCCGCTGTCCGTCGAGCGTCTGCACTACGAGGTCGAGGCGGCTCGGCTCGGCTACCACGACCGCAACAACACCGTCACCGACCCCAAGCACTACGACGTGCCGGTCGAGGTGCTGCTTTCGGCCGCCTACGCCGACAAGCTGCGCGCCCAGATCCGGCCCGACCGGACGCTGGCCGCGCTGCCGTCACACCCCGTGCCCGAGCACGCCGATACGGTCTACCTCACCGTCGTCGACAAAGACTTGAACGCGGTCAGCTTCATCAACTCGCTCTTCAACGGTTTTGGCAGCGGCTACATGGCGCCTAAGACCGGGGTCATGCTGCAGAACCGGGGCCAGTCTTTCAGCCTCGATCCGGCGCACGCCAACTGCATCGCGCCGGGCAAGCGCCCCATGCACACCATCATCCCGGGCATGGTTCTCAAGGATGGCGAGGCGGTCATGCCCTTTGGGGTCATGGGCGGTCACTACCAGGCCATGGGCCACGCCCATCTGCTCGGCAACCTCTTCGATTTCGGTCTCGATCTGCAGGAGGCGCTCGATCTGCCGCGGCTGTTCGTCACGCCGGACGGGCCGGTCGAGGTGGAGATCGGCATTCCCGCCGAGGCGGTCGAAGGCCTCAAAGCCCGTGGCCACGAGGTCGTGCCGGCGAACCGGCCGCTCGGTGGCGGTCAAGCGATCTGGATCGACCGCGCGGAAGGCGTGCTGACCGGGGGTTCGGAACCGCGCAAGGACGGTTGCGCCATTGGATATTAGGGATGGGGGGTTCTAGCATGGCTGCGCCACTTACGGTTGCCATCGGCGGCCTGGGCACGATCGGACTGCCGGTCGCCCGGGCGCTGGATGCGGGCATCCACGGGCTCGAATTAGTCGCGGTCTCGGCGCGCGACCGAGACAAGGCCAAACGCAACATGGCGGACTTCGCCAAACCGGTGCCGGTGCTCGGCTTGGCCGAACTCGCGGACCAGGCCGATATCGTCGTCGAGAGCGCCCCGGCCGCGGTTTTTCCAGAGATCGCCGAAGCCGCGGTCGCGGCCGGACGCACCTTCGTCACGATCAGTTGCGGCGCGCTGTTGGACCGCATGGATCTGGTCGAACGGGCGCTCGAGACCGGCGCGCGCATCCTGATTCCGACCGGCGCGCTCCTGGGCCTGGATGCGGTACGCGCGGCCGCCGAAGGCACCGTTCATTCCGTGCGCATCGTCACCCGAAAGCCGCCCGCCTCCCTGGCCGGGGCGCCCTATATCACGGAGCAGGGTATCGATCTGGATGGCCTGAGCGAGGCACGCTTGATTTTCGAGGGCACGGCGCGCGAGGGCGCGCGGGGCTTTCCCGCCAATGTCAACGTCGCCGCCGCGCTGTCGCTCGCCGGCATCGGGCCCGACGAGACCCGCCTGGAGATTTGGGCCGATCCGGCGCAGACCCGCAACACCCACAGGATCGTCGTCGAGGCCGACGCCGCGCGCTTTGAGATGCATATCGAGAACGTGCCCAGCGAGGAGAACCCGCGCACCGGCAAGCTGACCCCGCTCAGCGTCATCGCCACCCTGCGCGGCCTCACGGCACCACTGAAGGTCGGGACCTAGTGCTCCGGCAAAATAATTCGCGACCGATGGGTGGAATAAAGATTCACCACAGAGGCACAGAGACACAGAGAACCAAAAAGATTCTCACCAGAAAGGCACTAAGGACACAAAGAAAGTTATAGGCGCGCAAGGCGCGCAACCAAAAATCCTTTTTTCTTCGTGCCTCCGTGGTGAGTCTTTAGCAACTGATATCGAGAACTTGCTGTTGGAAGCTAAACACTATGCCGCCACTCGAAAGGACCTAACTCATGCCCGAATACCGGATCGCGGCCATCCCCGGCGACGGCATCGGCGCCGAGGTGGTGGCGGCCGGGCTCGAGGTGCTGGCCGCGGTCGAGGCGCGGGTGCCCAACCTGACGTTCCAGGTCGAGTCTTTCCCCTGGGGTTCGGACTACTACCGCGAACATGGCCGTATGATGGCCGAGGACGGGCTCGCGCGGCTCAAGGACTTCGACGCCATCTACTTCGGCGCGGTCGGCGATCCGGAAGTGCCCGACCATGTAACCCTCTGGGGCCTGCGGCTCGCCATCTGCCAGGGCTTCGACCAATACGCCAATGTGCGCCCTGCACGCATCCTCCCCGGTGTCGAAAGCCCGCTGGCGGGCGTCGGGGCGGGCGACCTCGACTGGGTCATCGTGCGCGAGAACAGCGAGGGCGTGTACGCCGGCGCCGGCGGCCGGGCGCACCGCGACCTCCCCGGGCAGGCCGCGGTCGAGACCGCTATTTTCACGCGGACGGGCGTCGAGCGGATCATGCGCTTCGCCTTCGACCTCGCCGCCACGCGCCCGGCC
>Ga0114950_10002735_pt1 | contig 13564 bp, 10 predicted proteins | sample N075metaG_FD_83503 | JGI IMG/M metagenome (GOLD analysis project Ga0114950, IMG submission 83503) | Deep subsurface microbial communities from Kermadec Trench to uncover new lineages of life (NeLLi) - N075 metaG | ecosystem: Environmental > Aquatic > Marine > Ocean trench > Sediment | place...
CCGAAAGCGCTGTTGGGCCCGGTTTCCGGCCCTGTGAGCTTGCTCTGCTCCGACCAGTCCCCGGTGGCCGCGTCGCGCCTGAACACGTATGCCGCTCCGGTACCGTTGTCCTTCTGGGCCGTGCCGATCAGAGCGAGGTCGCCTTCCACGGCGATCGACATTCCGAAGAGCTCATTAGGCCCAACGTCACTGCCCATCAGCATGTCGGTTTCGCTCCACCGGCCCGTAGCAGGGTCGCGCTCGAATACGTAAACCGCACCCCGTCCCTCCGAGTGGGCCCAGGAAGCCGTAAAGAAGTGGTCTCCATCCGCTGCCGAGACTCGACCGATGAAATTCCCCTCGAACGGATCACTCGCGGTCAGGATCTGTGTTTCACGCCACTGGTCGCTTCCGTCCTTCTCGAATACGTAGATCGCTTGGAGAAGGGTCGAGCCGACCAGGAGTTGGTCCCCGGCGAGTGTCACGGTTCTGCCGAAATGGTCTCCGATGATCGAGTTGGATGCCTCGAGTCGTTGGACCTCAACCCAGGTGGCACCGGAATCCCTCCGGTAGACGTAGACGTAGCCAGGGGACGATTCGTTCAGTGACTCCCCGACGACCACGTCGCCGCCTCCCACTGCAAGGGCTTCCCCGTACCCCTGCCCGGCTAGGGGCCCGGCCAGGGGGGTTGTCGATAGAAGGCTCAAGGCCAGAAAGGCCCACTTTACGTTCGATTGCCGCACTGCTACCACCCGTCGAGAGGTTTCCGATGTGATGCCGCGCCGGCTTGACCGATGACGGCGTCTTGCACGAAGTGCACAGACAATAGACCAGCGGGATCGTCTGTGTTCCGGGACCGGCAGGGGCTCCCCTTGCCACGTGGCTTTTGTTCTAGCAAGCTTGGGGCGGTCATGGCACGCGGCCCACTACTTCTTCAATGGTTTTCCAGGGGACGTCAATGAAAAAGACCTTTTTCACCTCCGTCTTGATGTTCATGCTCGCGGGATGCGCCTCCACGGGAGCGCCCGCGAGCGGAGCCACTCCGACATCGGATCTAGCGGCGCCCGGAGCTTCGTCGGCGAACGCGTTCTATACGAGCACGCAGGCTTCCCGTGGCGATGGATTGTTCCGAGACAACTGTGTCAGTTGTCATTCGTCTTCCGAGTTCATGGGAGCTTCCTTCGAGCGGCGCTGGCGCAACCGGGCGGTCGGGGACATCTACGAATTCGTCCTATACGCCATGCCCGACGACAATCCGGGCGGCCTGCCTGAGCAGACCTATGCCGACATTATCGCGTACATGCTTCAGATGAACGACTTTCCGGCGGGTGGTTCCGAATTGCCGACGTCGTTGGAGACGTTGATGCAGATGAAGATGTTCGCGGACGGCGGTGACCGGTAGCCAGACTTCACCAGGCGTGAAAAAACCTGAGTTGGGAGTGGATCGAAGGACGTTCCTGAAGGCCGCCACAGCCGGTGCAGGCATGAGCCTCGCAGGGTTCACGCCCACGTCAGGTGAGATCCACTCCCCCCGGCCCTTGCGTGACGGTTCCCACAGATCCGAACAGGCCGCTCCGGACGTCGTCATCGTCGGCGCGGGGAATTTCGGGATGTGGACGGCGTTTTACCTCACGCGGCTCGGGGCCAACGTGACCGTCGTCGACAAGTACGGCCCGGCCAACTCGCGCTCGACATCGGGTGGGGAGACACGCGGCGTCCGGTCCTCATACGGTGGCCAAGCAACTGGACTCCTCTGGAATCGTTGGGCCAACGAGGCGATCAAACGCTGGACCCTGTGGGACGAGGAGTGGGGCCGCCAGCTCCTGCCCAAGTTGTTTTTTAATACGGGGGATCTGATCGTCCGTCCGCAGATGAATTCGTATCTCGAGGATACGATGGCGGATTGGGATACGCTGGGCGTTCCCTATGAGCTCCTCACCCCCGAAGAGATCCGGTATCGTTGGCCCGTGATCGGGCCGAATGACGTCGGTGTCGGCCTGTATGAGCCCGGGGCGGGTGTGGTCCGCGCCCGGCGCGCGATCGAGAGTGTGGCGGAGGTTTTCCGGAAGGAGGGCGGGCAGGTGACCATCGCCGCTGCGGAGATGGGCGCTCGGGACGGAAGGCAGTTGAACGAGTTGAATCTGAGTCCTGGGGAGCGGATTTCGGCTGCGACCTACATCTTCGCGTGCGGCCCGTGGTTCCCCAAGGTGTTTCCCGAACTCATGGGCAAACGCTTGAGGATTTCCATGGGGCACACGTTCTACTTCGCGGTGCCGCCTGGGGACAACAGTTACTCATTCCCCAACCTTCCCAGCTTCGGCTTCCCGGGCGTCACAGGGTGGCCCGCGCTCGGAACGGACCATCGGGGCTTTCGCGTACGGACCGGGGGCCGCGGGCCGGAGGATCCCGACCTCAGCGACCGCTGGATTCCCATGGAGTACCACGAGCGCCCGAGGCAGGTTTTGGCCGATCACTTCCCGGGTCTCGTGGGTCAACCGATCAATGAGACCCGTGCCTGCCACTACGAATCCAGCGTCAGCCGGAATTTCATCATCGACAAGCACCCGGATTTCGACAACGTCTGGCTCGCAGGGGGTGGATCGGCGGAGTCCTTCAAGCAGGGCCCGGTCTTGGGTGAATACATCGCCCGGCGTGTGATGGGTATCGACAACGCGCCGGAGCTGGCCGAAGGCTTCAGGCTCAGTGAAGAGGAGTTCGACTAGCCCGCCCGTCAATCCGCGAGCAGGAAGTCCCTCAGAGCGGACATCTCAGAAGGGATCGGTGTCACGTGGCGCTCTGCCCGAAGACACGCCGCTAGGCGGTCCGGGACGGCCAGCTCGCTACCGATCGCGGGCTCCACCGCCTCTCGAAATTTCACGGGATGGGCCGTGCAGAGAACCACGCAGGGTCCCTCGCCGAAGGCCCGGCGCCCTGCCTCGGCGCCCAGATAACCCACCGCCGAGTGTGGGTCCAGGACGTAGCCCGTTCTCCGGTAGACCCGCGCGATACACTCCCGCGTCTCGTCGTCGTCGTGAACGCTTCCAATCAGGTCTTTCCGGAGGCGATCGACGTCCCCGTCGTAAAGGGCGAGGATACGAGCGAGGTTGCTCGGGTCTCCGACGTCCATAGCGTTCGAGATGGTGGGAATCGATGGACGAGGACGGATCACCCCGGTCCGCAGATACTCCGGAACCACGTCGTTCACGTTGGTCGCCGCTACGAACCCTCGGCTCGCCACGCCGAGTCTCTTGGCCATCAATGCGGCCGTCAGGTTGCCGAAGTTCCCGGACGGAACCGAAAACAGTGGAGCCGACCCCCTGGGCAACTGCGCCGCCGCGTGGACATAGTAGAAAATCTGCGGAAGCAGGCGGCCGATATTGATCGAGTTCGCCGAGCTGAGGCGGATCTCGTCGGCAAGGATGGGGTCCGAAAACGCGGACTTTACCAGGTGTTGGCAGTCATCGAACGTGCCGTCGACCTCGAGCACGCGCACGTTCCCTCCGAGGGTCGTGAACTGCCGTTCCTGGAGCGGGGTGACTTTACCCTTGGGAAACAGAATCACGGTTTGGACGCCCGGTACGCCTAAGAACGCCTGGGCGACCGCGCTGCCCGTGTCTCCCGATGTCGCCGCGAGGATGGTGAGCGGGGCCTCGCCCTCGGCGCCCAGGTAACCCATGAGCTGCGCCATAAAACGGGCACCGACATCCTTGAAGGCCAGGGTCGGACCGTGGAACAGCTCGAGTAAATACAGGTCGTCCACAGACCCACCCTCGCTCGTAGACCCGTCCTCGGTCGTAGGCCCGCCCACGGTCGTAGGCCCGCCCACGGTCGTGGGCCCATCATCGCTCAGGGCGACCAGCGGAACGTCGAAGTTCAGCGCGGCATCGACGATGCGCTCGAGGTCATCCGGGGGGACGATCGAGCCGAGGAGGTGTCGCGCCACCGCGTGTGAGACAACGGAGAAGGATTGGCCTTGTAAGGCGGCCAGAATCGTGGCGTCGATCGGGTCCATCCGCTCCGGAAGGTAAAGTCCCCCGTCCGGCGCGAGTCCTCGAGTGAGTGCGGTGCGAAGGTCGGCGGCCGGACTTTGGCCGCCTGTGCTGACGAACTTCAAGGCGGAGTCTCGATCACGTGGGCACCCGTATTACCCACCTCGGACACATGGGTATCGGCGCCCTCGAGGCCGACGCCTGCGAAGGCGTCGGCCATTGCTGCGGCGACGGTCTGGGCCTCGGTGATCGTTCGGCAGAGCGCGAACATCGACGGTCCCGACCCGGACAGGCCGGCGCCGACTGCGCCCGCTTCGAGGCCGGCCGAGCGTACGGAATCGAACCCCGGAATGAATCGACTCCTATGCGGCTCCGCTACGCGGTCTACGAGAGAGTGTGCGATGAGATCCCAGTCCTCTTCGTACAGTCCAACGACCAGTGCCGAACAGTCGGCCCACTGTCGTACGGCTTGACTCAGCGGGAGCACGTCGGGCAGGATGCCCCTCATCTCGCTCGTCTCGAGCTCCAGATCAGGATGGACCAGCGCCACAGAGAGCCCGGCCGGGACGGGGAGCGCAATGGCGATCCCCGGCTCCTCGGGCCGGACCATGACGATGCCCCCGTGCAGCGCCGGGGCGATGTTGTCCGGGTGGGTGTGTCCCTTCGGGCCACGCTCACCCTCCGCGGCGCAACGGAGAAGCGCCTCCGGTGACAGTCCGGTCTGGAGGAGTGCGTCCGCGGCGACTACGGCCGCTACCGCGCTCGCGGCGCTGCCTCCCATGCCCCCCGCAATGGGAAGACCCTTCCAGACCTCGATCTCGACGCCGACGTCCTCCATCTCGCTTTCCGCCAGGACGGCCATCGTGGCGAGGCCGGCTACGTTTCGAGCCGCCTCGGTCGGCAGGCGACCCCCATCACCGTGTACTGCTGAAATCACCACGCCCGGCTCATCCCGCCGCCTGGCTTCCACCTCGTCTCCTGGTTCTCCCAGAGCGAGGCCGAAGATATCGAAGCCACAGATGATGTTGCCGACCGTGGCCGGCGCAAAGGCGCGAGCTGTCCCAGCGTTTGTCATCAGGACTCCGCCAGCGCTCTCAGGATGTCTGCGAACACACCGGCAGCCGTGACCTCCGGACCCGCACCCGGACCTCGCACGACCAGGGGTGTGTTCTCATAACGTGTTGAGGTAATGGTCACGAGGTTCTCGCTGTTGGAGAGGCTCGCGCAGGGATGGTCGTCTGGGACCTCGGTCATCCGAACGGAGGCCTGGCCGTCATCGACAGACGCGAGGTAGCGCAGGGCATGACCCGCCCCTACGGCCTGTTCGCGAAGCTCCGCGAAATGTGTATCGACCTCCGGGAGGCGCTTCCAGAAGTCGTCCACGCTCATGTCCGCCCATCCCTCGCCAGGTAGAAGTGGCTTGATATCCACGTCCTCCAGCTCAAAGGAAAATCCTGCCATCCGTCCGAGGATGACGAGCTTCCGAGCCACATCACGCCCGCCCAGATCCTCGCGCGGATCCGGCTCCGTGAAGCCCAGGTCATCGGCCTCCTTGAGGGCCTCGCTGAACGGTGTTCCGGCCATCAAACGGTCGCAGATGAATCCCAACGTTCCCGAGAGAACCCCCTCGACCCTCTTGATCTCATCACCGGTCGCGACCAGATCCTCGATCGTCTTGAGTATGGGAAGCCCCGCTCCGACCGTCGTCTCGAAGAAGAGGCCCATACCCCGCGCCCCAAGGCGTTGAAGCGTCTCGAACCGCTCCATAGGGCCCGAAAACGCAAGCTTGTTGGCGCTCACGACCGCGACCCCCGCTCTGAGGAGGGATTCGTAGTTCTCGACCACCTCTGCACTTGCCGTGGCGTCGACGAAGACGCGGCAAGGGTGATCGGAGCGGGCCGCGCTCTCGATCAGGTCCGCCCCGGTAGTCATCTCCGCCTCACTCACACTGCGCCAGTCGCTCAGGTCCAGCCCCGTCGGATCGAGCACGGCCCCCTTTCTTCGGCCGAGCCCGGCGAGAACCACCTCCACTCCATCTTCGCGCAGCCTCTCGGTTTGTGCGTCGATCTGGTCGAGCAGAGCGGCTCCGACCCGCCCCACGCCGGTCACATAGAGGCGCAGACTCCGGCCCGGTGGCCGGAATAAGGCGCGGTGGATGGCCCTCAAGGCGCGTTCCTCATCGTCCTGCGTAACGACGAGAGAAATGTTGAGCTCTGAACTTCCCTGTGCGATGGCTCTTACGTTGACGCGATGGTGTCCGAGTACATCGAAGATCCGGCCGGCGATGCCTGGCGATTCACGCATGGCCTCTCCTACGGCCGCCAGGATCGAGCAGTGCTCTTCCACCACCAGATCCTCCACGAGGTTCGCCTGGCGCTCCAGGGCGAACGCGTCATGGATCACGTCGACCGCCTGTTTCAGCTTGCCCGGCTCCACGGCAAAGCAGATGGAGCGCTCACTCGATGCTTGAGTGATGAGGATGACGCTGATGCGCTCGCGAGCCAGGGCGCCGAACAGCCGTTCGGCAGTGCCCGTGGATCCCGGGAGACCGGTGCCTTCGAGGCGGAGCAGGGAGACGTTGTTGATCGAAGCGATGCCTCGGACGGGAAATCCCTGTTTGGTGGGGGCGCCCGCTCGCACCTCGGTGCCTTTGAACGTGCGGTTCAGCGTGTTACGAATGAGAATCCGAAGGCCTTTCTCCCTGGCGGGCTGTACGGCCGCCGGATGCATCACCTTGGCACCCCAATGGGAGAGCTCCATGAGCTCGTCGTAACTGAGGCTCTCCAAGGAGAAAGCCTCCTTCACGATGCGAGGATCGGCACTCATGACCCCGTTCACGTCGGTCCAGATCTCAACCACATCGGCGTCGAGTATTACCCCGAGCAGTGTGGCTGTGTAGTCCGACCCGCCTCGGCCGAGTGTCGTAATCTCGCCCGCGGGTGTCCCAGCGACGAAGCCGGTCACCACCTGAAGGGACTCGGCCTGCTCGAAGTGCCGCACCACACGCTCGCGTGTGGGGTCCATTTTCACCGAAGCCGCGCCGAAATTCGTGTCCGTGACGATGAGACCCGTGGTGTCGCACGCCTCCGCTTTTGTCCCCCGGGCGCGAAGGGCTGCGGCCACGAGGAGCGTGGAAAGCTGCTCGCCCACGCTCAAAATGCCATCCTGGGTGCGGGGTGTGCACTCCTTGACGAGCGAGACGCCTTGGAGAAGCTCCTCCAGGCGGGTCAGGATGACGTCTACCGACTCGGCGACACCACTCTGATCCTCAGGCCCGGTGAGCTCCTCGGCGCTTCTTAGGTGGAGCTGGCGGATCTCCTCCAACTTGGCGGCGTAACGCTTGTCTCCCGCTTTGGCTAACTCCGATGTGGCGACCAACTCGTCGGTGACATGTCCGAACGCCGACACCACCGCGATGACTGGCCCCTTCTCGGATTGGGCGGCGATGATGGAAGCCACCTCCCGCACCCGGTCGGAGTTCCCCAGTGATGTGCCCCCAAACTTCAGAACATGCAGTCCCACCGAGGGTCGTCTGGAAGAAGTGCTCATGTTAGAAGGCTGTTGAAGGAGTGGGGCGAGCCTCTAGAGCTTGCCGGGTGCGCTGCCGGTCCGCAAACTGCGTCACGAACCGTTGGGTATCGTGCATGGAGGGGTGACCCGCCGCCATTGAGTCGGAATCATCCGTTAGTGAGTCACAACGAAAGGATGCGAGTTTACTCATTATGAGTCGATATGTGACCGAACTGGTAGGGACCTTCTTTCTGGTCCTCACGTTCGGGTTGACGGTAATGAACGGTACCCCTATGGCCGCCATCGCCATAGGCTCGGTGCTGCTGGCCATGGTGTACATGGGGGGGCATATCTCCGGGGCGCATTATAACCCTGCCGTGAGCGTGGCGATTCTGATTCGCGGTAAGATGAAGGCCCGCGATCTGATCCCGTATGTGCTGGCACAGATCAGCGGCGCGATCCTCGCGAGCCTGGCCGTGATGGTCATCGTGGGTGATACATTCGCCCCGGCGCCGGCTCCGGAGGCTGGACTCGTCGCGGTGCTTCTGTCTGAGGGTCTGTTCACTTTCGCTTTGACTCTCGTCGTGCTGAACGTGGCGACCGATGATGCGACCGCCGACAACTCCTACTACGGCCTCGCCATCGGATTCACGGTCTTGGTGGGTGTCCTTGCCGTCGGGGCCATCTCAGGGGGCGTTTTTAATCCGGCCGTCGGAACCGGCCCCATCCTCATAGATGCCCTCGCGGGTGATGGGTCCTTCGACCAGCTGTGGATCTATTGGGCCGGTCCCCTCCTCGGGAGTGTAGCCGCTGCCGGCGTCTACGACCTACAACACCTCGGTTAAAAGGCGGTCGGTACTTCCTCAACGTCCCTTTACGAGTTGGATGAGCTTCTTCACCGGGTCGTATGTTTGGTCCACGACCCGCTCCTTCAGCGGGATGATCGCGTTGTCCGTGATCGTGATCCCCTCGGGGCAGACCTTGGTGCAACACTTGGTGATGTTACACAGACCGATACCCTGTGACTTTCTCAGGTCTTCGCGCCGGTCCTCGATGTCCAGAGGGTGCATTTCGAGCGCTGCGGTGTGCACCAGGAACCGGGGTCCGATGAACTCGTCGTGCATGTGGTGCTCGCGGAGCACGTGGCATACGTCCTGGCACAGGTAACACTCGATGCACTTCCTGAACTCCTGGACCCGGTCGACATCGGACTGGTGCATCTCCCAGGAACCGTTCGCGAAGTCCGGTTTGCGCGGCTTGAACGGCTTGATGCGCTTTTTGACCTCGTAGTTCCACGAGACGTCGGTTACTAGATCCTTCATGAGCGGGAATGCCTTGAGTGGCTCAACCGTGATTGGGCGGTCCGTGGGGAGGTCGCCCATACGACTCATGCACATGAGCTTCGGTTGTCCATTAACCTCGGCGGAGCACGAGCCACACCTGCCCGCTTTACAGTTCCAGCGGATGGCCAGGTCGTGCGCTTGCTCGGCCTGGACCTGACGCATGGCGTCCAGCACGACCATCCCCTCGATGAGCTCGGTCGTATACTCCTTGAACTCCCCGCCGTTGGCGTCACCGCGCCAGATCTTGAAGGTCGCGGTCGCCATCAGCCCTGCTCCTCGATAATCTTCTGAAGGTCCTCGCGGACAGGGGGTAAGGAGTCCCGGCGCACCTCCATATTCCCGTCCGAGCCTCGCTTGAGCACAACCGTAAACCCGCCCCACTCGTTGTCTTTGTCCGGAAAGTCCACGCGGGAATGGGCACCGCGGCTCTCCTTTCTCTCCAACGCCGCGCGGGCGCAGGCTTCCGAATTGCTGAGGAGGTGCCGAAGGTCCAGGGCCGTATGCCATCCCGGATTGAACTTTCGGTCGCCGGTGACTCCGATACGCTCGACCTTCCGAGCAAGAGCGGCGATCTCTTCCACGGCTTCGGAGAGAGTGCCCTCCTCCCGGACGATTCCGACTTTGTCTTGCATCATGTCCTGCAGCTCGAACTGCACTGCATACGGACCGGCGCCGTCGGTCTGATCCTGCCGTTCCAGCGGAGCCACGGCTTCCCTGTGGGCGTCGTCGATTTGGGCCTCTTCCATCGTACCCCGTCCGTGCTTGTTGGCATAGGCGGCAGCGTGCTCGCCGGCGCGCTTTCCGAAGACGACGAGGTCGGACAGCGAATTCCCGCCGAGGCGGTTGGCGCCGTGGAGTCCAGCCGCACACTCACCGGCCGCGAACAGCCCAGGAACGGTACACATCTGCGTGTCGGCATCCACGCGGAGTCCACCCATGACGTAGTGCGTGGTCGGCCCGACCTCCATGGGCTCCTCCGTGATGTCGATGCCCGCCAACGCCTTGAACTGATGGTACATGCCGGGAAGCTTCCTCTTGATGTGCTCGGCACCGTTCGGGACCTTCTCCTTGATCCAGGCGATGTCGAGGAAAACACCCCCGTGCGGGCTGCCGCGGCCCTCCTTGACCTCCCGGACGATGCAGCGGGCCACGTGATCCCGTGTGAGAAGTTCGGCGGGTCGGCGGGCGTTCCGATCTCCCATCACGTACCGCCACCCCTCCTCCGGAGTATCCGCGGTTTGGTTCTTGTAGAGCGGTGGAATGTCGTCGAACATGAAACGGTGGCCCTCCGAGTTCTTGAGCGCGCCGCCCTCTCCTCTCACACCCTCTGTGACCAGGATGCCTCGGACGCTCGGTGGCCACACCATACCCGTGGGGTGGAACTGGATGAACTCCATGTCGATCAGCTCCGCTCCCGCATGGTACCCCAGCGAGTGCCCATCCCCGGTGCACTCCCAACTGTTCGACGTGATCTTGAAAGCCCGGCCGATGCCGCCGGTGGCCAGGATCACAGCGCCGGCGTGGAAGACTCTGAAGCGGCCGCTCTCTCGGTCGTACCCGAAGGCGCCGACCACCCGTTCTCCGTCTTTGAGGAGCCGGGTGACAGTACACTCCTGATAATCGTCGAAGCCCTGATGTACGCCGTGGTCCTGAAGCGTCCGGATCATCTCCAGGCCGGTACGGTCACCGACGTGGGCGAGCCGCGGGTGGGCATGACCCCCGAAGTTTCGTTGAAGGATCTTCCCCTCTCGGGTCCGGTCGAAAACCGCACCCCACTCCTCGAGCTCCCGGACTCGAGCTGGTGCTTCCTTGGCGTGGATTTCCGCCATCCTCCAGTTGTTGAGGTACTGCCCTCCGCGCATGGTGTCAGCGAAATGCACTTCCCACCCGTCGCGCTCGTCTACGTTGGCCAAGGCCGCGGCGATGCCACCCTCCGCCACGACAGTGTGGGCTTTACCCAGAAGCGACTTAGAGACCAGGCTGACTGAGGCGCCAGCTGCCGAAGCCTCGATGGCGGCCCGCAGGCCGGCACCACCGGAGCCGATGATCAGGACGTCGTGCTCGTGACGGGAGTACTCCATCAGAAGAGCCTCCAGTCCGACCAGATACCCATGGACAACAGCCGTACGTACACGTCCGTGAAGCAGACCCAGAACAGGCTCATCCATGCCCAGAGCATGTGCCGCTTGTTGAGGCACCCGACACAGGCGTGGGCCGTCCGGCGGACGGGTTTGTCGAAGAGCACGTCCAGTCCGCCACCCACCAAATGGCGAAGGGAGTGGCATCCGAGCGTATAACCCCCGAGGAGGATCGCGTTGAGGGTGAGGACAAGGGTGCCAACGCCGAAACCCAGCGTCTCTTCGCCCGTGGCTGGGTCGATGAACCAGAGTGCCCGCCACGCGTCATACGAAAGGATTACGATGAAGAGGAGAGCGAGATAGAGGAAGTAACGGTGCACGTTCTGCATGATGAGCGGGAAAGATCGCTCACCGACGTATGATTTACGGGGCTCTCCCACCGAACACGAGGGAGGGTCGGCCCAGAACGCTTTGTAGTAGGCCCCACGGTAGTAATAGCAGGTGACACGAAAGCCCCCGGGCGCCCACAGGATCAGGAACGCGGGCGACCACGGAAGCCACTCCGGCCAAATGTTCGGCTTTGGCCCGAACAGCGCGTGAGGTGTATCCCCGAAGAGCTCGGGCGAGTACAACGGCGAAAGGTAGTTACCGAACGTGTAGTACTCCCCCTGGATCGCCGCCCAGGTCAGGTAGAGGCCGAAGAAGCCCAGCCCCAGGGCAACCGCCACCGGCTGCACCCACCAGTTATCGGGCCGCACCGTTTGTCCAAAAGTGCTGCGGACGGGAAGGGAGGTGGTGCCTGACGCCATACAACTCTCCTTCAACTCTCCTTTGGGAATCTCGAGCGTTCAAGGCCTCGAACGCCTTCGGTCAACACGATACGCTTCGAAACCGCATACGGCAGTTGCGTCGAAGCACGAGTAATATAGCCAAAAAAGGAGGCCCTCGGGTGAGGCCTTTGACACGCGTGGGCGGTCGGGATCGTCGGTCAGTTCCCTTCGGCGTCCGGTTCGCCGAAATTTAGTGAAATCCCAACTCGACTCGCGGAGGAGAGCACGATCATGGGCCAGACGACCGCTACGAAGATTACCTACGCGACCCTGAGCGGAGCGGGACTCGACGAGGTCCACGCGGGGCTAGACGCGGCGATCGAACAGGCCCCTGAGTCCTTTGGGAGAGAGCACGCCATGATCATCGGCGAAGATCGTGTGGTGGCCGGTCAACAGTTCGAAGACCGGAGTCCCATAGACGATCGGATCGTCCTGGGCCGATTCCAGAGTGGGACCGCACAGCATGTAAAAGACGCAGTCGCCGCGGCGCGGCTGATGCTTCCGAAGTGGAGTCTCCTACCCTGGCAAGAACGTGTGGCTCGCATGCGCGGCGTCGCCGAAGCCATTCGGGAACACCGCTGGGAGCTGTCCGTCGTTCTAGGATACGAGGTAGGGAAGAACCGACTGGAGTGTGTCGGAGAAGTCGAGGAGTGTTCGGACTTCGTCGATTACTACTGTGACCGTATGGAGGAACACGAGGGGTTCGTTACGCCCATGGGCGGATCGGGTGCTGAGCAGATGAACGTGAGTGTGCTTCGCCCCTACGGTGTTTGGGCGGTGATCTCCCCCTTCAACTTTCCCATGGCATTAACCGCCGGTCCAGTGGCCGCCGCTCTGGTCACTGGAAACACGGTGGTCGCCAAGCCGTCGCCGATCACCCCCTTCGCCGTAGCTCGTCTCGCCGAGATCATCGCACAGTGCGATTTACCTCCGGGAGTGTTCAATTTCGTCACAGGAAGCAACGAGATCGTATCCCGGGAGCTGGTGGTGGGCGCTGGCATAGACGGCGTGGTGTTCACGGGCTCCTATCAGGTTGGAATGCAGCTCATGCGGGAGGACGCCAACCGCGCTCTTCCCCGGCCCTTCATCGCGGAGATGGGCGGAAAGAATCCCGCCCTCGTGATGCGCTCGGCTGATCTCGACAAGGCCGCGGACGGTGTGAAGGCGTCCGCTTTCGGCCTGCAAGGACAGAAGTGCTCTGCGTGCTCAAGGGTGTACGTGGAGGGTGCCGTTCGTGAAGAGTTCACTCAGATCTTGGTCGAGAAGACCCTGAACATTCACATCGGGAATCCGTTGGAAAAGGACGTATGGCTCGGACCGGTGATCAGTGAGGTGGCATATGAGCGTTATCGGGCTGCCGTCGCCCAGGCCGTCGAGGACGGCGGGCATGTTCTGACCGGCGGCGAGCGTCTGTCCGGAGGGCTGTTCGACCATGGGTTCTACGTAGAGCCGACCGTGATCGACGGCCTGCCGCTCGATCACGAGTTGTTCCATACGGAGCTCTTCCTGCCGATCACGGTGATCGGCGAGGTCGATGGCCTCGAACAGGCTTTGGAACTCGCAAACCAGACGGAATATGGGCTGACAGCGGGCATCTTCTCTGAGGACGAGGCGGAGGTTGAAGGTTTCTTCGACGGAATCGAGGCGGGAACCGTCTACGCGAACCGTCGGGCGGGAGCGACCGCGGGTGCGTGGCCGGGTGTCAACCCGTTCGGCGGGTGGAAAGGGAGCGCATCGACCGGGGCAGGGGCGGGGGGACCGCACTATCTCCAGCAGTTCATGCGGGAACAAAGCCGCGTTCGGGTGTTTTGATCGAAGGTTGCGTTCGATCGAAG
>Ga0114950_10002739_pt1 | contig 13556 bp, 10 predicted proteins | sample N075metaG_FD_83503 | JGI IMG/M metagenome (GOLD analysis project Ga0114950, IMG submission 83503) | Deep subsurface microbial communities from Kermadec Trench to uncover new lineages of life (NeLLi) - N075 metaG | ecosystem: Environmental > Aquatic > Marine > Ocean trench > Sediment | place...
ACATCGCAGCAGAAGCCGAAACGGCCTATTATCGTTCCGTCAGCGCCAAGCAGGTCGCCGCGTTGCGCCGGCAAATCGCCACCGCCAGTGACCTGTCGGCCCAGCTCGCCGGGCGGTTCTTCGACGCGGGGAACCTGACCCCTCGTGAACTTGCGATGGAGCGCGCCGCGGCTTCAGAGCAACGACTGCGGTCGCTCGATGCAGATGTGGACGCCTACGCGGCACGGACCGGGCTCGCGGAGGTCCTGGGCTTGTCCACGGCCGATGCCTGGGATGCGCCGGCCCGGCTCGGCGTCCCGCTGCGTGAGGAAGACTCGTTGGAGAGTCTTCTGGTGCTCGCCCGCCAAAGCCGCCTGGATTTGGCGGCGGCACGCACGGAAGCGGATGTTCTGGCGGATCGTCTTGGCGTTGCGGGGTGGACGCGCTGGTTGGGCGAGCTCGATGTTGGCGTCGAGCGCGAACGGGAAACCGAAGGCGGGACGCTTACCGGCCCGACGGTGGGTTGGGAGATTCCAATTTTCAACCAGCACCGCGACCAGTTGCTGCGCATCTCTGCCGATCTCGAGATAGCCTTTGCCGAGGTTGCCCGGCTAACTCTGGATGTGGAGAACAGCGTGCGTTTGGCCTATGCAGGGATGGAGAACGCCCGGGTACAGATCGCCGAATACAGTGACACCTTGATTCCCCAGCGGATCGAAGCCGTGGAGCGTGCCCAGGAGGAGGTGAACTTCATGCTGATCGGCATCTTTGAGCTGATCGCCATCAAACAGGACGAGTACGACGCCTATCAAGGCTACTTCGAGTCGGTGCGTGACTATTGGGTTTCCCGCGCAGGCCTTGCCCGCGCCGTCGGCAGCATGTTGCCGAGCGCAGCAGTGGCCGGCGACGAGTATCTCGATGTGGAAGATTTTATCCGACCGCGGTCATCAGGGATGAATCACTCGGGCCATGGAAGCATGAAGGGCGGTTCCCGGGGCGACTCCGACGGCGAAGGCTCCGACGATCACCCTGAGCCCATGCAACGGCATGACTCGCATAAGCCAGACAAAATCCGGTCTGACCCGGACGCAAAGACACACGGTAACGAGCACCAAAGTCAAGGTACGCAAGACGACCCTAGCGGAGGTTCATCATGACATCACGACGCGACTTTCTGAGATACACGGGAGCCAGCGCGTTGGCCGCGGCAGTCAGCCCCATTGCCGCGCGGGCTGACGCCGCGGATGCGCCGCGCGCACCCGCACCACCGACCGGTCACGAACCGTACGTGCCGGTGCGAACGCTCAACGGCTGGACACTGCCCTACACGATGAAAAACGGCGTGAAGGAGTTTCACCTGGTGGCCGAAGAAGTGGAGCACGAGTTTGCGCCGGGTAGCCGCGCCACATGCTGGGGTTATAACGGGACAACGCCAGGGCCTACCATCGAAGCGGTCGAAGGCGACCGGGTCCGAATACTGGTTACCAACCGCCTCAAAGAGCACACCACGATTCACTGGCACGGCATCCTGTTACCCAGCGGCATGGACGGAATCGGGGGTTTGAATCAACCGCACATTCAGCCGGGCGAAACCTTCGCGTACGAGTTCACCCTGCGCCAGCACGGCAGCCATATGTATCACCCCCATGCCGACGAAATGACGCAGATGGCGGTTGGCATGATGGGTATGTTCATCATCCATCCCCGCGACGGCGAGGTGGTGCCGATCGATCGCGACTATTGCTTCGTGTTGCACAACTGGGCGCTCCATCCGGGCACGTACCGGCCGGACCCCGCGGTCATGCAGGATTTTGATCTGTGGACCCTTAACAGCAAGGTGTTTCCCGCGATCGATCCCGTGGTGGCCCGCACCGGCGAGCGGGTCCGCGTACGTATGGCGAACCTGTCCATGTGGAATCACCCCATGCACATGCACGGTGTCGAGTACTGGGTTACGGGCTCTGACGGGGGCCGCTGGCCAGAAGCACTTTGGCGGACGGAGGTCACGACGATCGTCGGGGTCGGGCAGGTTCGGGATATCGAGTTCATTGCCGTGCCCGGGGATTGGGCGTTTCACTGCCACATGGCGCACCACACGATGAACGCGATGGGTCATGAAATACCCAACACACTGGGGGTCGATCAAAGCGGCATCGAGCGCGAAATCCGCGAGATGTTGCCGGGCTACCGGGCCATGGGGCGCTACGGCATGGCCGAGCACCAGGAGCATACCGAGATGGGGCATCACCCGGGACCGGTGAACACGCTCGCCATGATGACGGGCAAGGGCCCCTACGGAAACATCGAAATGGGCGGCATGTTCACTACTGTCAAGGTTCGCGACGACTTGAAGCCGGGCGACTACAGCGACCCGGGCTGGTATGACGCACCGGCCGGCACGGTAGCTGACCGCATCAGCAGTGACCCGGGATTTGGTAGCCCACCTCGACAAAAGCCCGCGTGATCGCCTTGTTGCGGAGCGGTTCGTGCTGTGTCGGGTCCGCTGAAAGTCAGGCCCGGTTTAGTCGCAGGGCAGTTCGGCGAGACTGGTGGCGCGGATGAGGGCCTGCGCACCGGACCCATACTCGGGGAACACGGAAGCGTAGGTCATGAGCCCACCGTCATCACAGTCGAGGGTGAAGTGCACCTCGCCCCAGGGGGTCATCATGACGTCGTCGGGATCGAAATCGGGGCCGAACAGCCCGCCTTCGGTAATCAACATGACATCCACGTGGATCTCCTTGCCGTCGATGGTGCCCACGCCGAAGAACCAGGCCTGGTTGCCCAGCGGATCGTAGGAGAACCAAAACACCACCACCAACCCGTCTGCCAGGACCTCGATGGTGAAGCCTTCGCCGTCGTGGGCCGGATCGAACCAGGAACCGCTGAAGGCGCTGGTGATGCCGGTCTTGGGGCTGTTGTCCTCGCAGTCCAGCCCGTCGAGAACCGTCAGGCGCTCCAGGTCAAAAGTGCCCGCTTCCACCTCTTGGGGCGGTTCGATGCTCGGCAGGTCATCGTCCGGATCGTAGCTGTCACCCTTGTCCGCCACCAACGGCGGGATCAGCGTGTAGTCGGCGAATCCCAGCTCACAGCTCAAGAATGAAAAACTGATCTCGCCCGCCACGGTGAGTGCGACGAGATCCGGGTCGAAGCCGGGGCCGAACAAACCGCCCTCGGTGACCAGCAACTCGTCGATAATGATCCGGTTGCCCACGATCACGCCGACACCGACGAACCAGCGCTGGTTGCCGAAGATGTCGTAGGTGAACCAATACACCAGCGCCCGGGTGTCCGAGAGGATCTCGATCTGATAGCCCTCACCGGTGTGGGTGATATCGAACCAGGCCCCGCTGACTCCCGTCATGCTAACGATGAGTTCTTCGTCCACCCGGAACACGGGCACCGAACCCGTACTGATGGCGATATCTTCCAACAGCACTTCCGCCCGGTCATTGTTCACGCTGATCTCGTTGGTCCCGGCGAACAAAAGCGCGGGATCAAAATCAAAGGTCTGCATCTCGCCCTGGGGGACCGTCGTGTCGATGAATCCCAGCTTCACGCCGTTCAACGACACCATCTGGGTGGAAGACAGGGCCCCGGAGGGCCGCAACACCACCGCCGGCACGTCATCGGCGGGCTGGTCGATGAATTGCTGATCCACCGGAACATCCACTGAGCAAAGCGCCTCGTTCTCGTCGCACAACCGGTCCGATGGGTCGGCCAGGGCCAGCAGAGTGGAATGGTCCGCGGCCCAGAAAAAATATTGTTCGTTGTCGCTGGCTTCGCGGATTTTCTTCCAGTCCTCCAACGCATCCTTGAGGTTATCGAAGGTCGCCGCCTCGATGGTCTGACCCTGGTCGCTGTAGGCGGGGCACGCACCATCGTTGTAAGCCTCTTTGACGGTTTTACCAGCGGAAAAATCTTCGTTGCTCAGGCGGGGCGTGCTGTCGCCTTCAGCGGTCCCACGTTCACCGTTCCCGAAAAAGCTGCGGATATTGGCAGCCGGGTAGCCATCGGCTTTCAGCTGTTTGTAGATTTTTTCCAGATCGTTCCACTCACCGCAGGTCGTCGGTTTCCCGTAGAAAATAATCGCGTGATAGGAATCCGCGTTTTTTCCGAGCCGGATGTCCTTGGCGCCCTCCCCCAACGTGGTGAAGGTGGGCGTCTGCCCCTCCACGGGGCTGCGCCGGGCGGTGAACTTGCCACGATCGAAAGCCGACTCCACATCCGGTTCGGGGTTTTCCTCGTTTTCCTGAAAGCCCTGGGTAACGCCGGTAGTAAAGCTGTTACCCAGGTTTGTCCCCCCGGCACAGGACACATCGTCTTCGGAAGTGGCTGCCAGCACCGCCACCGGTTTGCCGGAGGTGCCCACGGTGCTGGTTTTGGATTTCTTGGTGAAGTCGTGGGTAAAACAGCCGCCGTAGATCAGAACCAGACTGTTGAATTTGTCGGTCAGGGATTTATCCACGATGCCGAAGAAGGTCTTGGCGTCCATGCCCTTTTCTTCGTTGTCGTCGTCACGGTGGGTCGCGATACCACCGTTCTGGGCGCCGGCAACAGCGCTCACACAAAACATCGCGATGGATAGCAGAACCGAAAAGATTCGAGGATGACCGATCATGACAACCTCCCGGCTTGCACCCGGGACGAGCTCGCCGCTGGCCACTATACACCCGGCCAAGGCGCACAAAAAAAAGGGAGGCTTGCGCCTCCCTTTTTGTTTCTTCCGGTTCGGGTTCAGACCACGGTGCGCCGGGGCCGGCGTAACCCGAGAACCCCGGTTCCCACCAGGATCAGGGACATGGCCAACAGGCCATAGATGTTCAATGCCGGGATGCGAGCTCCCGTCGATACTGTCGCCCTTCATTATTCCCCTCCAAGGCGTTCTTGGGCTTGCAGATCAGAGCCAAGCATGCCGGCATGCCGGGACGCCTTCACATTGAAGGATTCGCGGCGTCCATAGGAGCGGCTTTCCAGCCGCGAATCATCGGCAAAAACCGCTCCCACAAAGAGTCAGCCGCTCCTGCAAAGCCGCTCCCGCAGGCCAGAAGAATCGCGGCGGGCGTCGCAGTTAAAGGGTGACCACGTGGCGGGCCTGGGCGAAGAACAGCCAACGTTCCACGATGATCCCGAAGGTGGCGGACACCGCCGCGATAACGCTGAAGATCACGCTCAATCCCGGCTGGGATGTGACGATCGCCAGGACGAGCAAGGTGATCGGAACAACGAAGAACGCGATCACCGCGATCTGTCGCAGTTTGTCGCCGTGTTTGCGCCCGATCTGAAAACCCGTCTCCTTGAGCACATAGTTTTCTTGCGTGTGGGGCGCGGCAGATTCGCTGACCGGTGAGGTCGCGGGCATGCCCGTGGCGCTTTGGGGCGTGGACGGATGGCTGCCGCTGTCGATGTACCCCCAGTAGCCCATTTTTGTCGCAACGACCGCGAACAGCACGATGATCACGCCCTGCATGAACCCCTCGCCGAGATCCGCGCCGAATAGTTGTGCCATCGCATTGAGCCACAACCCGCCGCTGGCCAAAGACATAAAGACATAACCGGGCAACACGTAGGCGTTGGCCCAGGCATCAATGGTCGTCAGGGAACGATAGATGTAAGCGGTACAGTAAACGGTGACCAGGGCGGCCGCCGCGGCCGCGAGTCCCGCAATGCCCCACGCCCCGGTCGTGCTTCCCTCCACCAGCCAGCCCCAGGCGAGGATCACGGCGGGTACATAGGTGACCATTGCCGCGACGCCTTCCCGGCTGAGCCAGGACGAACGCCACTGGGTCAGGGATCGCCAGGCGCGTTCCGGATGGCTCAGGTGAAACAGCGAGGACAACAGTCCGACGGAGATGGACCCCAGGGCCACGATCCAGAAAGCGATTCCAAAACCGCGATCGGCGGGCATGCGTCCGGCGAAAGCCAGCACGCCGGCGATCATGATCATGCCGTACCCGGCGCCGGTCAGGGTCGTGAAGAAAATGACGGAAAAGGCCGGGTTCATATCAGCGCCAGGCTCATCAACGTGACAACACCCGGTCTACCCGGCGCAACAAGAGCGGCGTGTTTTCCGTCTCCCCGGTTTCCGGTGCGTTGGACCATGTTAGCCGCTGGGCGGGCGCCCCGCCACGGTGTACAAAAAAAGGGAGGCACGAAGCCTCCCCTTGATTGGAAGAATTTCTCGATCAGACGGCGGTGCGCTGTGGCCGACGGTATACCAGGAGGCCGGTTCCGACCAGCACCAACGCCATGGCCAGCAGACCATAGACGTTCAGCGCCGGGATACCCGCACCCGTGTTGACAATGGCAGCTGTGGTGACCAGCAGCAGGGCCAACAGCGAGAACAGGGTCAGGAGTTTCGCCTTCATTTTCCCCTCCGAAGCATTATTGAGCTTGCAAGTTCGCTCAGAGTACCGCCTGCCCCCGTCATTTCGAGACGGCCGGATGGCCAGTAAGTGATTGATCTTGCAAACAAAAAGCACCTGGACCGCGCGGGCGTCCCCTTCGCCTGGCAAGCGCTTGTTCGGGACGACACGTGCCGTTGCTATAATCCGAACCGACCTAGGGGTGGCTCGTGGGAGCCTGAGACCTCAGCGGAGGAACCCTTTGAACCTGATCCGGTTAGTACCGGCGTAGGGATAGGACAGATCCCCCCGATTACCCTGTGACCACCGGATCTTCGATGTCGCGAGAGGTCCGTGGATGCTGCGCGCTTGCGCGATACTGCTGATTCTTGGCTTTCCGTTGTCGACAATCGCCGCGGAGCCCCCGGCGGTGCCTGAAGAAGAAGCAATCCAGCAGTCTTCCGCCCCACCGGAGCAAACCCCGGCGAATGACGCCACCGTGGATCTGGCCACCCTGTTCGTCGTTTCCGACTTCCGGCCCGTACGGATCCAGGAACTCGACACCAGCATCACGGTATTCGATCGCCAGACCATTGAACTGGCCACCATCGAACACTTCGAGGAACTGGTGCAACTGGTCCCCAACATGAACCTCTCCGGCGAAGGATCGCGAGCACGGTATTTTCAACTGCGGGGCATCGGCGAGCGGGAACAGTACGAAGGCGCGCCCAACCCTTCCGTTGGCTTCATCGTGGATGACATCAATCTGTCCGGCGTCGGTGGGGTGGCCAGCCTGTTCGACATCGATCGGGTGGAAGTGCTGCGCGGACCCCAGAGCAGCCGCTTCGGCTCCAGCGCGCTGGCGGGTTTTATCTACATGCGAAGCACCGAGCCTGATGGGGAATTCTCCGCCGATATGGAAGCCACGGTTGGAGAAGACGATATCCGTTCACTGGGAGCGGCGGTGGGCGGACCGCTCGGCGACAGTTTCAGCGGGCGCGTCTCGCTGCACCACTTCGAAAGCGACGGCTTCCGCCGCAATGCCTTTTTGCAACGCGACGACACCAACGGCCGGGACGAAACCACCGCCCGGGGCAAACTGCGCTGGGCGGCCGCCAACGGTTGGGAAGCGTTGCTGTCGGGGCTGTATGCGGATTTCGACAACGGCTATGACGCCTTTGCCGTGGACAACAGCGATGTGGTGCACTCGGACAATCCCGGACACGACAGCCAGGAGACCCGCGCCGGCTCCCTGCGCATCAGCGGGCCACTGGGCGATGGCATGGATCTGGTGAGCATCACCAGCCTGGCCCGTTCCGATGTGCTGTTCAGTTTTGACGGCGACTGGGGCAATGATGATTTCTGGTCCCAGTACGGCTCCTATGAGTACGACTTCGTCTACATCAACCCGCGCCGGCGCGATGCCGTCAGCCAGGAGTTCCGGCTGGTTTCCTCGCCCGCGGGGCGTTTGTTCGGCACAACGGCCGACTGGGTACTGGGCGTCTACGGGGAACGGCTGGAAGAACACAACCGCATCGATTCCACGGGCTTGTATGACGACACGGGCGAAGAGAATTTTTGCCCGCCCTGTCTGACCGACCGGCAAATCACCAGCGACTACGAGGCGGATACCCTGGCCCTGTTCGGCGGCATGGATGTTCCTTTGAACGAAAAGCTCGGGTTATCCGTTGGCTTGCGTTTCGAGCGCTGGGACGCCGACTACCGGGACACCTGGCAAGACATCAACTTCCCTGACAATCCCCCGGGCGGCGACAGTTGCACCTTGTTCAACTGTTCGCCGAGTGAAGACCTGTGGGGCGGCCATATCGCCCTGAGTTATGACTGGAGCGAGACCGTGCGCGGTTATGGCCGCATCGCCCGTGGTTTCAAGGCGGGCGGGTTCAACCCCTCGCTGGCGGCGCTGCAGGGAGTTGCCGTGCTGGGGCCCGAGTTCATCGCCTACGGACCCGAGTACCTCTGGAACTATGAGCTGGGCCTGAAGGGTGTGTGGCGGCAAGGCGCCCTGGTCAGCGACATCGCGGTCTTTTACATGGACCGGGACGATGCACAGTTGAGCCAGTCCAGTCAGCAGATCCCCTTCGACCCGAACAGCTTTGTCTACGTCACCTACAACGGTGACGCGCGTTCCTGGGGCGCGGAAGCCAGCCTGGCCTGGCAGGCCAACGATGCCTGGCAACTCCACGGGGCGCTGGGCCTGTTGGACACCGAGATCAAAGCATCACCGAAAACCGAACAGGTCAGCCCGAACGCAATCAACCGCGACCTGGCCCACGCCCCGCCCTACACCCTGAACCTGGGCGCCACCTGGACCGGGCCCGGGGGCTGGTTCGGGCGCGTGGATCTCAACGCCATGGGGGCGTTCTTTTTCGACATCAGCCACAACCAGAAATCCCAAGCCTATGAGCTGGTCAACCTGCGCATCGGCAAAGCCTGGGGGCACTGGGCCGTGTCCGCCTGGGGGCGCAATCTTTTCGACGAGGACTATTCGACCCGGGGCTTTTTCTTTGGCAACGAACCGCCGGATTTTGCCGACACGCTTTACACAAAGTTTGGCGACCCGCGCACGGTTGGCATCACCGTGACCTTCAACCATCCCGCCTGGTGACCCTGCGTGGACATGGACAACCTCTCTCACAATTTGCTCGCGGCTGCCCAGTCCATGTCCCCGTGGGAGGCCGCGGCGGTCGCGCTGGCGATCGCTTACCTGGTTTGGGCCATCCGCCAGAACATCGCCTGCTGGCCTGCCGCCCTTGCCAGCACCAGCATTTATGTGCTGCTCATGTACCAGGCCGGCCTGTACATGGAATCAGCCCTGCAACTCTTCTATATAGCCATGGCCGTTTATGGCTGGATCCACTGGCGGCGCGGCGAAGGCCCGGACCACCCGCTGGCAGTAACCCGCCGGCCTTTGAGCTGGCACGCGCTGGCGATCGCGGTGGTCCTTGTTATTACACTGCTCAGCGGTTGGCTCCTGACCCGCCACACGGACGCGGCGTTGCCGTATCTGGATTCCTTCACCACCTGGGGCGCCATCGTGGCCACCTGGATGGTGGCCCGGAAAATTCTCGAGAACTGGTACTACTGGTTCGTGATCGATTCGGTGTCCATCTACCTCTACGTCAGCCGGGGTCTGTTTCTCACCGCGCTGTTGTTCGCGCTGTATCTCGTGCTGATCGTGATCGGTTACCGGACATGGCGCCGGAGCATGCAGCCTGATCATGTCTGATGTTCACGCCGTCATCGGCGATATTCCCGAACTGACCGGCGCCACGGTTGTTCGGCAACTCTCCGGGGGTCCCGTCAACCGGAGCTGGTTGCTCGATGCCGGTGATGCGCAGTTGGTATTGCGCGTGGATGGCCCCCTCGCAGCCCGGCTCGGGCTGGATCGGCGAGGCGAACTGGCCGTACTAGACGCGGTGTCAGCGGCGGGCATCGGCCCGGAAGCGGTGTGGGCAGACCCGGAGCGCGGCTGGCTGGCGACACGTTATGTGCCGGGCCAGCACTGGGAACGGGATGATCTGAAAGACCAGGCCGGCATCGAACGGTTGGGGAAGACCTTGCAACACCTGCACGCGCTGCCACCGGCGGGTCCGCGGTTTGACCCCGGCCGCATCGCTCACGTTTATGCGGAGCAACTGGGCACCGAAACCGCGAAGCAACTCGCTGACGATGTGGAATCCCGCGCCGGAGAGTTGTACGGCGACGCCGGCCCGGTTGTGATCTGTCACAACGATCTGCTCAGCGCCAACATCATCGAAACCGAACCACTGGTATTCATTGACTGGGAATACGCGGCGACGGGTGATCCCTATTTCGATCTGGCGGTTATCGTTCGCGAACACGGCATGACCAAGCCTGAAACACGCTGGCTGCTGGAAGCCTGGTCGGGCAGTTGCACCCCCGAACAGCGGTCCAGGTTGGAGGCCTTCGGCCAACTCTACGACCGGCTCGCCGGGCTCTGGCGCCTCGTGGTGGGCCGTCTCCCGGTGGAAAAGGCCCCCACAGAACCAGGGTCTTAGCCTGGTCCCAGCCCGTCCCCGGGCCGGGCAGCCCGTTTGACTTGTTGCAGCCAACCCCGTAGGGTGCGTTTCCGAGGCCGTGCAGCTTTCTGTACGGCCTCAGTTTTTTTGCCGAAGTGGACTTTCTTGTTCACTTACTGGCACCTACCTTGATTACTTCGTTGATGGCGCTGCGCGTCCCCTCTGCGGGTCAGGCGGGCACCCGAGGCGGAAAAACAACCAAGGAATTGCCGTAACAGGCATGTTGCGGTCCACGACTGCGTGTTGGGTCGTGGACCGCTCATTGATGACAACATATTAATGGAAACTATTGAATGAATATTTATGCTGGAAATCTGCCCTATAGTGTTACTGAAGACGACCTGAAAGAGGCTTTTGCTCCTTTCGGTGAGGTGGCCAACGTACAGTTGATCACCGACAAGTTCTCAGGGCAGTCAAAGGGTTTCGGTTTCGTTGAGATGCCGAACAACAGCGAGGCCGATGGGGCCATCAAGAGCCTGAATGACACCTCCCTCAACGGTCGTGACATCAAGGTGAACCAGGCCAAGCCTCGCGGCGAGCGCCCTTCGCGCCCCCGCTACTAAGCCCTGCCAGTTAACTGGCTTCAAAACCGGCCCGTTTTACGGGCCGGTTTTTTTATGCCAGGGATCAACGTGTCTGCGATCAGTCCTCGGGCTCGGGTTCAGGCGCGATATCAACCATGGGTTCACCGGACAGGGCCTTGATCGCGGCCTTGCGAAATGGACCTTCATACCAGGCCATGTAGTACATCCTGGTGCGACCGTCACCGCCTGTGAACCGCGGCTCGATGGCTGAAAAGTCCAGTTTTTCCATGATCACATCGTTGCTGAGCCCCTGGCTCAACATTTCGTCCCGCTGGTCGGCAACCGCCAACGCGGACTCGATCACCAGATCGATGTAACGCTGATCGCTTTGGACCTCGCCATGGCCCGGCACCAGCAATTCATAGTCCAGCGCCTTCAGCGCTTCAAGCGTTGCCGCCCATGGCCTGGGCGGCACGTTGAAAGCGTAGGGAGAAGGCAGTACCACCAGGTCTCCGGTTGCGACCACTTTTTCGGTGGGCAGCCACATGACGATGTCGCCCGCGGTATTGCCGTGGCCCAGAAACAACAACTCGATCACACGATCGCCAGAGTGAATCACCAGCTTGTCATCAAACACCATGGTCGGCATGGTCACCGTTGCGCGCTTGTACTCGCGGTCGATCTCCTCCGCGTTCCGCACGATACCCGCGTAAGCTTGCTGGTCGTATTCATTGATATCGTTTCCTTCCGCATCCTTTCCACCAGCACGCATGCGGAAGTTCTCCAAGTTTTCCTCGATGAACCCAGGATAACCATCGATATATCGGATGCGCGGACCGCTCATGGCTGCGTGGGTAAAGCTGTGGGCGATGAACTGAACATTCGGGAATTCCTCGGCATAGCGGTAAACGCCAAAATTGTGATCCCCATGCCAGTGCGAGATCACGACATGGGTGACCGGGACCGCGGTAATGGAGCGGATTTTGGCGATGATCTGTTCGGCCATCGCCGGGACACCGCCGCCATCAAATACCACCACTCCCTCGTCACTGACCACAAAAGTCGTGTTGCCCATGACCGGGAAGAGCTGGCTGTTGGCCCGGATTCCGGTCCACACCCCGGGCCGGATTTCGGTGAAATCGTATTTGAAGGACCCGTTTTCAGCGGCCATCCCACCGCTGCTCAGGCACAGCACAAAAAGCAGGAAAATCGTCAGTTTCATATTTCTCTCTCAGGGGTGGGGCGCCCGTGACCTTAGGGCTTTGTTCGGGTCGTTACGTGTACCTATAGTCTAGGAGGCTGACCAGGCATCTATATTGTAGAAATGGGACATCGGCAATGACCGTTTACAGGGAATACACGCCACGCCCGGAACTGCGGGAAATTGTCGAGTCGCTCTGGTTGCAAAAAAGCGATGCGGCCCCGCCGTCGGAGCGGGCGACGGTTTTGCCCACGGGCCGAACTGAACTGATCCTGCATTACGCTGACCCCTTCGCGCAATATCGGGGGGACAGAGTCGAGTTGATGCCGCTATTCCACGCGGTCGGTCAACACAACAAGCCGATCCACTTGAACGCAACCGGGCGCATGCGAATCGTTATCGTGCGTTTCAAACCCAGCGCCGTGACGGCATTGTTTGGCGGAATGCTGCCGGAGCTGGAAAACCGCATCGTGGATCTGGATCTGATCTGGCCGCCACGGCATATGGAGCGGCTGGGGCAACAGATGGTACAGGCTGCGACGGATCGCAGGCGGATCGAATTTGTACAAGAGTTCGTCCTGCAGCGGCTGCTGCAATCCGACCAGGATGGCTTTTGCAATGGGGTCCTTCCAACCATGCGCCTGAGTCCGGGTCGCTGCCGGGTCGCCGCCCTTGCCGGGATGATGGGCGTGAGCCGACGGCAATTGACCCGGCGTTTTAGCCAGACGGTGGGCATGTCACCGAAAAAAATGCTGGGGGTCTTGCGAGCGCAAGCGGCAATCGTGGGGCTGCGTTCAGGGTCGGGGGCACATGATGTGGTTGCCGACTGCGGCTACGCGGATCAGGCGCATTTGATTCACGATCTCGCGGTTCATTCCGGCAAAAAGCCGGGCGAGATCATCCGGCATCAGTGCTCACCGCTGCAGCGCTTTTTCAATACCCGTGTACAGAATGCCTATCGCGGGTTCGTGTATCTCTGAGCCCCTTTTTTGGAAATCCACCGCTGGGGACGGGACATCTTTTGCGTCAGTGCGTTTCGTCCTCACGACGCGGACTCACATCAAAGCCCCCCCACTCTCCCAACCGCACGCTCAGAACCATGGGCCGGCAGCACACTGCGCAGTCCTCGATGTATTCCTGAGATCCGGCGCTGTAATCAACCACGACGTCGATACGCTCATTACAGTACGGACAATCAACGCGGGCGATTTCGGTGGCATTCCTCACAAATCGCGGGCGGAATCCTATCCGCTGATATAGTGCTCCAGCTGCTCGATGACCGACTCCTGCTCGGCGATGACGGCCTTGACCAGATCGCCCAGCGAGATCACCCCGACCAGTTTCCCCTCCCGGGTGATCGGCAGATGTCGAATGCGTTTCTGCGTCATCACACTCATGCACACTTCGATGTTCTGATCCAGACGGCCGCATACCACGTCCGTCGTCA
>Ga0114950_10002740_pt1 | contig 13553 bp, 8 predicted proteins | sample N075metaG_FD_83503 | JGI IMG/M metagenome (GOLD analysis project Ga0114950, IMG submission 83503) | Deep subsurface microbial communities from Kermadec Trench to uncover new lineages of life (NeLLi) - N075 metaG | ecosystem: Environmental > Aquatic > Marine > Ocean trench > Sediment | place...
GAGCCGGCATGGGGAAGGGCTCAACCCAACAGCAGGAGTGACTGATGCCGACCATTGTTTCGAAAGACCTGCAGCGGATTCCCGGAGTGGGCCCCAGCATTGCCCAGGTCCTGATCGGCATGGGGATCGAGAACGTCCAGGAGCTGGTGGGCCGCGACCCCCAGCAGATGTACGATCAGCACTGTGCTCAGGTCGGGCAACAGGTAGACCGGTGTGTGCTCTACGTGTTCCGGTGTGCGGTCTATTTCGCGGAAACCCCCGATCCCGATCCCGAACTGTTGAAGTGGTGGGTCTGGAAAGAATAGCCACCTCGCTCCCGAGGGTTCTCCCCCTTACCTTAGTAGTTCATCCAAAACGCACTCAGCAGGAGCCTGTCTCATGCGCCGGTTAGTTTGTCTTTTCGCCCTGTCCGCGCTCGTTGCCACGGTGGCCCAAGCACAGCAGGCCAAACGCCCGCTCGATCATTCGGTGTACGACGGTTGGAAAAGCATCGTGGACCAACGTCTGTCGGATAACGGCAGTTGGATTCTTTACGCTCTGAATCCTCAAGACGGTGACGCCGAGCTGCACGTGCAGTCAGTGCAAGGGTCCAACGAGCACGTCATGGCGCGCGGTCGCGACGCACGTTTCTCTGACGATGCCGGTTGGGTCGTGTTCCTCATCAAGCCGGAGCTGGCGCTCACTCGTGAAGCCAAGCTCGACAAGAAGAAGCCCGACCAGCAGCCCAAGGATTCGCTTGGAATCCTCAACCTCTCGACCGGCGAGATCGCGCGCATCGAACGTGTGAAATCGTTCCAGGTGCCCGATGAGGGGGGTCGCTGGGTTGCCTATCTAATGGAAAAGGAACCGGCCGACAGCAGTAAGGATGAAGAGGAGCAACCCGAGGAGCCCGAGGAAGAACCGGCTGCTGAGCAGGAAGAAGACGATGAAGACGAGAAAGATGAAAAGGCTGAGGGGACGACCCTCGTGCTGCGTAACCTGGTGACGGGCGAGGAGCATCGCTACGAGAGCGTAACCGAATACGCCTTCTCGGAAGACGGTACGTACCTGGCGTACGCGGTCTCGTATGAGGAGGGCAGCGACGACGACGGCGTGTATTTGGTGGAGACGTCGGCCGGTCAGGCGAAGGCGTTGATGGCCGGTATTGGGAACTACAAGAACGTCACCTTCGATACCGATAGCGAGCAGCTTGCGTTCGTCTCCGATCGTGACGACTACACGGCCGATCAACCATCGTACACACTGTACCATTGGAAGGCGAACGATGACGAGGTCGAAAGCCTCGCCGCGCAGGGGACCGCGGGGATTCCAACCGGGTGGTGGGTCAGCGAGCACGGTGACATCGAGTTCTCTGATGAAGGGAATCGACTCTTCTTTGGCACCGCGCCGCGGCCCGAACCCGAATCGGACGACGAGATCCCCGAGTGGGAAGAGGTGAAGCTCGACGTTTGGAACTGGAAGGATCCGCTGCTGCAACCGAACCAGCTGGTCCAGCGTGAACGTGAACTGGAGCGGACGTATACGGCGGCAGTCCAGTTGAGGAACGGTCGAGTCGTGCAACTTGCGACGGCCGACATGCCCGACATCAACGTGCGGGACGGCGAAGGCGACTTATTCCTCGGCCAATCGAACTTGCCGTATCGACAGCAGATCTCGTGGGAGTCTCCAGGTTTCGGCGACTACTTCATCGTCGATGCCGAAACGGGCGAACGTCGCAAGATCATGGAGGCCTTTCAGGGTGGCGGCGTCCGGATGTCGCCAGACGAGAAGTACGTCACTTGGTGGGACGGTACCGCCAAGGCGTGGTTCGCGTTCTCCGTTGATGAGGGTATGCCGGTCAACATCAGTGCTGGAATTCCCCATCGGGTCGACAACGAACTGCATGATTGGCCGATGCTGCCGTCGTCCTACGGTTCGGCCGGGTGGACTGAGGATGACAAGGAGTTTCTCGTCTACGACCGCCACGATATCTGGGCGCTCGATCCAAGCGCCCGCCGCGCACCACGCAACGTGACCGACGGCATGGGTCGATCCGAGAACATGATGTTTCGCTACATCAGGCTCGATCCAGACGCCGATGCGATCGATCCGGACGAACCGATGTTGTTATCGGCGTTCGATCGTACGACCAAGGCGAGCGGGTATGCCCACGACCGCGTCAATGGCAATGGACAGCCCGAACTGATCCTGATGGATGACTTTGCGTTCAGGTCGCCCCGTAAGGCGGAAGACTCGGACGTGCTGATGTTCACGCGCGAGAGCTTTCAGGAATTCAGGGATCTGTGGGTGACGAGTGACGCGTCGTTCAGCGACATGCATAAGATCAGCAACGCTAATCCACAGATGGATGAGTTCTTGTGGGGCACCGCGGAGTTGGTGCATTGGCGCTCGACCGACGGGCTCCCGCTCGACGGGATGATCTTCAAGCCCGAGAACTTCGATCCGAGCAAACAGTACCCGATGATGGTGTACTTCTATGAGAAAATGTCGGACAGATTACACTCGCACCTTGCGCCCACGCCGGGCAGTTCGAGCATCAACATCAGCTTCTACGTGAGTCGTGGGTACGTGGTCTTCGTTCCGGACATCCACTACCGCCTAGGGTATCCGGGTGAGAGCGCGATGGACTGTGTCGTTTCCGGTGTGCTCAGTGTTCTAGAAAAGGGGTACGTCGACCCTGCGCGCGTCGGCGTGCAAGGCCACAGTTGGGGAGGATACCAGATCGCGTACATGATCACCCAAACGGACATCTTCGCGGCCGCGGAGGCCGGGGCGCCGGTCTCGAACATGACCAGCGCATACGGAGGCATCCGCTGGGCGAGCGGGCTTTCGCGTATGATGCAATACGAGAAGTCGCAGTCACGAATTGGTGGAACATTGTGGGAGGCCACACCTCGCTACATCGCCAATTCACCGGTGTTCTGGGCCGACAAGGTCAACACGCCAGTGCTCATGCTGCACAACGACAAGGATGGTGCGGTGCCGTGGTATCAGGGTATCGAGTTTTTCGTTGCGCTCCGGCGCCTCGGGCAGCCGACATGGATGCTCAATTACAACGGCGAGGCGCACGGGTTGCGAAAGTACCCGAACCGCAAGGACTGGCAGCAGCGCATGCAACAGTTCTTCGACTACTACCTGATGGACGCGCCGCCTCCTGTTTGGTTGGCGGAAGGCGTTCCGGCCACGATGAAAGGCAAGACGCTTGGATTGGAGTTGATCGAGGTGAAGCCGAAGCTGCAGACGGGTGGCGGCAATTAACTCCGATTTGAGATTACTGATTTGAGATCACAGCTATGAGATCGAACGGTCTGAAAGGGGTGGCATGCGTAAGCTGATCTGTCTAGTTGTGTCCGGGATTCTAATGGGGTGTGGTACGGGTGACGAGCGTCTCGAAGGGGCCCGTCTCGGATCCCTCGCGTTTCCGAATTCCGGCTCCGCAGCCGCCCAGGATGACTTCATCGAAGGCGTGCTCTATCTCCATTCCTTCGAGTACGATCACGCGGCTGAGTCGTTCCGCCGGGCGCAAGACGTCGATCCGGAATTTGTGATGGCGTACTGGGGCGAAGCGATGACCTATACGCACCCGGTATGGAACCAGCAGGATATGGAAAAGGCGCTGGAGGTGTTGGAGCGCTACGGTCCGAATCGAGAAGCTCGGCTCACCAAAGCGCCGACCGAGCGTGAGCGGATGTACCTGGAAGCCGTGGAGATACTCTACGGCGAGGGGGGCAAAGAGCAGCGCGATACGCTGTACGCCGACGGGATGCGTGTCCTCATGGAGGCGTATCCGGAAGACCTCGAAGCGAAGACGTTCTACGCGCTCTCGCTGTTGGGTCTCAGTCAGGGCGATCGCAACATTCCGACCTATATGGAGGCCGCCGAGGTCGCCAAACAGGTGTTCGAGCAAAATAGGGATCATCCGGGCGCAGCCCACTACATCATCCATTCGTACGATGATCCTGCTAACGCCTCCAAGGGATTAGAAGCGGCACGGGCCTATTCTGTCATTGCTCCCGATGCCGGGCACGCGCAGCACATGACATCCCACATTTTCTTGGCGATGGGGATGTGGGACGACGTGATCAGCGCCAACCTTCGAGCGATGGCGGTGGTGCAGAGCAATCGGGGCAGGTCGCCCGTTGGGTGTGGGCACTACAACGAATGGTTGTTGTATGGGTATCTGCAAGTTGGCAGGGTGCAGGATGCAGGGAGGCTGATGTCGGAGTGCATGGACGAGGTGACCGAGCACGGCCGCAATCCGAATTCGCTTGCCGATATGCGGGCCGCGTATCTCGTCGACACCGAGGATTGGGACGGGGCGGTGTTCGCCATGGCGATCGACTCGGCGGATCTCAATTTGTTCATGCGGAGCGCGGTCGATTTCGTCGATGGGTTTGCTGCGGTCGAACAAGGTGCTCTGGAGTCTGCGCGTGGTGCGCTGCGGCGCATGGAGGCGCGGCGGCCGACTATTGCGGCAGCGGGGCGGGGCAATGCCAGGGTGATGGAGCGTACCTTACGGGCAGCAGTGTTGTTTACGAGTGGTGACCGTGAGGGTGCAGTGAAGGAGATCCGGCGTGCGGCCGAACTCGAGGCCAGCCTGCCGTTCGAATTCGGACCGCCGGCCGTGTACAAGCCGCCACGTGAGCTCGAAGGAGAGTTCTTGCTAGAGATGGCGCAACTCGACGAGGCAAGGGCAGCGTTCGAGTTGGCGTTGGTGCGGACCCCGGAACGGTTCAAGACCGCGGAGGGGCTGGCCGTAGCGGCGAGCGAGGGAACACAGTAGGCAGCCGAACGGGAGCTACGTCCCTGCGCGTACTGCAGTCCGCTCGGATGGGGGATCGACTAGCGGTTAGCGTTCTGACGTTCGCTCCGGGACGCATCCGCCACTCGGCCTAGCCTACCTCCTACTCACCGGTCTCAGCGTTTCCCAGATCTTCGGATCCTCCGCACTCAGCACCCACACCGAAATCCCCCGCAGCCCCGGATACTCGTCGAGCAACTGTAATTTCGTCTCGAACGTGCGCTTGTTCTCCAGGAACACCCACTCGAACGTGCCGGAGTTTTCCCACCACGTGTAGTAGACGCCCTGTTCCTCGATCCACGTCAGGCGCGATTCGGCATCGTTTTGGGCAATGAGGCCGGTGGCGCGGTCCCAGTGTGCTTCGTGTCCCTGCACCCGAGCCAATCCATCGGCATAGGTCGGGAACCAGTAACCGGAGAACGTCGGAATGCCGAGTGAGATTTTCTCGACCGGCACACCCTGCGATATGGCGTAGTCGAGCGTCGCTCGCATCCATGGAAGGCCTGCGATCGGTCCGGGCGTGGTCGGACCTCCGTGCTGCGCGTAGGTCATGTAGGAGATGAAGTCGCTTACCTCTGCCATCGCCTTCAGGTCGAAGGTCCCGCGCCAATTGGCTTCCATATATCTATGGAAAGGGGATCGGCCTGCCGTCCCCAGTGACGGCACGACGGCGATGGAGATCGTGAATCCGTTGGCGTGGAGTGCCTTGGCGGTTTCGCGATAGTACTCTGTCATCGCGTCACGGTCGGTGATGTGAAAATTCTCGAAGTCGAACTGCCATCCCCAAAACCCGTGTCGCTCGGCAAGCTCGACCATCATGGCAATCGATCGCCGGCGCGCCGTCTCGTCGTGCAGCAGCTCGTGAATGGTCTCCTGATTGAACCCAGGGTTATGAATGAGGGGCATGACCTTGACCCCGTGTTCCCTGGCAAGCGCCAAAACGCGAGGGTCGACCTCTCCCCATACGACTCCGTCTCCTTCAACGGAGTACACCTGGGGCCCGACGATCGAGATCTTGTCGATGTTGGTACGGAAGCTTTCGAACGCCGGTTCGTTGTTCCGCATGTAAAAGAGCGTTTCGATGTCGCGGGATTGGGCTTGACCAACTGCCGGTAGCCCTAAAGCGAACACGGCCACGAGGAGGAGTCGTGTAGAGTGGGTAACGATCATGGCCTCAAGATCCGGCCGTTGTCACAGAGTCGTCAACCCCCGCTGCCCTGTGATACATTCCCCGCATCCCGATCCATTCATTTCTCCATCTAGGAGTATCGGAATGTTTTGTCCTAGCAGGGCCGTGCCTGCGCTGTTCGCGACCTTCCTCGCGGGCTGCACTGTAGGGCCCGATTACCAGGCCCCCACTGTCGAGGTCATGGACGAGTGGGAATCGGCGGTCGACGCCGAATTGTCACAAGAAACGCCCGACATCGAGCTTTGGTGGGAGAGCTTTGGTGACACTGTGCTGACCGGCCTGATCCGGGAGGCCGAGCTCGGGAACCTCGATCTTCGCATCGCGGTGGCACTCGTCGCCGAGTCGCGGGCTGCCCGTGGTATCGCGAAGGGTGATCTCTATCCGAATCTCATCCTAGATGGTGCCTACTCCCACACGAAGATCAGCGAGGACAGCCCAGTCGGGCAGATCATCATTGGGAGTGGCGGCACCCTCGAACCGATAGATCAGTGGCGGGCCACGGGAACCACGTTCTGGGAGATCGACCTGTGGGGTCGGATACGACGTGGGGTCGAATCTGCCACGGCGGCCTTCGAGGCGGACATCGAGAACTATCGTGACGTACAGGTCTCGCTCTATGCCGAAGTCGCCGCGAACTACACGGACATCCGCGCACTCCAAACGCGGCTCGATCTGGCGAATCAAAACGCCGACGCGCAGCGCGAGAGCTTGGGGCTGACGCAGGATCGCTTTGACGCTGGCCTCACGTCAGCGTTGGATGTGGCGCAGGCCGAACAGAATCTGGCGCAGACCGAATCGACGATTCCTCAACTCGAGGGTCAACTCAACGCGGCGCTCAACCGCATCGCCGTCCTCATGGGTCGACAACCCGGCGCACTCGACGAGCGTTTGGAGCCCCGCGTTGGGATAGCTGACCCAGATGGTGAGATCGTCGCCGGAGTGCCGGCCGATATACTGCGGCGACGTCCTGACGTGCGGCGGGCCGAACGCTTGCTGGCAAGCCAAACGGCACTGATCGGTGTCGCAAAGGCGGATCTGTATCCGTCGTTCTCGATCTCGGGCTTCATCGAGAGCCTCAGCGGGTCGATCGGAAACCTCTTCACGGGAGAGAGCACAGGGTGGGGGATCGTCCCTGGTTTCCGTTGGGATGTGTTCAGTGGTGGGAAGATCCAGAACAACATCAAGGTTCAGGAGGCCCGGACACAACAACTGTTGGTCGGCTATCAGCAAACGGTGTTGTTGGCGCTCGAGGAAGTCGAGAGCAGCCTGATCTTCTACCAACGTGAGATCGTCCGCCGCGACCGCTTGCGCGATGCTGTCGACGCAAGCCAACGAGCGGTCGACCTCGTCCGGACGCAGTACCTCTCGGGGCTCACGAATTTTCAGAATCTGCTCGATACGCAGCGGTCGCTGTTCCAACAGGACGATCTTCTTGCGCAGAGCGAAGGGCAGGTAGTGTTGAATCTCATTTTCTTGAATCGAGCTTTGGGTGGGGGCTGGTCGTTGGACGACCCGGTCCCGGATGAGGTAGCGGCGGAGAGCGATGCTTCTGGCGACGCCAATCCGCAGGGAGGCTCAAACTGAGGTCGACCAGAACGCGAAGGGTCGTTTGTGCTATTGCTCTGACGGCGACCGCAGCCTGTGGCGGAAGCGAACAAGCCGGACCACCGCCACCCGAAGTAACCGTGGCGCAGCCCGAACGTCGAGACGTGGACTATTTCCAGGAGTTCTCAGGCAACACGCGCGCGATCGAGTTCACGGAGATCCGCGCGCGTGTTGCGGGGACGTTGGACGAGCAGCGATTTACCCCCAGTAGGCTCGTGCGCGAGAACCAGTTGTTGTTCGTGATCGAGCCCGAGCCCTACCAGGCCAGTTACGACGAAGCTGAGGCCGCCGTGGCCGCGGCGAATAGCGCGTTGGCGGTAGCGACATCCGATCTCGAACGGATCGAACTGGCGATTCAGTCGAACGCGGTGTCTCGGCAGGATCTGGATCGGGCCACGGCTGCGCGCGATCAGGCCGACGCCGGGGTGCGCGCCGCGCAAGCACGATTCGATTTGGCGACCATCAATCTCGGATACACCCAAGTCCGTTCACCGATTGCCGGCATGGTCAGTCGAAGGTTCGTCGATCTCGGCAACCTGGTTGGCGCCTCCGAGCCAACGGTGCTGACGACGGTGACGCGGATGGACCCGATGTATGTGTTCTTCAATGCGCCCGAGCAATTCGTCCTTCAGGCGCTGCGTGCCAGGGACATGAGTCTTGGGGGCGAGCCCGGTCCCACCGACACTATGCGCGTAGCGGTTGCGACTGCCATCGACGAAGGGTTCCCCTTTGCTGGGTACGTGGATTTCGTCAGCAACACGGTGGACGCGGGTACGGGCACTATCGAGCTTCGTGCCGTCCTTGACAACGCCGAGCTCAAGCTCTTTCCAGGCTTGTTTGTCCGCGTCCGGGTGTCACGTGCATCGGTCCCGAACGCCATCGTGGTCCACGAAGTCTCGATCGGGACAGACCTGGGTGGGAAATACCTGCTCTTACTCGACGATCAGAACGTCGTTGAGCAACGCTATGTACGGCTGGGTCCAGTTCAGGATGATGGAAGGGTGGTCGTCGAAGAGGGCCTCGATGGATCGGAGCGATACATCGTGCAGGGGCTCTTACGGGCTCGCCCTGGGTTTCCGGTGAGCCCGATAGAGGAAGGGAACTGAATCATGGGTGCATTCAGTTCGATCTTCATCAACCGGCCAATCTTTGCGATGGTCATTTCCATCGTCATTGTGCTGATCGGCGGACTGTCGATTCCGATGTTGCCGGTGGCGAGTATGCCGGACCTTACGCCGCCCACGGTGAAGGTGTCGACGACGTATCCCGGCGCCAACGCTCAGGTCGTGGAAGAGACCGTGACCAGTCCCATCGAGCAGGAAGTGAACGGCGTCGAGGGCATGATCTACATGATCTCGAAGAGTTCATCCGACGGGGCCATGGATCTCACGATCACCTTCGAGATCGGAACAGATCCCGACATGGCTGCCGTGCTTGTACAGAACCGCGTGGCCATTGCCGACCCGGTGCTTCCTGAGGAGGTCAAACGGCAGGGCGTCAAGGTAGAGAAGCAGTCTACGCAGCTCGTCGTGGCGGTGACGTTGAATTCGGCGGACGGACGCTACGACGACATCTTCCTGTCGAACTACGCCACGACTCAGGTGAAGGACGCGTTGGCGCGAACGAAGGGGGTCGGGAGCATCACCGTCTTTGGTGCCAAAGACTTCGGCATGCGGATCTGGCTGGACCCGGCGAAGTTGCGGTCACGAGGTCTTACGACGGACGAAGTTGTGGCAGCCATCCGTGAGCAGAACGTGCAAGTGGCCGCTGGGACGATTGGAGCACCGCCCATCGCATCCGGCTTGAACTTTCAGTATACGGTGACCACGCTTGGCAGGCTCACTGACGTGGCACAGTTCGAGAATATCATTCTGAAGGCTGGGGCTTCGGGCGAGTTGGTACGGGTTCGTGACGTCGCTCGCGTAGAACTGGGTGCGCAGAACTACGCCTGGTACGCGCAGCAAGATGGTAACCCGACGAGCATGCTGGGCGTCTACGCGTTGCCGGGCGCGAACGCCGTCGAAGTTGCGAACGGAGTCGTTGCTACGATGGATGAACTGTCGGCGCGATTCCCGGAAGGACTCGAGTACGACGTTCCTTTTGACGCGACACGCTACATCCGACAGTCCATCAAAGAAGTCGTCACTACGCTCATCATCGCGATCATTCTGGTGGTACTCGTCGTCTACATTTTCCTGCAAGACTTCCGCACGACGCTGGTGCCCACGTTTGCCATTCCCGTATCACTGATTGGGACATTCTCGGTCCTACTGGCTGCGGGCTACTCCATCAACAACCTGACCTTGTTCGGGTTGATTCTTGCCATCGGCATCGTCGTTGATGACGCGATTATGGTGACGGAAAACACCATGCGTATCATGAAGGATGAGGGGCTCGGCCCCAAGGAGGCGGCGGAAAAGACCATGCACGAGGTCGGCGGTGCCATCGTCGCAACGACGGCCGTGCTGCTGGCGGTCTTCGTGCCGACGATGGCTATGCCGGGCTTGACCGGTATCATGTACCGCCAATTTGCGGTGACCATCTCCATCGCGACCGTGTTGTCTTCGATCAACGCGTTGACGCTGAGCCCGGCGCTCTGTGGCATGTTGCTGCGCCCGCCGAGTGAGGCGAAACCGCCAGGCAGGTTCTTCACGTGGTTCAATCGTCATTTCGACCGCATGAGTGGCGGGTACAACAGGGTCGTGAACAGCCTGTTGGGCAAGGCGAAGATCGTGATGATTGCCTTCGCCGCCATGGTCGTGATGATGATGTGGAGTTTCTCGGTGTTACCTGGCGGATTCGTGCCGGGCGAAGACGAAGGGTATTTCTTCGTCAACGCCGAGCTGCCGGCAGGGGCATCGCTGGAGCGAACCCGGGAGGTGATGGACCGCGCCAATGCCATCGTCATGAACACCGATGGCGTGCAGAATGTGGTGACCATCGGTGGATATTCGCTCCTCAATGGCACCGCCAGCACCAACGCGGGGTTCTCGATCGTGACGTTGGATCACTGGGACGACCGCCCCGGAGTTGAGAAGTCGCTATGGGGACTCCTTCAACAAGTCCAGGCGGAGTTCAACGAAATCCGTGAGGGGATCGTGTTCGGCTTTCCGCCACCTCCCATTCAGGGGTTGGGTTCCGCCGGTGGGTTCGAGATGCAGCTGCAGGACCGTGGTGGCATAGGCCTCGTACAGCTCGAGACTTTTGCCAACGACTTGGTGGCTGCCGGCAACGCGAGTCCTGTGCTCACGCGCTTGAACCAGAACTTCCGCGGGAACGTGCCGCAGCTCTTTGCCAAGGTCGATCGCGACAAAATCAAATCGCTCAACCTGCCGCTGCAGTCGGTATTCAATACGCTACAAGCCAACCTCGGCTCGCAGTACGTGAACGACTTCAACTTATTCGGCCGCACGTGGAAGGTGATGGTGCAGGCCGATCAGAGGTTCCGAGCCCGCCCGGCTGATATCGAGCGATTGGAAATGCGTGACGCCCAGGGAAACATGATACCGATCGGGACCGTGGTGCAGATATCGGACACTGTTGGAGCGCAGACCATAATTCGGTTCAATCTCTTTCGTTCCGCGACGTTGACTGGAGGTCCGGCCCAGGGTTTTTCCGAGGGGCAGGCCGTCGACGCGATCGAACGATTGGCAGGCCAATATCTGCCGCAGCAGATGACCTATGCGTGGTCCGGCGTGACCTACCAGCAGAAGGAGGCCGGAAACCTGGCGCCGCTGATCTTCAGCTTGGCGATCATCTTCGGCTTTCTGTTTTTGGCGGCGCAGTACGAGAGTTGGGCGAACCCGCTTTCCGTTATGTTGTCGGTGCCCATAGCGATCTTCGGTGCCACGACATTCATGCTGGTGCGCACCAAGATTTCGGTGCTTCCAATCGAAGCAAATATCTACATGCAGATCGGGATCGTGTTGCTGATCGCCTTGTCGGCGAAAACGGCGATTATGATCGTCGAATTCGCGAAGCAACAGCACGAAAAGGAAGGCAAGGGAATCATCGAGGCTGCGGCTGAGGCGGCGCGCCTACGGTTCCGTCCCATTCTCATGACGGCGTTCTCGTTCATCCTCGGTGTGATCCCACTGGTGATTGCCTCGGGCGCCGGCGCGCGAGGCCGTGTCGCGTTGGGCACGGCTGTCTTCGGTGGAATGCTCGTCTATACGATCTTGGGCGTGTTTTTCATACCGTCGCTATATGCGATCGTCGAAACGGGGTGGGAGAAGATGTTTGGGAAGAAACAGCCGATAGCCGAGGGTCGATAGCAAATCGTTAATTCGTCAATGGTCGATGGTCGATGGTCAATTGCTAATCAATAAACAGGAGATGAGTATCATGTTAAAGAAGGTTCTTGGGGGTCTCGTCGTAGGGGTGATGTTGGCTTCACCACTGCACGCGCAGCGGAATTTGATGGAGATGATGCGGTCGGACGTTCGCGCCGAAGCACAGCAACTCATGACCATGGCGATGCAGCTCTCGAATAACGATGCGGAGAAATTCTGGCCGATTTATCGGGAGTATGAGCTCGAGCGCTCGCGCTGGGGCGACCGCCGCATAGCGCTGATCAAATCCTATGCGGAACAGTACGAAATGATGTCGGATGATGCGGCGAAGGCGTTAATGGACGAATGGTTCGGGCTCCAGACGGATAGGTTGAGTCTCTACGAGTCGTACCACGGCCGTGTCGAACAGGCGTTGGGTGCGAGCATCGCGGCCCGGTTCATTCAGGTCGAGAATCAGATCATGATGCTGCTCGACCTGCAGATTGCTCAAGAGATTCCCCTCGTGTTCAAGGTCGAGGGCAACTAGCCGGTATTCATTGGCGGGCCGGGCGGAGACGCCCGGCTCGTCACCGCAGGCCCCCGCCGGTATCTTTCCAGATCTCCTCTCGCTGGAGTTCTCCATGCGCAAGCTCTTCGTCTGTGTCCTTTTCGTCTTTCTCGTCGGTGTTCCGGCCCTCGAGGCCCAGCGCACTGCAAAGCCCGTTCTCCACGGTCGCCACTGGATGGCCATCACCGGCAAACCGCTTGGCGCCACGGCCGGTGCCATGATATTCACAAAGGGTGGCAACGCGGTCGATGCGGCAACGGCAATGCTCGCGGCTACGGCAACGATGTGGGACGTCCTCTCGTGGGGTGGCGAGACGCAGGCGTTGATCTACCACCCCGGCGAGCAACGGGTCATTGGCATCAATGCCCTGGGTGTCGCCCCGAGCGGTGCGACAGTAGAGCACTACAAGTCCGAAGGCTACGATTACCCGCCGGGAAGTGGTCCGCTGGCGGCGGTGACGCCAGGCACGCCCGGTGGGCTGATGACGATGCTCGCGGAATGGGGCACGCTCAGTTTGGCGGAGGTGCTGGCGCCTGCCATCGAGATGGCCGAGGGCTACCCGATGGAAGCGGGGACGGCAGGCCGGATCGAGGGCGCAAAGGAGGAGATCAAGGAGTGGCGGTACTCGCGCGAGATCTACCTCACGCATCTGGGGGAGGAGGAACGCGAGGCCCCCTATCCCGGTGAGATCTTCGTGCAGGACGACCTTCGTGCCACGCTCCTCAAGCTTGTCGAGGCTGAAGCGCAGGCGCTCGCCGCAGGCAAGAGCCGGAAAGAGGCGATCTACGCGGCGTACGACCGGTTCTACAAGGGCGATATTGCCGAGGAACTGGTACGCGGGGCGCGTGAAGAAGGGGCACTCTTCACGATGGAGGATCTGGCCAACTGGCAGGTCCGCATCGAAGAGCCGGTCATGACTTCCTATAAAGGAATAGAGGTCTACAAACTGCAGCCGTGGCAGCAGGGGCCGGTGCTACTCCAGGCTTTGAACATTCTCGAGAACTTCGACCTGCAGGCCATGGGCTACAACAGTGCGAAGTACATCCATGCCATCTACCAGGCGATGAACCTCGCGTACGCCGATCGCGATTTCTACTACGGCGATCCGTACTTCCCGCC
>Ga0114950_10002741_pt1 | contig 13551 bp, 12 predicted proteins | sample N075metaG_FD_83503 | JGI IMG/M metagenome (GOLD analysis project Ga0114950, IMG submission 83503) | Deep subsurface microbial communities from Kermadec Trench to uncover new lineages of life (NeLLi) - N075 metaG | ecosystem: Environmental > Aquatic > Marine > Ocean trench > Sediment | place...
TCTGATGCTGTTGCCGACACTGTCGAAGATGGCCACGGTGAAGCGCGCCCCGGCCCCTTGGGATACGATGGGTGGATCGCTGCGCGGCTCAGAGCCGGTAGAAAGCAACGAGAACACTTCGCGGGACGGGGCCAGATTGTTGGTGCAGGGGATGCCATCATCGACTTCTTCTACGTCAGTTGCGAGCAAATTATTCTCACCATAAAGAACGACTACGGTGCCCGCCTTTTCTTCGCTGGCGCCAAAGTTGCCCCCTTCGATATATCGAGCATTCGCGGTCGGGTCAGGGTCGTCATCGCCGGAGTAGTCGTTCGAAAGACCGTCCTGGTAGCAGTATGGCAGGATGAAACAGTTGTCGCAATCGGGGTCGTCGCCCATATCATCGTCGCGGGTGGTCGCCAGATATTCATTGTGACCCATACCAACGATCATTTCAGAAACTCCGGCAGCGGGGGGTGCACATTCCGCATAAGCAGGATGCGTCCCCAAATTGCCAATGAAATCGATGTCGGTGATGCCGAGCGTGTAGGGTTCGTTCAGATCGGCGAAACCAATCCTGCGGTCGTCGCCTAAGGCAAGATCGATCACGCCGACATTGGCCTGTAGGAAGTCGGGATGTGGGCTGTAGACGGTTCCGCGGATGCGACTTCGGCTGGTACTCGGGATCGACGTGGCCACGCTGTTGATGTTGATATCGCCGCCGAAACGAAGCTGTCGCCCGTAGATGAGATAGATTTCGCCGATGTTGCCCCGGTTGTTGGGGTTACCGAATTGGGCGACGATGGCGAAGTCACCGATGCCGTCGCGGTCCTGGTCGCGTGCGGAGACCATCGTGGTGCCGAGGTTGGCCAGCGGATTGAAACCCAGCCAACGATTGCCCGCCAGAGTGCGCCCGACCTGACCCAGATCGATTGTACGACGGGTGGAGGATGCGGAGCCCTCGACGAGCTCGAGGACGAACAGCCGGCCGGCGGCATAGGTGTGCGTCGTCTTGAGGCCGTCGTCCACCGTGGCCCGAATGAAATAAGGCAAGCCGTCTCGCCGAATCGGGATTTTCTGAACGTCGATGTCGACGTCGAAGTCGATTTGGTCGAAGCGCCCCTCACCGATGAAATCGCGCTCCAGGATGATGATGCCGGGATCGTCGTCGCTCCGAAAATCGTCGTTCGTCGGATCGTCATCCAGATCGAGCATAATCGTGACGTCGACGTCATCCTCTTGGTCATAGTGGAAGGCCAAGCCGGGATCGGGTGATCCGGGCGGGCCGGGATCGAACAGTGTAGGCCGGATCGAGATGGTCACGACGTCGCCCTGGGAGGTGCCGACGTTGGTCTGTGGTTCGACCAATACAACCTGTGGCGGGACGTTGCCGCTCGCCTGGCCCGGCGGTGCGACCGTGATCTGTACGCGGTTGCCCGTATCGGGATTCTCAGCAAAAACAACTACCGGCGTGTTGACACCGTCGTCAATCGTCATGCGTACGAAATACATACCGATGAGGATGGAACTTGTGTTCACTTCAAAGCGGTCAAGCGTCACGTCGTTCTCGCGGATTCCACCCGCCACCCTGAAGATGTTCAGACCGTCGATTTCGAGGAGGTCGATGTCGATCAGGGCGTTACTGTCGGGATCGCTGTCGGTCCAGCGAACGATGAACGAATCACCCTGGCTGATTTCTTCATCTTCGTCCGGCGCGATGACCGTCAGGACCGGCGGCTGGTTGGAGGTAACGCCCGGGCTGGTGATGGCGACGGGGCTGAAACCGGTGCAGCTGACTTGCAAGACGAGCGCGAGCGCACCGCAGCAGGCCAGCGACGAAAAACCCAAGGCCAAGCGACCCAAGCCCGTTGTTGCGGCTACGTCATTAGATTTCCGCATGTCAGGGGCTCCTTTGATTATGCCGTGCGGATCAAGGTTACTCAACTCGCAGCATTTCAACTCGGTACAAGCGACGATGCAGGGCTGATTTCGGAGTAGCCGCGAAAAGGTCGGTCGTCGTCACAAGCCTATTGGCAAGCGTAGTTACGCTGTGGCCGATCGGATCATGGGGAATCGAGTCCTTGCTGCTCAATAAATCTTAGGGGAGGTCCAAATGTCCCGTCAAGCAAGAACCGACAGGCAGCGGGCAACCCCCATCATGGCCTTGGCTGGACACCCGCACAGGCCGAGCCTATGATAACCACAGGAGGTCCCTATGTACAAGCAACTCCCAAGGGCCAAAGGCTTTACGTTGGTCGAACTTCTGGTCGTGATCGCGATCATTGCCGTTATTATCGGCATATTGATGCCCAGTCTCGCTTCGGCGCGGGCCCAGTCGAAATTTGTGGGCTGCGCTGCCAATTTGCGGACCATAGGCCAGCTGATCCATGCCTATGCTGGGGAAAATGAGGATCGCATCCCCAGGGGGCCTTCCTTTAATTCCGTCAACGATCCGCTCTTTACTCCATTCGTTCCTTATTTCGTCTTCGGGCAGGACATTGCTACGAGTCAAATCTGGACAACTCAGTACGAGGCAGCCGCCTGTCCGTGCCCTGCTGGGGTGGATTGTCATTGCTGCCCAGATAATGTCTGTCCCAATGGTACTTACTCGGCGGAGTATATGGGACTGGGCTTGCTCACCCGGAAGCCGGGCAGGGTCGGCAACGAGTTCCTTTTTTGTCCGGACGATGGTTCGCTCAATCTGACCGAAGAGGGGTCCAAGATCGGCGATCCGAACCAAATGGCCTTCGGCTCCTACCTCTATCGGCAGATGGATATCATGCCGCTGCAAATCATGCAGGAAGGCAAGCTGGATAACCTGCAGTCGGGCGATTTCGACCGACCGGCGATTTCTGCGACGATTCCGGCAACGACGTACCGCCTCGATGTTCACGCATTGGCCTTGGATTCGAATAGCCTGGGGACCGCCGAAGCTGAGCATTTGAACCACGGCGGCAAGAAGGTCAACGTGCTGTACAAAGACGGTTCCGTGCAACCGTTTGACAACGAAAAGCAAGAGACGGCGCCGGGCAAGCCGCCCTGGGCCAGCATCCCGGCCAGCGCCTTCGTTGCCGCTCCGGCCGACATCCTCTACGCCCTCGATCGGATCTTCGTCGCTGCCGATTACAGCTACCTCAGCTCGGAACCGTGGTACGCGCCAATTCCGCAGTAGCCGACGCGCACGGTGGCACACTCATTGCTCGCCGACAGACCACTCCCGATCAATCTGCCCCGCGTTCACGTGAGACTTTGAGGATCGATCTGCGATAGTACGCCAGCCCGAGGCAACTGAGCGGGATGGCCAGCACCAGGCCGAGGAAGCCCAGCAGTTTTCCCCACACAAAAATGCTCAACAGAATAACCCACGGCTTCAGCCCGGTGGCCCGACCCATGATTTGCGGCGTCAGCACGGCGTCCTGAATGAGCTGCACCACGGCAAAGACGAGAACGACCCCGAGGATCGGCCAGAGGGGGCTGATTTCCATTTCGAACGCTTTGAGCAAGGCCAAGAGAATTGCCGGCCCGAAGCCCACTGTTTGCAGGTACGGCACCATGTTCAGCAGCCCGACGAACAGACCTACGAAAACCGCCAGCCGGATGCCGACGATTTTGAACCCAATGGCGAACAGCACGCCGCAGCAGGCCGCCACCAGAAATTGCCCTCGGAAGTAGCGACTCATCGCTTGGCTGAACTCACCGAAGAACTCCACGATCGCCTCGCGGTATTGCGGCGGAAGCTGATCTTTCCAACCGCTCTGGACGCTGTTGAAGTCCATCAAGAGAAAGATGAGGTACAGCAGGACAATGACCACGCCCGTCAAAGCCAGTACTGCGTTGAGCAGCGTACCTAACACGCCCAGCGCCGCGAGTGAGAAGTTCCACAGCTTGGGCAGTGCAACGGTCGCGGCATCGATGGCCAGCTTCTTGATTTGCTCCGGGTCGGTGCTCTCTCTGAACTCCTGCAGTTTCTCACGAAACTCCGGCGTAGCGATGACATCTGTCAGAGGCTCGATCTTCGCCAGAAGTTTCTCTTTGATTTCCCGGTCGGCGATAATTTGGGAAACATCCACGACTTCGCCGTAAACGAACCCAATCAAGAGAGGCACGATGACCAGCACGGCGACCGCAAGGATCGTCAGCGTCAGACCGACGGCCAGCCCGCGCCGCCCCCCGGTTTTTTGTTCGAAGGCATTGACGATCGGATTCAATAGATAGGCCAGCAGCACCGCCACCGCGAACGGCACCAGAACATCGCTCAAGTAAGCCAGCAGCCAAAAGGTCGCGATCAATGTGCCGACCGTCAGCAGCAGGCGGAAGACGCGATCGAAATCGTAACGCGGAGATTCCTCGGACATGGGCGCAGATTAGAGCAAAAGCGGACAGGGCGGGCAATTACAATTTGCCGGACCCCAAACAAACCAACACCGCGCGATCAGCGCCGCCCAAGGCTTGCCGCTTAGCAGCCTTCCAAACGCGCGAGGCCCAGCCCTCGAGCGAACCCTCAACACAGCAGTCGCACCGCCGCCGCGATGGCCGCCGTCTCCGTGCGGAGAATCGTCTTTCCAAGCTGAAGCGTACCACAACCTGCATCTCGCGCCGCCTCCAACTCTGCTGTCGTAAGTCCGCCTTCAGGCCCGACCAGCACCAGCACGCTCTTGTGAGATGTTGCTCCGCCGGCATCGGATCCAACGGCGCTGCCGTCCGCGATGACCGCCGCATCGAACTGGCCGACGGCACCGACGGCTTCTGCAAACGACACCGGCTCGCGCAATTCACAGAGCCACGCCCGCTGCGACTGCTTACAGGCCTCGATTACCGTGCGACGCAGTTTCCCAAGGCGGTGGGCCGATGGCTCGGCGATGCTGCGTGCGCAGCGCATAGGCCAGATCGCCGCCACGCCCAGTTCGGTGCATTTCTCGACCAGCACATCCTGACGCGGCCCCTTGGGGAACGCAACGGCCAGCGTGAGCCCGACCGCCGCGTCGGCCTCGCGACGTTCGACCGCACCGATTTCGACACGAACGGCCCGGCGGTCGATGGACTCGACTTGCCCACGCGCTTCGCTCCCTCGCCCGTCGAACAGGACGACTTCATCGCCCACAGCCAGACGCCGCGAAGACGCCGCGTGCCGTGATTCAGTCTCCGAAAGCACGACCAGACCGGGTACAAGTTTTTGCGGTCCAGTATAAAACCGAGGATCGGCCATTCTGATTCACCTGCGTTGAAGCGCCACTCATTCAGGCGGAAACACCGGGTCCGGACGGCCTTTGCCTAAGCGTTCCGCCTGCCGTCAACCGATGATAAGTGCAACGTATTGTCGTGCCTCGGCGATCGACGATCAAGCGGGGCTCGCGCGCAATTCGCGCTGCAGAGATGACCATGAACGACCCGAAGCACCCCAATCCCAATCCTTCCCCGCCACCAGCGGCCAAAGAGCCCGAGCTGCAGGACCAGGTTGATCAATTGCTCGACGAAGTGGAAGCACTGACGAGAGAGACTCTCGATGGAAGCGAGCCCGGCGAGGCCCACGCACAGGCAGACGTGGCGACCAACGATCCAGCCAAGGAAACAGCCGCCGACGACGTTGGCTTGTCCAGTGAGTCGCCTCTGGTCCAGGATGGCGAGCGTACGTCGGTCGAGGAGGTTGCGGCTGATGTCGATCAAGAGCTGGACCAAATGGAGAGACTCATCAGCGGAATCGGAAGCTCAACTTCGCCCGACGATTCAGGCACTTCCGACCAAGCCGAGCCGCCTGACGAGGCCTCTGCCGAAACGCCAGACCCTGAGCCGCCGACCGGTGTCGAGAACACCACCGCCTGCGATGTTGATGTCATCGGGAATATCGGGCAAGAGCAAGCCGCACCACAGCCTGCTGTGGATGCCGGGTCCGACCCCATGCCGCCCGCCTCCTCCGACGGCCCCGCTGACGCCAGCCTTGAAGAAGACGTCGCAGAAATCGCCGCGTCCACCATCGACCCCGATTCGCCGAGCGAACCGGACGCCTTGATCGCCGGCCAAATACCATCCGTTCCGCAAAACCTCCAGCCTGCCGAGTCCGCCAAAGAGACGACACTAAATCAAGATATCGATGCGTTGCTGGCATCATCGGAGGGGCCGGATCTTGGGGCACCGAAGGCAGACGATTCTCCGCCCGCCGATTTGGGACAAACGCCCGCGTCGACGGACCGGGTTACGCCGAAACCAGGAGCGGCTTCCCCGTCCGACATCGATCTGGACTCCATTTCGATTTGGCGTGTGGTGAAGCTCAAACTCAAGGCCAAATCGCGGCATTTTGGCCTGTTCATCGGCCGGGCAGCGACCGATGCCCTGGTGTGGCTGTTGGATCGCATCGACGCGAAGATCGGCAATAAGCTGCCGCCGATGGCCCGGGAGATGGTCGGTTATTGCGCTCTGGCCACCCTCGCCATGTCGATCATTGCCCTGATCATCCTCCTGACCTGAACAACGTGCCCTTTCGACTCCGGATTCTGATCGGCATCGACCCTGTGATTTAGTTGAGCAGGCGGCATGTTGTTGTTTGTCCGGCGTGGCGTATAATCTTTGCAGTGGCAGGATGCTCGCTCGCCTCGCCGGCGGTGCGGCTCGCGAACGGAGCCCCCGAGGCGCCAACCCGGCTCGGACAAGGAGGTGCCGATGAAATGCATTACGGTAATCAACCAAAAGGGCGGCGTCGGCAAGACCACCACGGCGGCCAACCTGGGCGTGGCTTTGGCCCGGCGAGGCCGACGAGTGTTGCTCATCGACCTGGACCCGCAGGCCCACTTGACGATTCACCTGGGCGTCGAGCCGGAGGGCGATCAGCCCAACAGTTATACGCTGCTCACGCTCCAACAATCCATCGCCGACGTTCGCCGCACCGTAGAAGAACATTTGTACCTCGTGCCCTCGCATTTGGACCTCGCCGCTGCCGAAAATGAGCTCGTGAGCATCATCGGGCGAGAAACCTTGCTCCAGGACGCCCTCGACGAAGTGGCGGAAGATTACGACTATGCCATCATGGATTGCCCGCCGTCTTTGGGCGTGCTGACGCTCAACGGACTTTGTGCCGCCGACGAAGTGGTGATTCCCATGCAGGCACATTTTCTGGCGCTTCAGGGTGTCAGTAAGTTGCTGGAGACCATCCAGCTCGTCCATCGTCGAGTGAATCCCCGCATCCGCGTCACCGGGGTGCTGCTGTGTATGTACGAATCCAGCACGCGGCTGGGCACGGAAGTGGCCCAGGACTTGCAAAATTTCTTCGCCGCCTCGCGCGGCGACAACACGCCGTGGTCGCAGGCCCGGCTGCTCAGCTCGTTCATTCGCCGCAACATCAAGCTCGCGGAGTGCCCCAGTCACGGCTTGAGCGTCTTCGACTATGCCCCCAAGAGTCACGGCGCCGAGGACTATGCGCGCCTCGCGGAAGAACTTTTGAATCTGTACGAAGGTCCGCCCGAGACCATCGACAGCGTTGATTCATCTTCCGGTGCGGCTTCGCCCGCCGAGACGGCAACCGACCCAGTGAGCCTCAATGAAGATAAAACCGCTGAGGAGTTGTCGCAGGAGCCGAGCATTGCGGACGATCTCTTGGTCCGCAGTTCCGCCGGCGTTGAATTGCGGAGCATTCAGGAGCCGGAGGAATTTCCATCGCAGGCTCCCAACGTCGAGGCGCCTCCGGCCCACGAGGCAGTGGTCCCGCTTGCCGGCCCGGAACTCGACGGCTTGCCGATTGACGCGCGTTCCGGCGAACCGACGCGACCTTTCGCGCGATTCTCGGACACGGCCTCGCCCGATCACGGCAGTGCCGCGGGGCAAGCCGACGCAGCGTCAGTGAGTCCGGTGGACCAGCTTCGTGACTTGTGCAGCCTGCGGGCGCTCGAGCATGATCAGTCCCTGCGTGACGAGCACCCTATCGGTGCAGACGCGGAGGGCGATGACGGTATCATCGAACCCTGCCGGCCATTCGCTGTGATTGCATCGTCGCCAAAGGAACAGGGCCCCGGCTCCTCGGCGGAGTCCGTCCCAGGCGCCGACCGCGAAAGTGCTCAACCGGACGGAGACGCCCGTCGTCGTCCCGCATCGCTCTGAAGTGGGCGAGGTGACAGACGAGCCTGAGCCCTCGGAATCGTTGCGATCCTTCTCGACCACGTGAACGTCTTCTCTTCTCACTGATGATGAGACATGAATTCGATCGGGCGGCTCATGATCCGCCCGGCGCCCGGCGCTGGCGGCAGGGGGCGGCTATTCGACTTGAACATCATTGATGTGCGTGCCCCTCTTCTCGACCTTGCGGTAGCCGAGGTAGTGGACGATTTCAAAGATCTCCGACCAGCTTGGGAACGGGCGGTCGTTGGCGCGTTTGTAGTCGTCGATGGCCATGACGAACTCCAGGAGTTCGTCGCTCATTTCACCCTCTTCGGCGGAGCGGCGCACGTCACTCCGGCGTCGGCCTGGTCCCCGCCGGCGGTCGAGACCGCGACGCCGATCGACCTTACTGCGTCCGTCCACGGCGCGGCGCTCCTCGCCGCTGTAGTTTTTCTCGTCTGTCATGCGGCTCCCTCGCTAATTCGGCGCCGGCGTGCCGACGGCCTACTCACAAGTCCTCGTCATCGTCGTCATCATCATCATCGTCATCATCATCATCATCATACTCATCGCGATCATCATCGTCATCATCATCGTCATCGACGCCGTCATGATTATCGAGCTGAACGGAAATCCGCTGTTCGACCCGGGCGATGATCTCGGACGCGTCCTCCAGCATCTCACCGGGAACCAGAACAGGCACACGCCGCGACAAAACGCTGAGCGGCGAGACGGCGTTGTTGTCCGATTCGATGAGCGTTGGAATGCCGAGGTCCTCGAGCACACACTTGTAATTCTCCGCCTCACTCGCGTGTCGGGCGAAGATCACCGGCACGTACTCGGACAACCGGCAGATCATCCCATCATACGGTACATCGGCAGTTTCCAGTGCCGCAATACTCTCGACTTTTCCTTCCATTTCTTCGATTCCTGCTGCTTGGGGGAAATTGTTCTCATTCATAGCCGAATCCATCTCGAGCAATCACGCGAACCCATCATCGTCGAGTGATCGCTCGCGCAGACGAAGAAACGCGCTGCAACTTGATCGCACCGAGCTCAGATATACGCACGATCATATTTGAAAAACCGTCCAGCAATTGTCAAGCCCAAAAAGCCGCCGATTGACACGCCAGCCTCGTTGCGTTCTGATAGAGGCTTTGGATCGTCGCCCCTCCGCCGTCAGAGAGTGCCTCGAGGTCCGTATTGATGACACAACATGATGAACAACTTGGAGATAGGGATGCCCGCCGCCGGGTCCAGGCGGGGTTGGCGGCCGCTGAGGCGTTCCACCCGCAGCGAGTCCGCCAGAACGATCTGGACCCCGAGTCCGAGGAGGATCTTTGGCAAGGACGCAGCAGTTGGAAGTTCTACGCAGACTTGATCCTTGTCGCGGCTGGCTGGACCGTGATTGCCGGGATTGTCTGGTTCACGACGCCGCGCTGGCTTGGCTGGATCGTTGTGTTCATGGCGCTCGCGGGTTGGGTTTACGTCGCCGGGCGCGTCGCCCATGGCCTGCTAAACTATCATTATCGGCTCACCACGCAGCGATTATTCACCGAGCGAGGGGTCCTGAGCCGCACTATCGATCAGACGGAGTTGATTCGAATCGATGACGTGCGCATCCACAAGACCCTGCTTAACCGGATGACCGGCGTGGGCAGCGTGGAGCTGTTCTCGACGGACGCATCGGATCGCCACGTGACGATCTGGGGCGTGGAGAAACCCGATGAGCTCGCCGAATCAATCCGCGATCGGATGCGCTCCCTGCGGCAGCGCTCGCTGTTCGTCGAGAGTCTCTGACTCGAACCTGTGTCCTTCACCGCTGAGCAAGCTCCGAGCACCAGAGTGAGGGCAATGAATCTGAAGTGTCTGCAATTCAACAACAGGCAGGCTTCCGACCGTCAGGCCGGTGTCGGGCGCAGGAGGATCTTGATGTTCCCCGGATCCGCCGCGGCCGCGACCGCATCCACGCCGTCCGTCAGATCGTAGGTTCGTGAAACCATCGTGTCCACGTGGATTTCGGCACGGGCCAGCGCAGCCAGCGCATCGACGAACGGACCACACCGACTGCCCAACAGCGTGACTTCGTTGATCACCAGCGGGGCCAGATTGAGCGGACTGCACGCTGCGTGCGTGCTCTTGAGCACGATCGTGCCCCGTGGGCGAACGAGCTCCGTCGCCAGCCCGAAGGCCTGGGGGTTGCCCGTGCAATCCACGACCACATCATGCTCGCCGCGCGGAACCACGTCGTCGATCGACCGCGTTTGGATGCCGCGCTTCTCACAGAAGGACAGCGTGTGCGGGTTTCGCCCGATGACCTCCAGTTTACAGCCCGTCTGTTGGATCACTTGTGCGACGAGCAATCCCAACCGGCCCGAACCCAGAACAGCCACACGCTGGTGCTTTTCGATGGGACATTGCTTGAGCACTTGGTACGCCGCGGCCAGCGGCTCGACAAAGACCGCCTGTTCATCTGTAATGACGTTCGGCACGGCGTGCAGGTTGGCCTCCGGCAAGGCCAGAAGCTCGGCGAACGCGCCGTCGCGCCCGGCGATGCCCAGCACCGTGCGCTTGCGACAGTGGTTGGCCAGCCCGCGACTGCACATGTCGCACGATCGGCACACGCAATTGATCTCGCCCACCACGCGCTGGCCGACCCAGCGATCCGAACCCCGCACCACGTCGCCCACGAATTCATGCCCCAGCACGCCCGAGAAATCCATGTAGCCTTTGGTGATTTCGAGGTCGGTCGCGCAAATGCCGGCCAGTCGGACTCGGACGACGGCTTCGCCCGCTCGCAGCTGGGGTTCGGGGCGATCGTGATCCAAACGCAGTTGGCCTTCAAAGACAAGCGCTCTCATCCGCGGTTCACTTCCCGAAGAGTTGCCACCAGCGTCGATCCTGGTTATCGCCGACCAACTCGGGCGGCGCGTCCCCGGCGTCCGCGAACGGATCGTCCACTTCCTCCTGCCACTTCCGCCAAGTGTCATAGCGGCGGTTGTTGGTGTGCCCGGTCAATGCGATCAACGATTGTTCGGCCTCATAGGCCACCGCGAATTCCGGTATCCGGAGCACTTCAATGAGCGCATCGAGTGCCTCGGGATGTTGAAACCGGCGCAGCAATCGGGCGGCGGCGATCCGCACGCCGCGGTCTGCGTCCGTGAGCATCATCTCGGCCACCAGCCGGACGAGCTGCGACTCGCCGTCGTAAGGCACGCCCGCCTGCACCAGCAGGTCCACAGCATCGAGGCACGCCCGCCGCAGCGCCGCGCCGGGTTCGCGCACATTTTGCGCGTGATTGGAAGCATCGATGACTTGCAAGAGCGGCTCGAAAGCGGATGCCCGCCGGCTTCGCCCCAAGCCCCGGGCCGCCATTCGGCGAACCACCTGGCTGGTGTCGGTCCGCAGAATCAGGCTCATGGTTTTCACGCAGACATCACTGTCGCCGTACCTGGAGTTGGCCACGCGCTCAACGGCCCGGCGGCGCTCGTCCGGCGAGTCCGACTGCAGGGCCTCCATCAGCAACCGTTCCGCCTGAGCCTGGGTCCAGACCCGCGACTTACGCGGCCCCTTCGCGCAGCCGCCGGTAAAGACCGGCATGATGGCCAGAGCGCACACGGCGAGGATCCTACGCCGAAGCCGCACGGTTTGCACTCGACGGAGAGAGGCGCCAACTCTCCACCGACGCCCGAGTGACGATCGGCAGTGGTTCGCCGAGGAAACAGGCACCAATTGCGGAGAACCTTTGGGGGAAATCACTGACATAGCATTGTACTGTACCGGGCCGACCCGAGGGCGACAACAGGCCGAGATCCGACAACAGATTTCGGGCCTGCCTGGCCACGGCCTCGCCGGAGTCGATCAATTCGACGCCCGTGCCGAAGAACTCCTGTAACGCCGGCATCAAGACAGGGTAATGCGTACACCCGAGCAACACGACGTCGGGCTTGAGCTTCCGAATCGGTGTGAGGTAATCGCGGATGGCCAGAAGCGTGATCGGATCGTCGGAATCTCGGCCTTCTTCAACGAGGGGCACGAACAGCGGACACGATTGTTGTATAACGCGGATGCGGGGATTGTGCGCCCGGATGGCGCGTTCGTACGCGCCGGATGCGATGGTCGCTTCGGTGCCCAGCACGGCGATAGACTCGCGTCGAGTCCGGCGTGCGGCGAGTTCGGCGCTGGGTTGAACCACGTCGAGGAGGGGCACGGAAAGTTGCCGGGCGATGTCGGGGACGGCACTGGCGCTGGCGGTGTGGCAGGCGGCGATGATGCACTTGGGTTCGAAGTGCAGCAGGAACTCGCAAATCTCGCCGGTGAAACGGGCCACCGTCTCCGGAGACTTGTTGCCGTAAGGCACCCGGGCTGTGTCGCCGTAGTAAATGATGTCTTCGTTCGGCAGCACGGCCCGCAGGGCGCGGACCACGGTGAGGCCGCCGAGCCCCGAATCGAAGACCGCGATCGCTGCGTGTGGTGAAACGGCTGAATGATTGGCCAAGGACCCAATCCTCCCTGATTCTCTGGGCGGCTCCGGTTCCATCCGGAGCGTGCAGTGAGATCGTAACTCATTTATTTTCAAACGCTTACGACACAATGTCAGGCGATTGCGGGCCGGAATCGTCCCTCTTGATCGTGCGCTGGCGATCTTCACTCCCTCCGTTCGGCGACTCCGAGCGCGCCCCATCACTTATATCTGCCCAGCACTCAGTTGCCAGCCAATTCTTCTCGCTCTATACTTCACCGGAGCGAGCGCACACTTGTTTCTTAGTCGGAGAGTCATCGTGGCACATTCTTGTGACGGCAAATCGGTTCTGATCGTTGACGACGATCCTGAGATCTTGAAGGCCATCAAGATTGCTTTCGAGGACGTGGGTGCCAAGATCGAGACCGCCGTTGACGGCAACACCGCCATCGATCTGGCCATCAACAACAAGCCGGACTTGGTCGTGCTTGACGCCATGCTGCCGAAGCGCAGCGGATTTCTGGTCCTGGAGAAGCTCAAGTCCGCTAAGCAGGAAAACAAGTTTCGCATCATCATGATCACCGGCAACCAGGGTACGCGCCACAAGACTTGGGCGGAAAGCCTCGGCGTCGACGACTACATCAACAAGCCCTTCAGCATGGACACCCTGCTGGACAAGGCCGACAAGCTGCTCAGCAACTGAACGGATGCGGACTTCGGATTGCGGACTCGGAAGTACGTCGCCCAGTGCGCTGTGTTTGTTGTGTGGCGAGCAATTCCTGAGCGACGACCTCACGGTGTGCGGATACGGACCGGGGATGGTCCGCCTCGCCAGTTTTCAGACGCGCAGGTTTGCACGTTCAACGCGATTCAGCGAGACGCCGCGTCCTCGCGGCGGGGCACACCGGGCGATCGAAACCGAGGAATTTTCTTCGCGCTCCACGCTCCACGCTTCACGCTTCACGAAACCCGCTTCACTCCCTGGATTAATTGGGGACGGATTAATTGGGGACAGTGGGGCCGTTGAA
>Ga0114950_10002743_pt1 | contig 13545 bp, 16 predicted proteins | sample N075metaG_FD_83503 | JGI IMG/M metagenome (GOLD analysis project Ga0114950, IMG submission 83503) | Deep subsurface microbial communities from Kermadec Trench to uncover new lineages of life (NeLLi) - N075 metaG | ecosystem: Environmental > Aquatic > Marine > Ocean trench > Sediment | place...
AGGCGGTCGTAGCCGAACAGGCGGATGATCTTCGGCACGGCGATCTGCAGTTGCGGTGTCCGCACCCAGGCGTGTGCATCGGGCTCGAACTGCCGCTGGAGTTCAGCGATCTCCGTCCAGCTCGCCAGGTCGTAGGTGATGTACTGGCCGTCCTCGACGGAGATGATCTCCGCGACCGGCTTGCACAGCATCGTGAACGCCCGCCGGGCGTTGATCACCCGAATCGCCGTGTAGAAGCGATTCAGGACGAGCACTTTTTCGTTGAGAACGATTGGCAGCGCGGTCATCCTACCTCCGTGGCCTTCCCTTTCATGTCATGGAACGTACGATTTCGCAGGATCGTAGTCAAACCACGGGCGGCCCGGCCATTTTCTCGGAAACGGGACGCTTCATGGTGCGCCGCTGTCTCTCTACGATTAATCGGGTGTCGCAGGTGGCGACGTGATCGTTGATCACCCCGATTGCCTGCATCAGCGCGTACATTCCGGTCGGCCCGACGAACGACCAGCCGAGTTTCTTGAGAGCCTTGCTCAGGGCGATCGACTCCGGGCTCGTGGCCGGTAGCGTGGCACGCGTGACGCGTCGCCGCGGTGAGCGTGTCGGTTCGAACTGCCAGACGTAGGCCGCGATGGATCCGTGGGCGTCGATGAGCTCCAGCGCCCGTTTCGCGTTGTTGATCGCCGATTGGATCTTGCCGCGATGCCGGATGATGCCCTCGTTGCGGAGCATCCGCGCCACGCTCCGCTTGTTGAACCGCGCCACCGCCTCGATGTCGAAATCCGCGAACGCCTCGCGGAAGTTGTCACGCTTGCGCAGGACCGTGAGCCAGCTGAGGCCCGCCTGGAAGCCCTCGAGGCAGAAGTGCTCGAACACGTGACGGTCGTCGAGGTTCGGCCGGCCCCACTCCTGGTCGTGGTACCGCCTGTACAGGGGATTGCCGGCGCACCACCAGCACCGGCGGGCGCCGTCGTCGCCCCGGACCACGGACGGCGGGCGGGCCGTCACGGCGCTGACACCGGTTTTCGCGTGATGACGGCCCACACGCGGTGTTCGATCGTCAACGGTTCGGCGGGAAACTCGGCCTCCAGCAGCGCGGCCAGTGCGCGGTCGAATTCATCGACCCGCTGGTCGCTCATCACGCCGGAGCCGACGCCGTTGCTCGTTCGAATGCGGCCTCGCCACTGCGCGTGCGTGAACGGCTGCAGGTGGTCGTAGCAGAACTGTTCGACGAATTGCATGCCGAGCACCTGCATCGCCTCGATGTGGTGCTCGTAGATGCCGGCACGACCGCCCATCGTCCACGCGGGATTGTGCTCCTCGATGAGCTGCTCGGTACGCCCGGCGACGGCGCTTCGGCCGGGCAGGTAGCAGAAATGAGCGATGACGTGCGTGCCGCCGGGTCGCAGCAGGCGAACGACCTCGGCCATCGCCCGGCCGTGGTCGAACCAGTCCCAGCACTGGCCCGCGATCACGAGGTCCGCCGACTCGTCGGGCAGTTGCGTGTCCTCGGCTCGGCCCACGCGGAACTGCGCCCGATGGTCCAGGCCGAGTTCGGTCGCCCGACGCCGCGCTGCGGCGATCTGGTTGTCTGCGATGTCAATGCCGGTGACCGTCGCGCCGCGCTTCGCCAACGCGAGGGCCACGACGCCCGGACCGGTGCCGAGGTCCACTGCGGTCGTGTCCGAAAATGTTACGTGGGTCCCCAGCCTGTCGTAGAACGAGTCGGGAAAGCCGGGGCGGAACGTCGCGTAGTCGTCGCTGCGACGTCCGAAGTCGATGATGCTCGGGTCGTACATAAGCGCGTCTTACGATAGCGACTGGGTGGGTGGCACGGTTGAGCTCGCGCCAGCGAGCTCGGCCGTGGTGCGACGTCCGAAGACACGGCCGACGTCGCTTCGCGACGTCAACCGTGCCACCCAGATACTAGTGCTTGAAGTGGCGGATCCCCGTCACCATGCACGTGACGCCTGCGTCATCGCATGCGTCAAACGTCTCCTGGTCTCGCTTCGAACCGCCGGGGTGGATGATGCAGGCGACGCCGGCGTCGATGAGGAGCTTCGGGCCGTCGGGGAAAGGGAAGAACGCATCGGAGGCGGCGACGACGCCTTTGTGTCGGGCGAGTTTCGAGCCGGCCTTTTCGATCGCCAGCCGGCACGCGGAGACGCGGTCAACCAATCCGCATCCGCCACCGAGCAGGCGGCCGCCGGCGGCGATTGCCACGGCGTTGGATCGCAGGTGCTTGACGACCGTCCACGCGAAGACGGCGTCGTCGAGCATCCGGTCCCCCGGCGCGGGGCCGGCGGCATGCGTCCACGCCTGCGGTTGGGCGATCGCGGTGTCACGCTCCTGGACGAGAACGCCGCCGGGGATCGAACGGGATTCCGTCTCGGCGGGTGTGACGGCAGCGTTCAAATCGCCGACCGCCAGCAACCGCACGTTCTTCCAACGCGCGCGGAGCTTCGCGAGCGCCTCGTCGTCGTAGCCCGGCGCCACGATGACCTCGAAGAACCGCTGCCCCTGGCAGATCAGGTCGGCGGTGTCCGGGCCGACGGTCCGGCTGACGGCGAGGATGCCGCCGTAGGCGGCGATCGGGTCGCCCTCGTAGGCCAGACCGAACGCCTCGGCGAGACCCTCGGCGAACGCAGCCCCGCATGCGTTGGTGTGCTTGATGATCGCCGCGCAGGCCTTGCCGGGGGCGACCCTGTTGAGGTCCTGGACGACCAGCAGCGCCGCGGCCGCGTCCTGGATGTTGTTGTAGCTGAGCGTCTTGCCGTGCAGCACGCTGGCGGTGGGGATGGCCGCGCCATCGCAGTCGTCGCCGGCCCGGCCCGATGCGTGCAGCCAGGCGGCCTGGTGGGGGTTCTCACCGTAGCGGAGTTCTCGCTGTACGGGCGGTGCCGTCGCGTCCATCCAATGGCTGATGTGGCCGTCGTAGCTCGCCGTGAGCCGGAATGCCGCAGCGGCCAGACTTCGCCGGAATTGCATCGTGGTCCCGCCGTCGTTGGCGTCGAGTTCGGCGGCCAGCTGTTGGTACTGATCCGGCGACGTCACGATCGCAACGAACAGATGGTTCTTGGCGGCGGACCGCACCATGGCCGGGCCGCCGATGTCGATCTGCTCGATGGCCTCGGCGGGTGTCGTGTCGGCCTTGCTGATCGTCTGCTCGAAGGGGTACAGGTTCACGCACACGAGGTCGATGGGCGTGATGCCGTGCTCCCGCATCGAGTCGCGGTCCTCGTCGAGGTCGCGGCGGGCGAGCACCGCACCGTGAACCGCCGGGTGCAGCGTCTTGACGCGCCCGCCCATCATCTCGGCGACGCCGGTGAGGGCCTCGACGGCGATGACTGCCAGGCCGGCTTCCTCGAGCGTGCGCGCGGTGCCACCGGTTGACACGAGCTGTATGCCGCGGCGATCCAGGGCGCGGGCGAACTCGACCAGCCCGGTCTTGTCACTGACCGAGAGCAAGGCCCGGCGGATCGGAATGACGTCGGGAGTGTCGGACACCTGTTGCACTGTAAGACTGGAAAAGCAGCCGGGCTAGTCCGTCGGCGACAAGGCGATCACGCGGCCGTCATCGCCGGCGGCGTAGAGCTTGTCGGCGTCGAGCATGTACAGGTGCCTCACGTCCGGCAGGGCGACCGTCGTCATGACACCGCCGCGGGCGGCGTCGACGAGGGCGAGAACCCGCTCGTCGGCGTCCCATACGAACAACCGGTGGCCGTGGGCGCCGATGACATCGCCGTTGACGTCCGAGGCCGTCCAGAGGATCTCGCCGTCCGGCGCGTCGAGCGGCCGGGCGGCGAAGCATTGGAGCCCGGTGCCGTCGATCTGCACGTACAACTGCCCGTCCAGGACCGTCGGTGGATTCTCCAACGGCACCTCGGCCAGGTACTTCCAGAGCGTCCGGCCGCTTCCGATGTCGATCGCCCACAGGTACTGGTCGAGACCGGCGATGTAGAGCAGACCGCTGTCAGTCGCCGGCGCCGCCGCCACCGCGTTGAGCAGCCGTTTGTTCCAGATGCCGGCGGCCGAGCCCGCGTCGAGCACCATCACCCGGCCGTCGGAGCCGGTCGCGACGATGACGCCGCCGACCAGCAGCGGCGCGACGCGGATCGTCGGAGAGATCTGGTAACCGCGCCACTGGTAGCCGACCTCGACTGAGTGCCAGACGATCTGCCCGTTGCGGGATCCGTAAATGAAGAACTCGCCGAACACGACCGGGGCGGTGCTGGCGATCTGCCCCAGTTTCTGCTTGTCGATCATCGAACCCGTGTCGTCGTCGAGCACGAGAATGTGAGATGTGGATGTCAGCAGGACACGCTCGGACAGGGGCTGATAGTTGATGCCCTGGATGATGTCGAGCCGGCTGGCGACAGGCAGCCGCCAGAGACGCTGACCGTTGGAACGCCGCAGACGCGTCAGGAAGTTGACGCCGTCGAGGACGAAGATCGCGTCCCCCTGGACCGACAACTGCTGGATCCCGGATCCGTCTTCCGGATGTGTCTGGGTCTGGAAGTCGATCCGGAGACCAAGCTTGCGGGCGGAGAGGTACCCGATAAGGTAATCGCGCTCGAGATCCACGGAAGACGATCCGGCGGTTGCCGAGCGCCGATGCGACGGGCCGCTGGACGGCGTACAACTGATGCCACCGGCCGCGATGACGCCGGCCACGCTGACCAGGAGAATTGTCCGAGCCTTCATCAACCGTATCCTTCCAATGCAGCTGGGAGATCATGCGACGGGCACGGGGCCACCCGGCACCCGACGGTGAGTCAAGAATAGTAGCGTACGAGGCTGACGCCGGAACTGATGCGATGTTCACCGGGATAGTTCAACACCTGGGCGAGGTTGCCGCCGTCACCCCGTCTGCATCCGGGCAGGCCCTGCACATCGACACTCGCGGGTGGGGCACCCAACCGGCCCCCGGTGATTCGGTCGCCGTCAACGGCTGCTGCCTGACGGTGACGCAGGAGGCCGCTGGCGCCTTGACGCTCCGTTTCGACGTCGTGCCCCAGACGCTCCGTACGACCACGCTGGGCAGCCTGGCCGTCGGCGACAAGGTCAACCTCGAGCCGGCCGTGACCGCGGCGACGCTCATGAGCGGCCACATCGTGCAGGGGCACGTGGACGGCGTGGCGGTGGTGCGTTCGGTGACGACCGATGGCGCTGAACGCCGCCTCCGCATCGAGCCGTCGTCGGAACTGGCGGCGTTCATCGTCGACAAGGGATCGATCGCCGTCGACGGTGTGTCGCTGACCGTGGCGGCCGTGGGGGACCCGTGGTTCGAGGTGGCGCTGATACCCACCACGCTCAACCTGACCAACCTGGCCGCGTTGCGCGAGGGCGGGCAAGTCAATATTGAAGTGGATTACGTGGCGAAGATCGTCGTGAGCTGGATGAGAAAAACACACCTGGTGTAATTATCCCGCCGCGGGATAATTACACCAGGTGTGTTTTTCTCCGCTATGCCGCGAGCTTCTCGTTCTGCGGCGTCGCGTCGGCGTGCACGCACAGTAGCGTCAGGTCGTCAGCCTGGTTCAGCGAGCCCTGCTGCACGTCCAGGCGTCGGCCGATGGCGTCGATCATGTCCTGCGGATTGTCAAGCTCGCTGAGCTTCCCGAACTCGTCGCGGTATTGCGTGTTGGCCCGACAAGTCGTCTCGCCCGAGCTGTCGGGGAAGGCCTGCTCGAACCCGTCCGTATAGAGCAACAGCCGGTCGCCGGGTGACAGCTGCACCTCGAGCTGTTCGTATGTCTCGTTCTCGAAGACGCCGAGCAAACCACCGGAGGTGTCCAGGAACTCGGCCTCGCCGTTCTTGCGGAGCATGTACGGCGGCGGGTGACCCGCCGTCGCGACGGTCATGACGCGGCGGCGGCAGTCCACGACGGCGTACACCGCCGTTGCGAAGCGGCTCGGATGCATGCGGCGTCCAACGAGCTGGCCGTTGAGACGGGCCATGACCTCGCTGGGCTCCAGGATGCGATCGACCGATCCTTCGGTGACGCGGGTGGTCAGCGACTGGCTGATGACCATGGTCATCAGGGCGGCAGTGACGCCGTGGCCGACCGCGTCGGCGAGGAACAAGGCGATGCGATCCTCGTCGAGCTGTAACACGTCGTAGATGTCTCCGGACACCCACTGGGCCGGACGCCACAAGGCGGCGACCGTGACACCGTGCAACGACGGAAGCTCGCGCGGCAGGAGTTCTCGCTGGGCGTGCGCGGCGAGCTGGAGTTCGTCGTGCATCCGCTCGACCTCGTCGCCGAGCCCGCCGTGCGACAGCCTGGACACGGTCACATCGTGACGCAGGCGGTTGACCTCGCGTTGGCGATGCAGCATGCCGTGCAGCCTCGAGCAGATCACGGCGCCGTTGGTGGTCCGGTTCTCGATGAGGACGCTCGAATACTCGAAGACGCCGCCGGGGGCCGGCGGGCCGTCCAGCATCGCCAGGATGGGAATGTGCATCTCGTCGAGCTGGGTCAGCGGTCGCACCAACTCCGGCTGCTGCGCCTTCGCTTCAGCCAGCAGCACGACGGCGTCGAGCTGTTCCATCATCGCCTGGTCGAGCTTCTTCAGCTTGTGGAGTTTGAAATTCGCTTCGGGAATGCTGTTCCAGTTTGCCTCGAGCCGGCGCTGAATCTCCCTGGCCTCGGCCTTGGCGCCGGGGCACACGATGATGGCAATGTTCCAGTTGTTCATGTGCCCCGCGTTCCGTGGTTGCGGTCGTGCCGCAGCCTCTCGGTGGTCATCGGTCTAGTGGGCGACGGCCTTGAGGCGGGTGAGGTCCAGTGGGACCTTCGAATTCACCTCGACGCTGAGCCGCTGGAGCGTGCCGGCCCGGACCTCGATCGCGAACTGGGCCGGATAGCCGCTGCTGTAGAGGGGCAGACGCAGTTCGTAGGTCGATCTGGCCTCCTCGGCTCGTTGCGGTGGCTCGACCTTCATCGTGTGCAGGGCGGTGACGCGGCCCTGGGGGTCCAGGAACATCACGTCGATGTCCACGAGGCATCCCGCCATCCAGAACGACCGGACCTGGCTGGTCGGGAAGATGAAGATCATGCCGCCGGTGGGGCTGATCTCGGTCACGCCCATGAGGCCCTGGATCCGGCCGGCATCGTCGTTGACCACCTCCACCGTGAATAACTCGTCGCCGATCTGCACGGTCACGGCCTTCGGGTCGCCGCGTAGCGACTCGCAGCCGGTTGTCGCGCAGCAGATGACCGTCGCAAGGATCAGGAAGAGGCGGGGCATTTGCGATGAGTATACGGGTGGCACGGTTGAGCGAAGCTCGGCCGTGTCTTCGGACGTCGCTCCACGGCCGAGCTCGCTGGTGCGAGCTCAACCGTGCCACCCAAGAAAAGTCTATAGTGGCGGATCAGGAGACCGCTCATGGACAAGCTCAGCGCCGAAAAGGTCCAGGACAATCTCGCCGACCTGCCGAGTTGGTCGTTGAACGGCGACTCGCTGCAGCGCACCTTCCGCTTCGACGATTTCGTCGGGTCGATGGCGTTCGTCGAGAAGGTCGCGGAACTGTCCGAAGGAATGAACCATCACCCGGACATCATGATCCGTTACAACAAGGTCACGCTCACGCTGAGCACGCATGACGCCGGCGGGATTACCGAGAACGACTTCACGCTTGCACGTGCGACCGACGGCTGCGTTCCGGTGGACAAGCAGGCGTAGAAAAAAGGACCCTGGGTCCTTTTTACGCCAGCGCCTCGCGCATCATCTTCGCCCGCGCTTCCCGGCGCTGATCCGGATTCAGGCTTGCCCCGACGGCCTTCTGCAGGTGCGCGGTCTGGATCTGCAGCAGCAGGTGGTTGATGGTGCTCAGTTCGATCCCCGGCAGCCGGCGGAGCCGGACGCCAAGCCGCACGCGGCTGAGAAGTTTCATGGCTTCCTCGGCGCCCAGCAGACGCGCGGACCGCAGGGTGCCGACCGCCCGTTGGATCCGGTCGTCAAGCAGCGTCGGATTGCGCTCGACGAGCATCTGGCGGGCGTGCTGCTCGTACTTGATGATCTCCGGGAGAATTCGGTCCCGGAACTCGGCGAGCAGGTCCTGTTCGGAGCATCCAAGCGTGATCTGGTTGCTGACCTGGTAGAAGTCGCCGGCTGACTCCGAGCCTTCGCCGTAATAGCCGCGCACGGCCAGGTGCAGGTCCTTGGCCGCCCGCCTCACGCGGTCGATCTCGCCGGTGAGCTTCAGGCCCGGCAGGTGCATCATGACCGACAGGCGGATGCCCGCTCCCACGTTCGTCGGGCACGCGGTCAGGTAGCCCCAGCGGCGCGAGAAGGCGAAGTCCAGCTTGCTCTCGATCGCGTCGTCGACCCTGTTGATCTGTTCCATGAGCCCGTCAAGTCCGAGCCCCGGTCCGAGCACCTGCAGCCGCAGGTGATCTTCCTCGTTGACCATGATGCTGAGCGTCTCGTCGCCCGAGACGGCCACCGCGCGCGGAAAGTCCGCCTCGGCGAGGTGTCGCGAGATCAGGTGGCGTTCCATCAGCAGTTGGCGGTCGCGTGTCGATGACTGGCCGAGGTCGACCCAGAACATCCCTTCGGCGAGCGGCGTGGCGAGCACGACCTGCTGGGCGACCTTGAGGATCTCGCGGCGCTGCGCGTCGTTGGCACGTCCGACGAACGGGAAGCCGGCGATATTGCGCGCGAGCCGGATACGACAACTCATGACCACGTCGGTGTCGGGGCCGTCATCGCTCAGCCAGGGACCGGGTGTGGAGAACTTCATCCTTGACGCCCTTCGGCGGCGCGGCTCACGAGTTGGAAGGGTCGCTTTGACCCTGCTCCGGAACGGGATCCGCCCCTGCCACGCCCGGGTTCAGTTCCTGGAGCCGGTCGCGAAGCTGCGCGGCTCGTTCGTACTGCTCGGCGCCGACGGCCTGGTCGAGTTCCTTGACGAGTTGGGTGATCAGCAGTTGCCGGTCCACGGACGCGCCGGCCCGGTTGGGGGTCTTGCCGCGGTGTTGGGTGGCCCCGTTCTGGGCCCGCTTGATCAACGGCGTCAGCTGATCATCGAACGCCTCGTAGCAGTCCGGACAGCCCAACGCCCCCGTCTGCCGGAACCGTGCGAAGGTCATCCCGCAGCCTGAGCATGTCTTTCTGGACCTGGACTTCGCCTTGGCGCGCGACGAGTGTGAGATGACGAACTGCGTCAGCAGCTGGTTGATCGGCTGGTGGGTCGGCATCGACACGCCGGCTTCCTGCGCGTGATCGTGGCACAGGTGGATCTCGGTCTTGACGCCGTTCTTGAGGGTGACCTCGTGGACCACGGCAGGCTTGTCACAATGGTCGCATTTGGGATGGTTCATGCTCAACTCATCGTAGGCGCGTCGTGCCCGGTCACAGGTTCATCGGTGCGATCGTCCGGCGCCATCGACAGGCACTCGCGAATCGAGGCCAGCGACTGCAGCAACTGCTCCAGCCTGTCGAGCGGTTGGCAGGTCGTCGCGTCGGAGAACGCCTCGGTGGGCCGCGGGTGACACTCGATGAAGACGACGTGAACCCCGGCGGCGACGGCCGCCCTGGCCAGCAACGCCGCCCGTTCGGGTCGCCCGCCGCTGTGCCCGTCTCCGCCGCCGGGAAGCTGCGTCGAGTGCGTGACGTCGAAGCAGACCGGGTAGCCAAGCTGCATCAGGTCGCCGAGACCGATGAAGTCGTTGACCAGCCGGTTGTATCCGAAGAACGTTCCTCGCTCGGTGAGCATGATCTGCGCACATCCGCCCTCGCGGAGCTTACCCGCGACGTGCTTCATCTCGGCCGGTGAAACGAACTGGCCCTTCTTGACGTTCACCGGCTTGCCGGTCGCCGCGCACGCTGTCAGCAGGTCCGTCTGGCGACAGAGAAAAGCGGGCACCTGCAAGAGGTCCACGACGTCGGCGACGCGCCGGGCCTGGCCGGGTTCGTGAACATCCGTGGTTATCGGAACGCCGAGCTGCTCGCGGAGACGCGCAAGTTCGGCCAGTCCTTCTTCGATGCCGGGCCCGCGCGAGGAATGAATGCTCGAACGGTTGGCCTTGTCGAAGCTGGCTTTGAACACGTAGCCGATGCCGAGCCGGGCGCACGTATCCCGCAGCGTGATACCGACTTGCAAGTTGATATCCGGCGTCTCCAGTACGCACGGGCCGCCGATCAGGATCAACGGCCTGTTGTCGCCGGCAACGAGCGAACCGATCGAGCATTCGGCAGTGACGGTCATGCGGCAAGCGTAGCCGCCGACCGACGCCGCCGCGAAGCGGCGAAGGTGTGTGTCCAATCGAAAGGGGTCAGTAGGGGTCAGTCGGGCTATCGGGGCGATCAAAAACGAATGCCCAGACGAGCCCGTGCCGATACAGGGGGCCGCCACCTCTTTTCACTGAAACCGGCCGCCCGGCGTGCCGAAGACATAAGATACTGTTGTTATTGGACTTGTGGTCTGATCCCCGGACCCGGAGTAGTACATGCTCAACATGCCGCGAGAGCCCGAAGCATTCGGCGAACACGTCGCTCGGATCCTGAAACGCCAATACCCGGACCGGACCGTGGAATTGTCCGGCCCGCTCGACCTGGTGCTCAGCGGCAAACACCTTGGCCTGGAGAACCTCTACCGCATGGTCCTGCACGAGCCTGACCGCGGTATCGAACTCGTCGAGAACTACCTCGATCGGCTGATCGAGGGTGACTCGCTGTCGGCGATGCCGTTGCCGCTGTCGGTGGCGAAGCCGCGCATCATGCCGCGGATCCAGCCGGTGTCGATCTTCGAGCACCTCGACCGCGAACAGGTCGCGCACATCCCGTTCGTGAACGAGACGGTCGTCGTCTTCGTGCTCGACATGCCGCAGATGACGGTAAGCATCACCATCGAGCAGATGCTGCGCTGGGGCCTGCAGATGGAAGACCTCGACACGATCGCCCGCGAGAACCTCGACATGTACGCCCCGGACCTGCAGATCCAGTTCGTGGACTCCTCCGAGGGCGGCAGGGCGGCCATCGTCTCTCGCCAGGACGGCTACGACGCCGCGCGGCTGCTGCTCGACACGCTCCATGGGCGGCTTGCACCGGAGCTTCACGGCGACTTCTACGTCGCGGCGCCGGCTCGAGACATGTTCCTGGCGCTGAGCTGCGATCCCGACGACTTCGTCCACCGGCTGCACGATCGCGTGCAACGCGAATACCGTCGGTTGCCGTACCCGATCACCGACTCGCTGTTCGTCGTGACGCGGGATGGCGTTGCGGGGACGGTCGCGGCGTAGGCGGAGCGGCTTTCGGTGGTCAGCTTTCAGCTTTCAGCTTTCAGCTAGAGTAGTCACTGGCTTGGCTACCAAGAGCTGACAGCTGACAGCGAATGACTATTCTTCTGCTGGACAACTACGACTCGTTCACCTGGAATCTCGTTCAGCGAATCGGCGAGCTCGATGCGTCGCTCGACGTCCAGGTTGTCCGCAACGACAGGATTACGGTGGACCAGGCCCAGGCGATGCGGCCCAGCCACCTCATCATCTCGCCCGGCCCGTGCACGCCGCGTGAGACGGGTGTGTGCCCGGAGCTTGTGCGTTTGTTCCGCGGGCGGATTCCCATCCTCGGCGTCTGCCTGGGGCATCAGACGATCGCCGACGTCCACGACATGACGGTGCACCGGCACCACACGCTCGTGCACGGAAAGACGTCGGCCGTCCACCACGACGGGCGGGGCATCTTCGAAGGGCTCTCCAACCCGATGGTGGCGACGCGGTACCACTCGCTGATCGTGGACCGTGCCACGATCCCGGACAGTTTCCAACTCAGCGCGTGGGCCGCCGACGACGAGGTCATGGGTCTGCGGTGGATCGGGGGCCGCCCCGGCGACGCCCCGATGGACGGGGTGCAGTTCCACCCGGAGAGCTTCATGACCGTCGAGGGGCCCGGGCTGCTGGCGAACTTCCTCGGCCTCCCGCGGCCGGCACCCCAGCCTCTTTGATATTGATCTGGTAGCCTTGCGGCCGTGAGTTCCGACACGAAACAAGACGCGCTCGCCCGCGGCACGCTCGAGTCCCTGACGGACCAGGAGCTGGTGCTCGCGGTGCCGCACACCGAGTACAAGCTGCACCTGGTTCCCACGGTGCCCGCGGCAGAGTTCAGCAAGTACGTCGGCAAGCGGATCCGCGGCGTCATCGAGGCGGTGGCGCTGCGTATTCACCCGGCCGGGGGCGGCGGTTGTTTTATCGAACCGATCTGGGGCGCCCCCCGGATCATCGCCGCAAAGGTGTGCTCGGTGGACGAGGCCAATCGACGCGTGCTCGTCGACGCCGGTGTGCCGATGTGGGTGACGGCGCCGGAGGGTCAGGACCTCTCGGAGCTTCACGAGGGCCAGCTGGTGAACTTCTACGTCCAGAGCGGCACGAGCTTCAGCCCCGTGCTCGCGCCGTGATGTCCGGCCGGAAGCTGATTGCGACGCGGGACGCGCTCAGCGAAGTGGTCGCGCGACTGCGTCGAGCCGGCAAGCGGATCGCGTTCTCCAACGGGTGTTTCGAGATCCTGCACGTCGGGCACCTGCGTTCGCTCCAGGACGCTCGGCGGCACGGCGACTGCCTGATCGTCGCGGTCAACTCCGACGACTCCGTGCGCCGGTACAAGGGACGCCAGGAGCCGATCGTGCCGGAGCAGGAGCGTGCCGAGATCCTCGCCGGGCTGGCGTGCGTCGACTTCGTCTACATTTTCGACGAGCCCACCGTGGACGGTCTGCTCGAGCTGGTTCGCCCGGACGCCTACTGCAAGGGCCCGGAGTACACGATGGAGAACCTGCCGGAGCGGGAGACGCTCAAGCGCATCGGCGGGACGCTCGTGCAGGTGGGGGACCCCAAGGACCACTCGACCAGTGACCTGCTGAGCAGGATCGCCGGACGCGGCACGCCGCGTGCCGGCGTCGGCGCGACGTCGTGAAGGTCCGGATCGAGCGCAGCCGCCAGCTTTACAAAGGGTTCCTGACCCTCGAAGAGACGTATCTGCGCCACGAGACGCCGGACGGCGGCATGAGCCCCCAGATCATGCGGCTCAACGTCGAACGCGGCGACGGCGCGGCCGTGCTTGTCGTGAACCGCGAGAAGGGCACGGTCGTCCTGACGCGGCAGTTCCGCTACGCCAACTGGAAGCGCGGCGACGGCGGTGCCAGCCTGGAGATCCCCGCCGGCACGGTGAGGCCCGGCGAATCGCCCGAAGACGTCGCGCGGAGCGAACTGCTGCAGGAGACCGGTTACGACGTCGCGGACCTGCGACCGCTGTTCACGTTCTACGCCTCGCCGGGCACGTCAACCGAGCGCGTCTTCCTGTACTACGCCGAGGTGGCCGGCGACCACAAGGTCTCCGACGGCGGCGGCCTGGACTCTGAGCACGAGTACATCGAGGTCGTCGAGATGCCCATCGACGAGGCGCTAGAGTTGCTCGATGGCGGTCGAGTCGCCGACGCAAAGACGATCATCGCCCTGCAGTGGTTCAGGGACAGAATTCCGGAGTCCATGAGAGCGAACGCATGACCAGCCGATCACACCATCGACGTCAATCCCGCCGGAGCCTGTC
>Ga0114950_10002745_pt1 | contig 13544 bp, 9 predicted proteins | sample N075metaG_FD_83503 | JGI IMG/M metagenome (GOLD analysis project Ga0114950, IMG submission 83503) | Deep subsurface microbial communities from Kermadec Trench to uncover new lineages of life (NeLLi) - N075 metaG | ecosystem: Environmental > Aquatic > Marine > Ocean trench > Sediment | place...
GAACTCCGCGAGAACGCTCCCCAGCAGCGCCGAGACCTGATCCTCCGGGATCGCCAGGATGCGGTCCATCACGACCTTCAGCCGGGACTTTCCGTTCGGGGACGCCTCGTCGCCGGGCAAAAACGGCTTTGTGATCACACGCCGTGGGTTCGGCAGGAGCCTGTGCTGTGTCCTGGTGACGGCGACCCGGCGCATCTGAATGCTCATGCTCTTCTCCAGCTCGCCGACTATATCGTGTGTAACCCCAGCCCTCGTGTGGTGTCCGTCGCGGTGCCGTAGTGGCATCGTAGAGGGCCCGCAGGAGCACGGGATCGGCTTGGGGCAGCTCGGTACGGGCGTCAGCGATTGGGTGCAGGCCTACAACATCTCGGTTCCGATCCTGTATCGCGGCACGTTCGGCAACGTGCGCGCCGTGGTCGAGCCGGAGTTCCTCGCCCAGGCGGCGGTGGAGGTCGGCATCCGCGTCGGCCTCGATGAGCTGGAGAAGCAGACCGGCGTGCCGATCGGGGACATTCTCGACGGGATCTTCGGGAAAAAGAAAAAGAAGCGGTAGGGCAAAGGGGAGTTGTCAGTTGTCAGTGATCAGTTGTCCTGTCTCAAGACCCATCCGTTCACTAATTCGTTGGCGGTATAGAGGATCGGCGCACCAGAGATCGCCTGAGTTCATCCGTATCTCACGGTCGACGGTGGCGAGGATTCTCAAAGCGCACGGCATCGAGCCCGCGCCCGAGCGCCTGGCCCATATACCGTGGTCCAAGTTCCTCAGAATGCATTGGGAAGGTCAGGCGCAGGGGCCCCAGGCTGCGAGCAGTTCGAGGAAGTCAGTGATGCCGACGTTGCCGTCGCCGTCGAGGTCGGGGGGGCCGCCGGGATCGGATCCCCACTGGGCCAACAGGGCGAGGAAGTCGTTGATGCCGATGAACCCGTCGCCGTCGAGGTCAGCCAGGCACGGTGGGATCGGGAAGTTGTCGTCGATCCACTGGATCTCCGTTTTGGTCAGCTCGTCGGGGTAGACGGCACCGCCCACCGCGACGTCCTGCGGCACTGCGTATTGCAGAACGTCCCAGTCGTTGTGGCCCTCCAACACGTCACCGGGGGATGGGCTGCTCGCATTGGGAACCGAGGCGCCCAGCCAGTTCAGATCCTGCTCGACACCGAAGTCGAAGAAGCCGTCCTGTTCGAGTGACCCGTCGGGCGAGCCGAAGTCGGTGACCCCGCCGTTGAGCTGCACGTACCGGATCTCGCGAATGCCGGTCGTGATGCCGAAGGGCATGCGGACCTGGTCGTAGAAGCCATCGATCGAGTCGATACCGGCAAGCTCGTTGAGGCTCGTCTCGTCGAGCGTTCCGAGGTCCTGGCCGCTGTAGTCGAGTCGCCAGAAGGTCTTGTTCCATTCGTACCGGTAGTTGATGGCATAGTTCATGACGCTGACGTAGTTCGGTTTGTAGTTCAGATCGTCGTTGCCCCCGTGTTGCAGGCCGAGGTTGTGGCCGAGTTCGTGCATGAACGCCGACGCGAGCGCGATGTCATCAATTGCGTTGGCATAAACCACGAAATCGTTGCCCGGCCGCTCGCCGCAGCCGCCGGCGCCATCGGAGGACTCGACGGCGATAATGCAGTAGCGGAAGGCGAGGGCGCGGGCGGCCTTGACGGCCGGGCTGTCTCCGGGCACCCCGAAATGGGCGGCTTTCTCGGCGGCAAAGTCGACCGGCCAGCACGAATCGGGACTGCCGGTGTCCCAGACCTCGACACGCGTGAGGTCCGTCTCGTCCGGCTGGACATGAAGCGTGATCCCCATATCGCCGTCGGGGTTGCCGGCGACCGGTGCGAACTCGAACGCTTCCGTGAGAAACTGGATCGAGGTGAAGAACATCTGCTGGCCGTCCATGGCGTCCACCTCGATAAAGAGGTCCTTGTGCCACGGCCGCGCACCCAGTTCGAAGAGGTTCAGATCGATCGTGCCGTTGCCATCACCGTCAATGCCGCCGCACTCGCTCTCCCAGGCATCCAGCAGGCCGTCACCGTCGGCGTCGCCGCCGCCGAAACCGACGGGGTCCACCCGGATGACGAAACCGACGTCCGCCCCGCTGTCACACGTTGCGCGCCCGACGATCACGTTTCCCGCCGGGGAGACGTCGGTCGCGGTGGTGAAGTCAAACCCCGTCGTGTCGATACCGAAGTCGGCAAGATGGGTGGGCAGGTCCACCATCCCCGTCCCGGCACGCCAGATGAAGGCCCCGTTCTCGTTGGTCCCGACGATCGTCGTTCCCTCGTCAGAGACGGCTGTGGCCGTGCCGCGACCGAGCGTGACGAGGCCGTCGAATGCCGTCCATCGGAAGACGTCGCCGCCGGCGGTGGTACCGACGACTACGAAGCCTTCGTACGAGGCGTCACACGCGACGCCGGCGCCGAGATCATCGGGCGTCGTGCCAAAGTCCGGCCACCGCGCGATCCTCTGGCCGCCGGGCGTATCGATGTAGCCCACGAAGACCGCGCCGTCGCCGGACACTCCCAATGCCTCGCCGCTCGTCCCACCGGGCAGCAGCGGCAACTGCTGCAACCCGCCCTGGTAAAAGATCGGAAGGACGCAATTGGCGTTGTCCGTCGAACTGCCGGCGACGACGAAGCCGTCGTTGGACAGCGCGTGCACCGCGATCTCCGAGATCTGGCATGTGCCGAAAGGATCCAGGACGACGGTGCCTCCCGGCGTGTCGACGAACCCCCGCGTCACGGCTCCCTCGCGGTCGCCGCTCGTGCCCGCGATGATCTCACCGTGACACGACGCGCCGACGGCGGACCCCGTCGTGTCGCCCGGCAGGGGGTCCAGCTGCACCACTCCGCCGGCGGGGGTCCATGTGACGGGGAACGCTCCGGCGCCGGGGTCATTTGGATCGACGCCAGCGCCGAGGACGGTGCCGCCGTCGGGTGAGACGCCCTCGAACCCGACGTCCGGAACGAAATCCAGCGTCGCGCCGATGCCGGAGATCTGCGCCTCGCAGGGGTCTACGGCGATGTCGTAAACCAAGTACCGGTCGGTGCACGGAGCAGGGACACCGAAGCATTCACGCGCGACCACCACCGTGTTGCCGTCGAAGGCAAGGTTTATTTCCATCGAGTTCCCGTCGGCATCCACGAGCTTTACCTCATCCAGCCATGTTCCGTCGGCCTGCCGCCGGTAGACATACCCCACGGTGAAGCCACTGGACTCAAAGACGAGCGTGTTGCCTCGCAGGATGCCGCTGAAGATGTTGATCGAGCCGCCGTCGGAGGGCGGTAGAATGTCGGCGACGTGGTTCCAGCTCAGGCCGTCGCGCTCGTAGATCCCCGCACCGCTGAGATAGGCGCGATTCCCGTCGATGGAGACGTAACCGGGAGCGGCGGCCGGTCCGAACTCGAGGGTCTCCTCGAGCTGCCACATTTCCGTGAGCACGTCGTAGCCGAATACCTGGTAGCTCGTGAAGGTGTTGCGCACGAAGACCGTGAGGCCCTCGATGGCGCCACTGAACGCGTTGCAGCATCCGAGATCCTGTTCGAGTGCCCAACCTCCTCCTTCGTCACGCCAGACCTCCATCTGTTGGTTCACGAAACGGCCCTGCGAGAGACCGAAGATCGACCCGGTATCCAGAAGCTGCTGTGGCTGGAAGGTGCCGCCGACGCGTTTGTATGACCAGACATCGAACATGGCAGTCTTTTCATTGAGCCGGTCCACGAACAGGTGATCGCCGTCGAAGTGATACATGCCGGTGCCGAGCGTGTCGATCGACTGGATCTGCTGGAACGTGTCGCCCGACCGCTCGTAAATGCAGACCTTGTAGGAAGTCACCCTCTGTTCCGTGGCGACGGTGTCGCCATCGATGATCACCAGGTCGAGATGGGTCGTGGCACCCGGAAAACCGGGAACACAATTATCGAACGATGCCGTTGCAAACTGGCAGACGGGCTGAGCATGAACCGCCGGCCCGCTGATTCCAGCGGCGGCGAGCAGGAAGGCCACGGGCATTCGAACGGTTCGGACCATTACTTTCATGGGATCACACTCCAACAGGGGTGGTAGAGTACCGGACGCAAAGAACGGGGACTGATCATCCCTGTACCCCTTGTGCCGTCTCTTGTCCGGGCGGCGCCCCCCGGCGAAGATAAGACCGGGCACCGACCGATGCTAGAGACTACTGCTCCATTGGCACGAGAACAGCGGGCACGGGCCGAAGTCGGTGAGCAGCATCACGAGATCCGGCACCGACACGCTGCCGTCGTTGTCGAGATCCCAGGGGCACGCGGGCTCGGACGGGCTGAACACCACGTAGCTTTACTGATAGGCGCTTTGATTTTGGGCGATCAGTTCTGAGTGGTCCGCCAAGCCAGCCCGCGCGGGCCTGCGCCTTGGTGGAGGATCGCCAGGTGTGTTACATCTCCCGCAGCGGATCCGAGTCCTTCCGGGAGACGAGCACCTCGATCGTTGTCAGGGCCCGCTGAAGTCGCTTGCGCAATACCTTCATGTAGCCGCGCTCGGTGTTGGTGTGCCCCGCGAGGACCACGGTGCATCCGGCCGCCTGCGCCGCGAGCACGTCGTGGTGCCGCATTTCGCCCGTGAGGAACAGTTCGCAGTCCTGGTTCCGGGCGGCCTCCAGCAACGCGCCTCCGGCGCCGGCGCACAAACCGATCGTGCGCACCCGCCGCGCGCTGCCGTCGCCCGCGGCCACGCGCAGCCGGCCGACGCCGAGCCGCCGCTTGATGCGCTCGACGAGCTCCGGCAGTGACACCTTCCGATCGAGCACCACGCGGCGGCCCTCGCCCGCCCGTCGCTGCGGCCGCGGCCGCAGCCGGTAGATCTCGATCGGCGGTTCGTCGTAGGGGTGAAATTCGCGCAGCGTGGTGACGGCCAGCGCCAGCGACGCCTCCGGGCAGACCATCTCGAGGCGGACCTCCTCGACCCGCTCCAGCGTCCCGCGTCGTCCGACGGCCGGGTTGGTCGTCGGTCCGCCCAGGAAGGTCCCGGTTCCGGCCAGCTCGAAGGAGCACAGTTCGTAGTCGCCGATCCGCCCGGCGCCGGCCGTCGCCCAGGCGTTGCGCAGCCGGTCCGCCATGTCCGCGGGGCAGAAGGTGACGAGCTTGCACTGCTCGGTCTCCGGCAGCGTCATCGCCGGTCGCAACGCGCGGACGTCGCCCTCGCCGAGACCGGCGGCGATCCAGTCGTTGATGCCGTCCGGCGCCGCGTCGAGCGCGGTGTGCGGCGAGTAGACCGCGATGCCGCGGCGCGCCGCCTCCAGGATGATCCGCTGCTTCGGGTCGGCGTCCGTGAGCCTCGTCAGCGGTTCGAAGATCGGCGGGTGGTACGCGACGATCAGACGAACGCCGGCCTCGACGGCCTCGCGAAGCACCGCGTCGGTGAGATCGATGGTCAGCAGCACCGACGCGGCCTTCCAGTCGCGGGCGCCGACAAGCAGGCCGACATTGTCCCAGTCCGCGGCGAGTTCGGGCGGCGCTATGGCGTCGAGGGCGTCGATGATCCGGGCGATTTGCATCGGCGATACAGTAGCAGCCCAAGCATCGCGTAGATCGGTACATAGGCCCACAGCATGGTTCGCGGCGAGACGCCCCAGCCGGCCGTGCCGTCCGCGGCGACGTGCGCCCAGGCGACGTAGCCCCAGCTCACCGTCAGCGAGGCGATCCACGTCGCGGCTCCCGGCGCCATCGGCACCATTGCAAGGGCCCACAGCAGGTACCACGGGTGGGCCGTCGGCGACAGCAGCACCATGGCGAGCAGCAGCAGGCGGGTCCGGCCCCACAGGGACGGCGGGCCGCGCCACCACAGGCCGGCGATGACCGCCGCGACGAACGCCGTGCAGATCCGCCGCGCGAGGACTTCCTGCCGGTCGTTGTCCCATTCGGGGCGAGCGGTTTGGATCGACCACAGCAGCGGTTCGTAGACGCTGCCGAAGTGCGCCCACTTCAGCCGGAAGCGGTCCGCGGTCTCCATGAGATGCCCGAAGGGCTCACCGCGATCGGCGAACCACAGGGGCGCCGCGAGCGCGGTGCACACGACGGCGCCGACCGCGAGGCTCAGCACCCACGCCCGCCACCGTTGCCCCTTCAGCGCAAAAGCGGCGACCGGCAACACGACCGGCTTGACGAGTGCCGCGGCCGCCAGCAGGCCTGTCCACGCCCACACCCGACGCGGAATCCGATCGGCCACGAGCAGCATTCCCACCAGCAGGAGAACGCCGAGGCTCTCCTGGTGGCCGGATCCCGCGATCTCGGCGAGCGGCAGGGGGTGCCACGCGTACAACGCCGCCCACCATGGCGAACGCCCGGCGCGGGCGAGCCCGACGAGGATCAACGCGATCATCGCGACGTCGAACGCCGTGAAGACGGCCCGGTAGACGCGCGTGCTGCCGGAGGGTATGGCGGCGAAGACCCACTGGCTCGTCGGAAGGTAGATCGTCGTCATCCGGGGGTTGTTCAGACGGGGAAGCAGGTCCGCTTCGCCCGGCCACCGCTCGACGAACGCCGGGTCGTCGAGGCGGTCCTGCGGCCTGACGGTGTACGGGTTGACGCCGTGGGCGAGATTGCCGCCGTCAAATGCGTAGCGGTAGACGTCGTCACTGAGCGTCGGAGCACCGGCGAGCAGCACGATGACTCTTGCAGCCACCGCGACGCCCATGACCAGCATCGCCGACGTCCGGCCCCCTGCGGGTTGTTCGCGGCGAATCACGATCCACAGTCCCGTCAGGGCCGCCCAGCACAATCCCGATGCGATCCAGAACGGCCACAGCATCCGGGCGTTGGCCGCGGCCGCATCGATCGAGGTCAGTGGTACGACCTGCAGCCGGCAGAGCGTCACGACCACGGCAGCCAGTGACAACGTCGCGAAGCCGAGGGCGAGACTCAGGGGCAGGGAGCGGTTTGCCGGCACGCGTCCATCTTAAGGAACAGGTGAGGCCCGCACCGCGCCGATAGAATGGACGCCATGCTCCAGAGATATCTCCAATCGTCGAATCCGGCCCTGACCAACGAGGACACGTTCCGGAAGTTCTACGGGGATCGCGCAGGAATTGCCGAGCGGGCGGACGTCGCGACGGTGAAGGGCGTGATCAACAAGACGGGCTTCCTGGCGTTGCTGGCCGTTGGCAGTGGTGGGGCGGGCTATGCGCTCGTGACCAAGGTGCCGGGCCTGCTGTACATATCGGGCTTCGCGGCCTTCGGACTCTGCATCGGTTTTTTCTTCATCCTGCGGGGCAACCCGGCGAAGGCGCGGATCATCGCGCCGATCTTCGCGATCGTCGAGGGTGTGTTCCTCGGTGCCTTTACGAACATGATCGACGGCATCCTCGCACGCATGGGCTACGCCGTCGCCGGCGGCGTCGCCCTGCAGGCCTTCATTATCACGTGCAGCATCCTGGTCACGATGCTCGGCCTGTACCACGCGCGGATCCTGCGTCCCACGAAGCTGTTCGTCTCGGTCATCTCGGTGGCGACGGGCGGCATCATGCTGACCTACATGGTCGGGATGATCCTGGGGATCGGGTTCGGCATCGAACTGCCGTTCATCAACTTGTCCAGCGCCGTGACCGGCGGCACCGCCGGGTACATCGGTCTCGGGATCAACGTCCTGATCCTCGGTGTCGCGTCGCTGGGGTTGATCATCGACTTCGGGATGGTCGAGGACCGTGTCAACAAGGGCGGCGCCAAGACCGAGGAGTGGTTCCTGGCCTTCGCCCTGATCGTGTCGTTGGCGTGGGTCTACTTCGAGGCCGTGAAGCTCGTCTTCCGGCTGGCGCTGCTGTTCGGCAGTCGGGACTAGTTTTTCCGCTCCGTACGGCCCTCCGGGCCGACACTCGCTCTCGTACGACCAGCCGAATTCGGGTGGCACGGTTGAGTTCGCGCAGCGAACTCGGCCGTGGTGCGACGTCCCAAGACACGGCCGACGTCGCTTCGCGACGACAACCGTGCCACCCGAGCACTGCCTGGGCCGACGTGCAAGGACAAACGCGCAATCGGGGGTGGCACGGTTGACGTCGCGAAGCGACGTCGGCCGTGGTTCGACGTCTCACCACGGCAGAGCTCGGACGAGCTCTACCGTGCCACAAGATGCGACGTCCGACCACGGCCCGTATTCTCAAGCCCGCGGTCCGTGCCGGTCGATCCTCGGGAGCCATGACGTACCGCTCACTCGCCGCCGTCACGCTTGTCGCCGCCGCCTGCTGCGGGTGCTCCCGAGGCGGGAGCACGATGCAGCAGCCGCTGGCGTCGCACGAGCCGCACCACTCGCTGGTGCTCGGCCGGCGCGGTTTGAACGACGACGCGATCGCCGGACGCCGGGACGTGGCCGGGCATCCGACGCAGCTGTACCGGGGACCGGGCGGGCAACTGTTCTACCAGGACGGTTCGCCGGTCCAGTTCGACTCGGTACGAAAACAGCTTCAGGACCTTCGGTCCGAGCAACAGATCAGCCCCGTGCGTTGATTCGCCCTACTCCCAGTTTGCGAGCAGGAGCAGCAGGTCGTTGATGCCGGTTTGACCGTCGCCGTCGATGTCCGATGGGCACGGTTCGGATGGGACCGGGCACGGGCCCCATTCGGCGAGCAGGGCCAGGAAGTCCTGAATCCCGACGGTGCCGTCGCCGTCGACGTCGCACGTGCTGCCCTGGAACTCGTAGACGCCCATGTCCGCCAGTGGCGCGACACCCGCGCCGCCGTCGGCGACGCATGGATCGTCGACGAACCGGGGGTTGCCGTCGAGATCCTCGCCGCCGGGCGGCAGCGGCGCGTTTGTCCCGGCGTCGATACACGGCGAACCCGCCCGCAGCCGGTAGTCGTCGCCGGCCGCGTCGAGGAACGTCGGGTCGGCGTTGATGTTGTTCGCGCCGGAGGGGAACACGCCGTTGTTGTGTTCAAAGACGTTCGTCGCGCCGCACGACGAATCGATGACGACCTGCTCCCACAGGATGCAATTGGCAACATGGATCGCGACCTCGCACGCGCTGAGGATGTAGATCCCGCTGCCGAGTCCGCCGGTGTTGCCGCTGAAGGTGCAGTTTGTCACCGCCACGTCCGCCGCGGCATCGAAGACGCCGATCCAGATCGCGGTGCCCTCGGCACCGGCATTGTTCGTGAACAGGCAATTCGTCACGTCAGTCTGGAGGCCCTGGAGCATGTAGAACCCCGCGCCGCGGACCGCCGAGTTGGCACGGAACACGCAGTTGATGATCGCGATCGAACCGGCATGGATCCCGCCGCCGTGCAGGCCGGCCGCGTTGTCGGCGAACCTGCAGCCGAAGACCGTTGGGGCGGCGTCGCCGGTGACGTACATCCCGGCGCCGCTGCGGCCCGCTGTGTTTCCCGTGACCAGGCAGTCGGTGATCGTGGGGCTCGCGTCCTGCACGTAGATGCCGCCGCCGTCGTCGGGTTGGGTGCTGCCGGTGATCGTGAAGCCCTCGAGCACGGTGCCCGGCCCTTCGCCGCTGGTGCAGCGGACGACGCTGGCGGCCATGCCGCCGACGTCGATGATGGTTGCCGCGGGACCGTCCGAACTGCGGAGCGTGACCTGCTTGCCGAGCAGGTCGATGGTCTCGTCGTACGTGCCGGGGCCGACGACGATTTCGTCGCCGTCGTCGGCGGCGTCCAGCGCGCCCTGGATGGTCAGGAACGACGTGCCCCGGGTCGCGTTCAACACGCCGCATTCGTCGGCGGCCGGTCCGTTGCCGTCGCCCTTGCCGTTGCAGTCGGGGCAGCCGGTGGCGCGGACGAGGATCCATTGTTCGAAAACCAAGGGGTCGTTCGGGCAGTCGATCTCCTGGATCGTCCAGTCGATCCGCGTGATTCCGACAGGGTACGGATCGGTGAGTGCAAGCCCGTCGCTCCGCGCGGCCGACACCTCGGTCGTGCCGCCGATGCACGCGGGTGTTGCGACCGGTGCCGCCGGGACCATGCTCGACGCGCAGGTGCCGGCGTCGGCGTCGACCTCCACGACGGTCGGTGCGTCGACGCCGGGCGGGAACACGGCGATCCGGTAGATCGCCGCGTGCACGAGTGTTGCGTCATCGGTCTCGTCGCCGTCCGCACTGACCGTGAAGTCCACGCTGCCGCCGCCGACCGTGGCGGCGAACACCGTGTCCGTGACGATCCCGCCGGCGCCCGCGGTGAAGACCCGCTCGTAGACGAGCACACCGTCGTTGAGCACGCGGACGGTCCTCGCGCCGGAGACGCCCTCCCAGCGATCGGTCGTGACGTCGATCCGGACGAGCCCGGTCACCTCGGCGACCCAGCGACGCGCGGTCCACGTTGTGCCGGGATGCTGCCCGCCGGCCCAGATGAGGTTCCACGGCGGCTGGGCGGCAGAGCGTTCCCACCAGGACAGCCGACCGTCCGGGTCGTAACAGCACAACTCGGTGAAGCTGCCCGGGTCGCCGTCCGTGGCGTAGTAACCGTAGTGCCAGCCGTCGGCGCCCTGCGTCGCGGAGAACTCCGCTTGCGAGTCGGCGATGATCGCGCCGTCGCCCGCGACGGCCGGCGGCGACACCGTCGCCACCGCGCTGGTACACAACGCGACGAGCAACTGCGAAGGTGCTCTTCCTCCTCGTTCCCGGCCCGGCATACTTCATGCTAGGCGCCGTCAGGATTCGAACCCGAGCGGCTTCTCGAGCTCCGCGAGCAGTGCTTCGTCGACCCACGGCAGCTCGCGAAGCTTTCTCCTGAGCGACTCCGGCATCGGCTTGCCCTGGCGTTCGAAACGCGGACGGCTTCGCCACCGGCGGTGCGACCACATGTAATCCTCCGGATGTTCGCGAACCATCTTTTCGATGACCGAGACGTAGCGGGCCGTGATGTAGAACAGCGGGTCCGGGTGGTCGGCCCACTCCTGGGGACGAATGATCTCGGTGGTCGCGATCTCGTACATGAGGCCGTGCTCCTCGATCCGCCGCCCGTAGCCGCAGACGATCGGGACCTTCATGTTCATCGCCAGCAGTCCGACGGTCTTGGGTGTGCTCGCAAGGCGTCCGAAGAACGGCACGAACACGCCGCGTTCGCCGCCGTTCTGGTCGGCGACGAATCCGACCGCCTCCCTGTTCTGGAGCGCCTTGATGATCTTGACGTCGGCGTTGTCCCACTTCTCGATGACGTTCATGCCGCGGCTGCGGCGGATGCCGAGCAACCACTCGTTGATCAGCGGGTTGTCGATCGGCCGGGCGGTCGCGGCGATGGCATGGCCTTCGAGGCTGAAGAAGTAGCCGATCGCCTCCCAGTTGCCGAAGTGGCCGGTGACCAGCACCATCGGCTCCCGTTTGTAGAACATGTCCAGCGCCGACAGCGGGTCGTGGCGGACCAGGTGCTCTTCATAGTTGTCCCTGGTGATCGCGCGCGGCATGAAGAGCATCTCGACGCCCACCTGCAGGAACCGCTGGAAGGAGCGTCGCGCCGTCCGGACGATGCGGTCCTCGTCCCACGACGGGAACGCGAGACGAAGGTGATTCAGGGCGCGTCGCCGGTGCCGGCGGTCGAGCACGAATCCCAGGCGTCCCAGCCGCGAGGCGGCCTTGAGGCTCCGACGGACGCCGGCCACGTATGCCAGGCCCGCCATCGCTCGCATGGCCATGTACTGCGACCAGTTGACGAGCGGACCCTGGTTTCGTGCCAACGCAGCGGCTCCTCTGGCAATGGTCCCAAGGGGCTCGTTCTGTCAGAGCCCCCAACGATCATAATGCAATGACCGCGCCGTCCGATAGCCGCGTGGTGTTGAAGGCCTCTCTTTCGCCGGTCGATGAGACCGGCAGGAGGGCCTCGCCGTGCACACGCTTCGACGCTGCATCGTTTCCGTCGGGCTTCTCGTCGCGACGACCGCCGCGACGGCGGAGCCGCCCTATGCCATCTTCCTGACCCGACCGGTGGAGGTCGGTCACAGTTTCCACGTCCGGGCCACCGGTTCGACGGACATCGCGACGACCATGGTGGCCGAGGGGCGATCCGAGAAGCCCGATATCGTCAACCTGACGGTGACCTTCGACGCCGTGGGACGCGTGATCAAGGTTGACGACGAGGGCCGGCCGATCGCCATCGCCTACGCCGTCAATGCATGCACGATGAAGCGACACGGGTACACCTCGACGATCATCCGTCAGGGCGCGACCCTCATCGCCCGCCAGGGCCGCACCAGGACGAAGTTCTTCGTCAAGAAGAAGCACTTCACCGAGCTCGAGCAGCGGGCGCTCGGGACGGTGGCGGGGGTGGGCGCCTCCATGGTGACGAAGGACGAGATGTTCGGTACGGACCGCCCGCGGAACGTCGGCGAGCAATGGCCGATCAATTCCGAGGCGGTTGCCATGGAGTTCCAGCGGTTCACTCCGCAGCAGGTCGAGCCGGGCAACATCACCGGATCGACGGCGTTGCTCGATCTGATCGACTTCGAAGGCCGGCGATGCCAGGTGGTGCGAACCCGGATCGACTGCACCGGGGCACTACCGGGCTTCGAGGCCGTCCCCCGGGGCACACGCCTCAAGAGCGCGGAGATCAAGATCACGACCTACGACCTGCTTCCCGTCGATACGCAACAGCCCCGTTCGGCCGCCAAGCGCCGCGTCGAGCTGGAAATCGTCTTCTCCGGCAAGACGGCCGGCCGGGCCATCGAGGCCCGCGTCGTCGGGACGGTTGAATCCGAACACACGTACTCGTCGATCACGCCGGTGCAGGCCGCGGTCGAGCCCTGAACGCGGCCCGATTCGCACGTCCCGTCCGATGATCCCGGTCGTCAGTCGTCCTTCACCTCGTACTCGGCGTCGATGACGTCGTCGTCACCCGCGCCCGCGGAACCGTCCGGGGCTTCGCCGCCGGGCGAGCCGGCCCCGGCGCCCCCCGCACCGGACTCCGCCGCGGTTGCCTCGTACACGGCTTTGCCGAGCTCGATCGCCGAGTCGTTGAGCTGCTTGAGAGCAGCGTCGATCGCTGACCGGTCGTCGCCCTTGAGCTTGTCCTCGAGGTTGGAGATCGCGCTCTCGATGTTGCCGCGGGCCTCCGGCGACACCTTGTCGCCGTGCTCCTCCAGCGACTTCTTCGTCGCGTAGATGACCTGCTCGGCCTGGTTGCGGGCGTCGATCAGCTCGCGGCGAGCCTTGTCCTCGCCGGCGTGCTCTTCGGCGTCCTTCTTCATCTTCTCGATCTCGGCTTCGGACAGGCCCGTCGAGCCGGTGATCTCGATCGACTGGCTCTTGCCGGTCGCCTTGTCGGTCGCCGAGACGCTGAGGATGCCGTTGACGTCGATGGAGAACTCCACCTCGACCTGCGGCATGCCGCGCGGGGCCGGCGGGATATCGGTGAGGTCGAACCGTCCCAGCGACCGGTTGTCGTTGGCGAATTCACGTTCGCCCTGGACGACGTGGATGGTCACCGACGGCTGGTTGTCCGACGCCGTGGAGAACGTCTCTTTCTTCGAGGTCGGGATCGTGGTGTTCTTCTCGATGAGGTGGGTCGTCACGCCGCCGAGGGTCTCGACGCCCAGCGACAGGGGCGTGACGTCCAGCAGCAGGACGTCCTTGACCTCGCCCATGAGCACGC
>Ga0114950_10002747_pt1 | contig 13534 bp, 14 predicted proteins | sample N075metaG_FD_83503 | JGI IMG/M metagenome (GOLD analysis project Ga0114950, IMG submission 83503) | Deep subsurface microbial communities from Kermadec Trench to uncover new lineages of life (NeLLi) - N075 metaG | ecosystem: Environmental > Aquatic > Marine > Ocean trench > Sediment | place...
GGCCGAGCACGGCCTCTAGCTCAGCCTGACCCTGCCGGGCAACGGCTCCAATGGTGCCATAGCCCAGACGGTGCAGTTGCTGGGCTGTTTTAGGCCCGGCCCCCCAAAGCCGTTCGACGGGAAGGTCTTGAAGAAACTCCACCTCCTTGCCCGGCTCCACCGTGACAAAGCCCTTGGGTTTTCGAAGATCCGAGGCCACCTTGGCCACGAATTTTGTCGTCGCCACTCCTACCGAAGCATTGAGATGTTCTTCCTGGGCAATCTCCGTTTGAATTCGTTGCCCAATCTCCTCCGCTGGCCCGAATAAACGAAGGCTTCCCGTGACATCCAGGAACGCCTCATCGAGGCTCAGGGGTTCCACCAAATCGGTGTATCGATGAAAAATGGCAAAAATGCGCGAAGAAACCTCCTGGTATCGGGCCATCCGAACTGGGAGGAAAACGCCTTTGGGGCATCGCCGGTACGCTTGGTTGATAGGCATGGCAGAATGAATGCCGAAAACCCTCGCTTCATAGGAGGCCGCGCAGACCACACCTCGCCCCTTGCCTCTCTGAGGGTCTGCGCCAACGATGACTGGTTTATTTCGGTAGGAAGGTTCATCTCGTTGCTCCACGGACGCGTAAAAGGCATCCATATCGATATGGAGAATTGTGCTCATGGGTAGACCTCACTCCAAATTTCTTGGTCGGTACCCGGTCTCTTAGGTTTCACACCAGCCAAAAGGGACATTCACTGACGTACTATAGAAAAAGGCTATTCACTATTGACGCTTCACGCCTCAAGATGAAGGGATGTATAACAAACCTCGCAAATGGCATAGCCATCGGTACGCCGATAATAATGATCGCTTAGCGTCTTACCACAATCAGGGTTGTGGCAATGTGAGGGATGGGAAACGGGCCGTTCAGCCCGAATCCTAGCCAAGACATCCTGAAGGCGGGTAAAGGGTCCACGAGTGCGGTGGAATGAGCCGGGTTCGCGTGTATGCTCCTCAGCCAGACGTTCGATCTGCTTGAAGAAATTCGAACCTCCGACAGAATCATGCCGGGGCACAGTATTTGGTGTCGTTCCTGCCTTCTTCATAGCCATTCCCAAAGAAAATAGGCCTTATGCCCAACGATCCCAAGGTAACCTTTTTCCCAGATGGAGTTCATTCTACCTGGATTTGACCTTGATTTCGAGCTTCCCCGGCCACCCATTCTTAAGCCAGGTGATGTAACCTAATCGGCCTGCTTTGAAATGCCAGCTCGATGCCGTATGATCAAAACACTCATCCAGTCTTGCGGTATCTAAAAAACTCACGTATTCCAATGTGGATGAAGTAATAGAAGAGACAGGAGAATGCGGTGTTTCGGTTTTAGGATATCTTTGAGTCCAGGTTCAGGGCGCGCTAGTTCGACAATCAGCGCGTTGAAGGGTGGGTCAAGTGCATGGTTCTGAACCGAATGGTGAGGTGAGGTATGCCGGAGTCAGAGCGAATGTATGAAGCCAACGAACGAGCCCGCAAAACCGGCTGCGTTGGTGAATGATGCCACAACGCCCCGCTCGGCCCAAAACAATCATGAGCTGGCAGGAGCAGATCGGGTATTGTCAACTTAACAAAAATTGGACCCTGAACAGACAATTCGCCTGGAGATAATCCACTGATTTGTCAAGGATTAGGTTGCCGGCTCTCCGCGTGGATTGATCCCAATTCGGGTTAAGTTGACAATACCAACGGTGAGCCGCAAGGCGAGGGAAGGCCCCTTTGACGCCCGAATTAGGAATTCGAGACCCACAGGTAATTGGCGGATATTCTCAATCTGAAATTGGCGACGGGCGTTCCCATTGATTACAAGATTGATGTAGAGGGCAAAGTTGCCGATAAAAACGTTTTGACGTAACATCAATCCAAAATCGAAAAACATGGCTAAAAATATACTAGAACAATTGCGAGCCATCACCGTTGTGGTTGCAGATACGGGCGACATTCAGGCGATCGAAAAATTCAAGCCCAGAGATGCCACCACCAATCCTTCCTTGATTACGGCAGCCGCCCAGATGCCCCAATATCATACCATCGTCGATGAAACCTTACTCCAATCTAAAACAGATGCGGGTTCCGAGGCGACGGATGCCCAAATCGTCTCTTTAGCCTTCGATCGCCTGGCGGTTTCCTTTGGCAAGAAGATTCTCGAAATCGTCCCCAAACGGGTTTCCACGGAAGTCGATGCGCGGCTTTCCTTCGATACCGAAGGCACCATTGCCAAAGGACGGGATCTGATAGCCCAGTACGAAGAGGCAGGCATTTCCCGCGAGCGGATTTTAATCAAAATAGCCTCGACTTGGAAAGGAATTCAAGCGGCGAAAGTCCTAGAAGCAGAGGGCATTCATTGCAACCTCACTCTGCTGTTTGGACTACATCAGGCGATCGCCTGCGCCGAGGCAGGAGTGACCCTGATCTCGCCCTTCGTGGGACGCATCCTCGACTGGCATAAAAAAGAGACGGGGCAGGATTATGTGGGACCTGAAGATCCTGGAGTACAATCTGTCACCACCATATACAACTACTACAAAAAGTTCGGCTATAAGACAGAAATCATGGGGGCGAGCTTCCGCAACATCGGCGAAATCGAAGAACTAGCCGGCTGCGACCTGCTGACCATTTCCCCAAAACTGCTGGCCAAATTGGAGGCGAGGGAAAGGGAACTGACCCGCAAGCTCGATCCGGCAAAGGCATGCACGATGGACATTGAGAAACGGCCGATTGACAGCGCCATCTTTGACAAAATGCACGCGGCAGACCGGATGGCTAGTGAAAAACTCGATGAAGGAATTAAAGGCTTTACTAAAGCCCTGGAATCTTTAGAACACCTCTTAGCCAAGCGGCTGGCGCAACTGGAGGCTGGGGCAAAAGTCGGTGTCGTCAGCCAGGAGATTTTCCAGAGTTACGATTTCGACGGGGATGGGTTCATCACCCGCGAAGAGTGGCTGGGTAGTGATGCAGTGTTTGATGCCCTCGACGAAGACTGTGACGGCAAAATTTCCCCCGCCGAAATGAGCAGCGGCTTAGGCGTTGTCCTTCAATTGGCAACTGGATCAAACGGTATTGTCAACTAAGTCAGATTGGGCTGATTGTCTCCCTCGGCCCAGTAACCTGAATGCTGAACAATCAATGAGTGATGAATTCCTGTATTGCCAATTTTTGGTCAAATTCACTTAACTTGAGAATACCTAGGGAACGGACCATGTGGAATGTACCAGAAAAGTTTAAGGTGATCCTTGGCGGCAACACTTTTATTAATACGCCCAATTTAATTGTATATATAGAGGAACCGTTGTTCCGTCTAACACGAAGCACGTCAGATGGCACACTAGGTATTGATTTCGACATCTATGGAGCCGAAGGAGCCAAGGTTGCAACCGTACGACGCGCCATTATCGTTGATGGCGACAAAAATAATTATGAAATGATAACTGGGCACGAAGAATATAAAGTGGTAGAACGAAAAACGGGGCGAATGATCGCAGCAGTGCGAAGGCGTGACGTAACGGGAGCAGAGCTTGAGGTGTCGGTTGAACTGTATACCAAGGATGGGTTTTTATTTCAGGCCGGGCCGTATGCTACGTACCTTCCAGACAGCAATGAGGTTATAGGTATGACAGTCGAAAACTGCAACTCAGGGATAACAATCTTGGAAGATGGTTATATTGTCATTGGATGACAGGATTGATCAGCCCCCTGGATAACAGCCAATAAACCTGTGCCGCAATGTCTGACGGCGTCTTTAAATATACGAAAGCCGGGAAGCCCGCCTGGGGCATCGGCCTAACAAACAACAGCCCCATGGCCTGATACACGAACCAAACTCCTCCCACGCCCGACCCTTCCCTGCAACCCCTCACCCTGGTATTGTCAACTTAAGTCAAATAGGGCTGATTTTCTACCTCGGGCCAAGAACCTGAATGCTGAGAACAATCAATGAGTGATGAATTCGTGTATTGCCTGATTTTTGGGTCTAACCCAACAAAGGGACGAAAAGTTGCACAGGATTTTGGCTAACTCGTTGAAATAATTATTGAATCGTTGGATTTGGAACTCCCGTTTTTAGCCCGTTTTTTTGGTTGAAAAACGGGAGCGAGCAATTAATGAATTCTTCAATAAAACTAATTGCTTACGTAAAAGTCTATACTACTTTCAATACGTTTGTTGGGTTAGACCCTATGTCGACAAATCATCCTTGCATTCTCGGGAGCGTCCATACATGACAATACCCTGTTGGGTTATCATGGGTGTGACGTTTGGGCCACTTGCCTATCCCGTTTCTCTTTTTGCCCACACGGCGGGTCGTGTGAACGAAATCCTGCCTAGCATATGATTGAACCTCATGAACGAACTGCTGCCCGGAATTTTTCATTGGCGAGTCTCTCACCCCGACATCCACATTGAAGTCGGCAGTTACTACGTCTCCAGCCTGAACCCGGCCTTTCTTATCGATCCGCTGGTGCCTCAGGAAGGGATCGACTGGTTCAGGGAACGGCCAGCCCCGAAACACATTTATCTGACCAATCGGCTCCACGACCGCCACTGCCAACGGTTCATCGAGGCCTTCGACGTCACGGTTTGGTGCCACGAGGCTGGGCTGCACGAGTTTGCCGACGGCAGCCCCAACGTCACAGCTTTCCGGCACGGTGACGAATTGCCGGGCGGTGTGCGCGCTCTTGAAGTAGGCGTGCTCTGCCCCGAAGAGACTGCTCTTCTACTTCCAACCGCTGGCGGGGTGCTTGCAATCGGTGATGCGATTATCAACGAAGACGGTGAGCTCGGCTTTGTACCCGACACGCTGATTGGTGATGACCCACCCGCGATTAAGCGTGGCCTGAAAGCCGCACTCCTGCGGATTTGTGAGCAGGAGACGTTCGATCATCTGCTGTTCGCCCACGGCGACCCCATCATCGCCGGGGGCAGAGAAGCACTCAGGACTTTCTGCCAGAGTTGAGGGGCAGCCGATTCGTGACCTGCCCCCTTCAAACCAGGCCGGGTTCTGACTCACTAAAACATTCCACAAAAAGTCTGACTCCACGCGGGGTTGGGCTTTTGTGTGTGGGATGAGCTCCGGTTGACCTCTTTGTCAAAAGGTGTATGCTTGGCCTGAATTAGGAATTCGAGACCCACAGGGTTGCGGACGGTTGGTAAACTGAGTCAGACTTATCGGCAGGGTCCGAAGCGGAGGTTACAATGCCCTCGGCAAAGAAGTCCACGCGCAAACAAGGTAAGAAGCGGCGGCAGGCTGGAATAGAACGAAGTCAATCGTCCTCTCGCCAGAGCAAGGTCGCTACGAGTACCCAGGATACAATCGCCGAAACCCTGGACATCATGATACCGGAGCTCGCTGCCCGGCTTGCAGCATTGGAACATCTGCTCATCGAGAAGCAGATATGCTCCCATGAGGATCTTGTCCGATCACGGGAGTTCGTCGACATCAGGCAAAAGCTACAATAGCGCTTGCCTACAAGCCCAGGTTTCAAGAGATAGTTGTTTTATCAGGCTCATTGGATGTTCTGCAGATCATGGAGGCATACGCTCTCTGACAATCAGGAGGCTGGTCACGGGGTGATCGGCGCGAAAATAGGCGAACAGCAGGATGCCTCGAAAGGCCCGTGGGGTGAGTCTGTGCCCGAGGGCTTTTCTGTCTTCCAGACTTTTTTCGAGATCGAGGCTTTGGGCTGCATCAAGTCCAGAATGGCAACCCACAAAAGGTGAAGAGCGAAAAGTGTATTGTCAACCTAAGCCAAATTTGGCTCCATCAAGGTGTGGAGCGACCACCCTAATCCCAGAAAAATCAATGGATTATGTCGAGGCGAATTGTGTGTTCAGCGTTCAATTTTCGTTAACTTGATAATACCTGTCCGGCGCAACGGTCGCGGGCGCCGCGACGTCGCCGATACGAGGAAGGATGCATCTCCAAGAGATCCCCACCCAGAACATCCTCAACCCAACGGGCGGGTTTCTGAAAGCGGGGTTCACCCACACCATCAATCTCTACAGGGGATGTGCGCTCGCGAACTCACTCTGCGGAATGTATTGCTACGCCCAGTGGAATGCCTATCACACCAAGGGGCGAAAATGGGGCGGCTTCCTTGATGTCAAAGTCGGCTATGTCGAGGCCTATCGCCTCCAGTACGACCGGCTGAAGCATCCCACCAGGGGTGAGCCCAAGCCCTTGCGGATCTTCATGTCCAGCGTGACCGAACCCTACCCGCCACAGGAGAGGCCGACGCGCCGGACCCGCCGACTGCTGGAAGAGATGCTTGAACGACCGCCGGATCTACTGGTCATTCAATCCCACACGCCCTTGGTCGTCGATGACCTGCCGCTGCTCACAGAGTTGAACGAGCGCTGCCGGTTGCAACTCAACATCACGGTCGAGACGGACAAGGAGATCCTCCCACCGGGATTTCCCAGGCATGCCTACGCACCCGTCTTGCGAATCGAAGCGTTAAGAAGCTTGCGAGCGGTAGGTCTTGCGACCGTCGCGACGGTGAGCCCCTTGTTGCCGCTCGATGACCCTCGAATGTTTGCGCGGGATCTCGAGGCTGTCTGCGACCGGGTGATCTTGGATCATTACCTCTTGGGCGACGGGAGCCCCGACGGGCAGCGGACCAAGCAGACGAAACTGCCCATGGTTCTTGAGACAGCCGGCTGCCCCGAATGGACCACGCTTGAAAAGTTTCATAATGTGGTTCGTGTCTTTCAGGACGTGTTCGGCGTGGACCGGGTCAGCACGAGCCGTGAAGGTTTCAACCGCATTCAGATACCGCGTTAGCCTTAATCCGGTATTGTCAACGTAACAACAATTGAACGCTGAGCCTGCCGTTCGCCTGGAGAGACTTCCTTGAGTGATCAGAGATGACGCTGTACGCTTCACCTGTCCAAGCAGCCACATCTGGCTTACGTTGATAATACCTGCAGGAGCGCGTGCTGTCCCAGAAACGAACTTTGGCCTTTCTTGAGACCAATCCCAATATTGCTATACTGCCCGCACAAGCCTGTTGACCTTCGCATCTTCCATGGAACTTACCCCCTCACCTTCATCTCCCTGTGCAGGGCATGCAGACAGGTCCTCTCAAAGGGGGCGAGGACAAGGAAGAAGTACCTTCCCGTCACGGAGCCGGTGAGTGGCTTTCTTGGCTTATGAGGGAGAAGAAGGGTGAGAGTGATGAATGAAGCCGAGATGAGTAGAACAGATTGGAACGAACTCGCGGAGCTGGCGCTGAAACACATCCGAGCGGCCGGGGCTGAGTACGGGGACATTCGCATCCTGGACAGCACGACGCAGATTGTCCACGGAGAGGACCGCCGGATTGCGGCGATTCGAGACATGAGAGACAGTGGGTTCGGTGTGCGGGCCCTGTACCACGGTGCGTGGGGCTTTGCTGCCAGTTCGGTGATGTCGCTGGAAGAAATTCCACGGGTGACGGAACTGGCCGTAGGGATCGCCAAAGGCTCGGCACTATTGGCGACGGAGCGAGTCCAGCTTGCGGGAGAACCTGTTTATGTTGAGACCGTGGTGACACCGCAACGGGTGAACCCTTTTACGGTACCGTTGGAAGAGAAAGCCAAACTCCTGCTCGAAACCATGGAGAAGCTCCACGCCCACGCTGGCGTGGCACGAAGTAACGCCACCCTGTGGGCACGTCGCGATCTCAAGCTTTTTGCCTCCACGGAGGGCTCAAAGATCAACTTCAACCTGCTGGCGGTGCACGGAGACATTGAGGCCACGGCGGTCCACGACGGGCGTTTTGCCTCGCGCGGCTTCAATACCCCCCATCTGCGCACGGGCTACGAGCTGATCACCGACGCCAATTTTCTGGCCGAAGCGCCACGCGTCGCCGCACAGGCAGTTGAAAAGGTCAAAGCGCCCCCAGTGGAGGCGGGCCAGTACGACTTGATCCTGGACCCTGAACATCTCTCGCTCACCATCCACGAATCGTGTGGGCACCCGAGCGAGCTGGATCGGGCGCTGGGGTACGAGGCCAACTACGCCGGCACCAGTTTCCTCACGCCTGACAAGCTGGGGACTTTTCGCTACGGCTCGTCCCATGTGAACCTGGTCGCGGACAATACCGAGCCGGAAACCCTCGCAGCCACTGGGTACGACGACGATGGCGTGGCTTGCCAAAAATGGGACATCATCCGGGAGGGCATCTTCGTGGGCTACTGCACGAATCGGGAAGTGGCGCTGAAAATCGGACAGCACCGCTCACGCGGGTCGAACCGAGCCGATGGCTGGAGCAGCGTCCCCATTGTGCGCATCGCCAATATCGGGCTGGCGCCCGGCCAGGCGAAGTTGGAGGACATGATTGCCGACGTCAAGCGGGGCATTTATATCGAGGGCCACGGCTCGTTCAGTATCGACCAGCAACGCTACAACTTCCAGTTCGGTGGCGATGCCTTTTGGCTCATTGAGAATGGGAAACGCGCCCACATGCTACGGGACGTCATCTATCACGGGATCACACCGGAGTTCTGGGGGAATTGCGATGCCGTGGCTGACGCCACGCACCGGCAGCGCTATGGCTTCATCACCTGCGGCAAGGGGCAGCCCAGCCAATCCGGCTGGATGACGCACGCGGCTTCACATGCCCGGATTCGCAAGGTCAGTGTGATTCGGGGGGAAGCCGGACCATGAGCGAAGAAAGGTCGGCCACCCAGGCCAAGCTGACCAGCCGTGAGGAATTCCGTTTTCTCACCGATCTCGTGCTCAAGCACTCGACGGGCGAGCACACCTTCGTGGCCTTGCAAGATGTCTACAGTGGGACCACCCGATTCGCCAACAATCAGATTGTGCAAAACGTCAACGTACACCGGGTGTCGCTGGCGGTGACGGTGGCCTTCGGTCAGCAACATGGCACAGCTAGCACCACAGATCTCACGGGCGGTGCCGTCCGGGAAACCGTACGCCGGGCTGAAGAGATCGCAAAGGTTGCCCCACCTGACCCTGAATACTTGCCCCCGGTGGGCCCACAGTCCTATATACAACGACTATCGTCGCGTCCGGAAACGGTTCGGGCTGGGCCGGATCGGCGCCTCGCGTACGCGCGAGAAGCGATCGAGCTGTGCAAGACAGACAATCTCCGAGCAGCCGGGATTGTATCCTCGTCGGTGGCCACCGTTGGGGTAGCAGCCAGCACAGGCCTGTTTGCGTATGAGGAACGGACCGGTGCGAGATTCAGTTTGACCGCGATGGGAGAGAATTCAACCGGCTGGGCCTCCAACGAACATCGCTCGATTGATCGCCTCGGCGTCACTGAGCGAACGAGGGTTGCCATCGAGAAGGCCAAGCGTTCCACTGATCCGAAGGAATTTCCCGCCGGCCGGTACACCGTTATTCTGGAGCCGGCCGCCGTCGCCGGCCTCATGACTTGGTTGATGTGGATGCTGGATGCCAAGTCCTACGACAAAGGGACGAGCCCGTTTCGTGAAAAGCTGGGCGAGCGGATTCTTGATCAGCGGCTTACGCTCAAGAATCGGCCTGAGCATGCGGACTTATTGGGAAGTGGATTCACGGGGGAGGGTCTGCCGAGCAACGACTTCGGCTGGATTGATGCTGGGGTGCTCACACAATTGGACTACGATCGCTTCACTGCGAAGGAGCATCAGGTTGAGGTGATCCCGACCCTGGAAGCGCCCTGCCTGTCCGGCAATGGCTCAACTGTCCCTAGCGTTGAGGAGTTGGTCCGAAGCACCCAGCGAGGCATTCTGGTGACAAACTTCTGGTACCTGCGGATCGTCAATCCGACTGATTTGACGCTGACAGGGATGACGCGGGATGGGACGTTTCTCATCGAAGACGGGCAGGTGACAACTGGTCTGCGGAACTTCCGCTTCCACGAAAGCCCGCTGCAAGCCCTCAATCAGATTGAGGCGTTTACCGTTCCCATGGAAGCCTCATCGGCGGAAACCGGGAAGCTCCTCGTGCCGGCGCTCAAGATTCGCGACTTCAACTTCTCCAGCGTAACGCGGTTCTAGGGCGTTGTTGCACAATTGGCCCGTGATGGTGGGTGTCGTTACAATGGCTCATGGCACACAACGCATACACCTTCCGATACCGTGTTCGTAACTGGCCCCATTATAATCAGGGGTATGGTCATGGTAACCAACATTCCATCCTGACCCCACCAAGTCGTCCGGAGAGAATCCATTGATGTATCAGGGACTACGCGGTGCGTCCCACAGGCCCAATCTGTCCAATCTGACTTAAGTTGACCATGCCCTTTGTAACGTTGGGAGGAGAACCCGATGATCTTCACAAAATACCTCCTCATAGGTGGAGGCTTGGCAGCCAACCAAGCAGCCAAACAAATTCGCGAGTCTGATCCAGAGGGGACGATCACCCTGGTCAGCGAAGAGCCGTATGTTCCCTACGACCGTCCACCGCTTTCAAAGGAGTTTCTCCGCGGGGAAAAAGCCCCCAAGGACCTCTATTTTAATCCCGAGCAGTATTTCCGTGATCACCAGATTGCTCTCAGGCTCAGTCTGGCCGTTGAAGGGTTGGATCCCTCCACCAAAACTGCCTCCCTGGCAGATGGGAGCACCATTGAGTTTGAGAAAGCCCTGCTGGCCACCGGGAGGTCGGCCAATTGTATTAAACCTGCCTGGCAGCACTCTTCCCGGTCTGCAGTACCTGCGAACTCTTGAGGATTCCGCCGCCATTGGCTCCTTCGCTGAACCCGGGAAACGAGCCGTGGTCATTGGAGCTGGCTTTATCGGCATGGAAGTCGCCGCCTCCCTCACTCAGCGCGGGGTCGAGGTCACGGTCATCGAGGCTCAACCCCATATTTGGCCACGATTTATTGATGCGAGCCTCGCGGGCGTCTTCCAAGCTTATTGCATCCAAAAGGGCATCACCTTCCATACCGGCGAGACCGTGAGAGAGTTTCTTGGCCAAGATCGAGTCTCTTCCGTCCTCACCACATCCGGGAAGAACCTTGCCTGTGACTTCGTTTGCATTGGCATCGGGATCGTTCCGAACGTCGAGCTTGCCCAGCAGGCGGGGTTGGTGGTGGAGAACGGCATTGTCGTCAACGAGTTCCTTCAATCCTCACACCCGGACATCTATGCTGCTGGCGATGTCGCCAATTTTCCCGACCCTTTCTTCAAGAAGCGTCGCCGGGTGGAGCATTGGGGCCATGCCGAATACTGCGGGCAACTTGCCGGACAGAATATGGCGGGTGCTCAACATCCGTATACCCTCCTCACCTATGTCTGGTCGGATATTTTTGACCTCCACCTTGAATGTGCGGGAGACGAAACCGAGCATGACCAGATTCTCCTGCGGGGGAGGCCTCAGGACATGTCCTTTACGGTCCTGCATTTGAAAGAGCATTCCCTGCGAGCATACGTTGCCATCAATACCGGGGCAAAAGATTATCTCAGCCTTCAGCGTTTGATAAAAAATGGTCAAGACCTCTCTGGGAAAGAAGCCCAGCTTCAAGATCTTTCAATTCCCATCAAAAGCCTCCTGTAAGGGCGCAGGGCATCCCTGCACGTCCGAATGTAAAAGAAAGCTGTGGGTGTCTCGAATTCCTAATTCAGGCGTCAAATGGGCATTCCATCGGCTTGCGGCTCACCGTCCCCATATGGTCAAACACTCATCCAGCCGTCCGGCATCTAAAAATTTCAAGTTTTTTAATGCAGATAAATTTAGAGAAGGGACAAGGGATCGGTTGCGGTGTGATAGATTTGTGATAGAAGATTTCGCAATAGATAGAATGAATAGAATCTATGGATTCAATAGAATAGGAAAAACCCTTGAATTTTTTGAGAAACGGGGAAACCAGATGGTAATCAAGCCCTTAGCATATCTGTGAGATTTCGACTCTTACTCAGCGAGCCACAGGTTCGACTCCTGTACGGTCCACCAATTCAATCAATGGCTTAGGTCACGTAGGGCCTAGACCATTTTTGTTGGTGCGAGGGTGGTGCTAGGATAGGCCATACTTGGTTGGACGCTCTCAAAACGTAGCGACAGGATTTAGGGGTGAGTGCTCGAGGGTTACAACAGAAAGGTTGTGATCAATGGAGGTCTTTCATCATTAAGAGGGATGCGTAACATGTTGATGCGTGGGGTGAGGGGAATCACAAGATCGGTGGTTCCCAGTCTGCTCATGGTTCTCTGGGTGGGCTGGGCCAATGGAGGATTGGGGGCGGTCACGGATCAAGGGCATTGGATAACGGGTGCTCCGGCTTCCACGAAGCGGACGGAAGTCGCTGTGGCAGCAGTCAACGGAATCATCTATGTGGTGGGGGGATTCAGTGCGCCAAGTTTTTCAAATCTTTTGGACTTAACCGTGAGCACACGTGTTGAAGCGTATAACCCGACCAAAGACATATGGACGACTAAGGCTCCGCTTCCACTTGGCCTCCATCATGCCGGAGCTGCGGAACTGAATGGGAAATTATATGTTGTTGGTGGTTTTACTGCTGCCGGCTTTTCAATCTGGAATCCGGTCAACCATGTGTTCGCATATGATCCTGTCCGAGATGAGTGGATAGAGCGCGCTGGTATGCCCACAGCACGAGGAGGGCTGGCCGTCGTTAATGTGGAAAACAAACTGTATGCCCTTGGGGGATACGATGGGGAAAGTAATCCCAGGGTGGTCGAGGTCTATGATCCAGCCGATGATGCCTGGGCATCCGTGGCCCCCCTTCCCACCCCACGCGATCACTTAACGGCGGTTTCTGTGGGAGGACGTCTCTATGCCATTGGTGGCCGGGTTGGCTTGAATTACCGTGATAATTTAACAACGGTGGAAGAGTATGACCCAGCGCACGACCAATGGGAAACAAAGGCCGGTATGCCAACAGCCCGAAGCGGCATAACGGCTGGGGTGATCGGTGGGTGGATCTATGTCGTAGGCGGTGAGTCGGTGGGGGGGACCTTTCATACCAATGAAAGGTATTCTCCTCGACTGGATATCTGGCAAGCGATGCCTCCCATGCCCACGGCCCGTCATGGTCTTGGATCGGCGGTCCTGAACCAGCGCTTCTATGTCATCAGCGGTGGCCCAACACCAGGTGGGTCGTATAGCGACCGTAACGAAATTTTTATTCCTGTCCCTTCCATTCATTCATCCACACTAAAAAACTTGAGTGTTTCCGATACCGCAAGGCTGGATGAGTGTTTTGACCATACGGCCATGTGCCCTATAAGCTATCTTGACGAAACCCAATTAGCATCCTTTGGCTCCTGAGAGATTCATGACGCCTCTTTTCCATCAGCGCATCCTGTTTGCCCTCGTCTTGTCCCTCTTGATCGTGGACCTACCCCTGAGTCAGGCCCAAACTTTTGACAATCTGAAAGCTGGGATGGTGAACATTACTGTCACCGTTCCCGGACAACATCGAGTGGGAATGGTCTTCATTGTGAAGATCGAAGACGAAACCGCCGATATCGTGACCGCTTCGCCTGTTGTTGAACGGGGTATCATCCAAGTGGATCGAGTCGTCCCATCAGATCGCAAACAGTCAGACGGAATGGCGGTGGCCGCA
>Ga0114950_10002751_pt1 | contig 13526 bp, 8 predicted proteins | sample N075metaG_FD_83503 | JGI IMG/M metagenome (GOLD analysis project Ga0114950, IMG submission 83503) | Deep subsurface microbial communities from Kermadec Trench to uncover new lineages of life (NeLLi) - N075 metaG | ecosystem: Environmental > Aquatic > Marine > Ocean trench > Sediment | place...
AAGACATTCTTCATCGAGGCCAGCCGTCGTATCGGTGATCGATGGCGCATTACGCTCGATGGCCGGTTCTTCCTTTCAGTACCCATAGGTGACCCAGCCTATGTTTTCCGGCGAGATGACTTCATCCAACTGCGACTGGCGCGGTTCTTTTAACCCCGCTTATTGGGCAATTGCCTAAATACGTCTTATCTCATACAGATAGAGAACATATTTTCGCCACCATCAATCGATGGTCGCTATAGGAATAGATTGCCATGGTCGCCCATATTCGCACCGTTTCCTTCTTTGGGGTTGAGGCCCGACCCGTTGATGTCCAGGTTCAGGTGATGTCCGGATTGCCCGCCTTCACCATCGTTGGCCTGCCAGACAAGGCGGTGGCCGAATCAAAAGAACGCGTGCGCGGGGCCCTCAGTGCGATTGGCCTGGCGCTGCCGGCCCGGCGCATCACAGTTAATCTGGCGCCCGCAGACATGCCCAAGGAAGGCAGCCACTTTGACCTGCCCATTGCGCTGGGGATGCTGTCTGCCATGGGTGTGTTGCCAGCGGACGAAATGCAGCAATTTTGTGTCTTGGGCGAGTTGGGCCTCGATGGGTCTATCATGGCCGTCAATGGCGTGTTGCCCGCCGCGATCGCAGCCCATGCAGAGGGCCTGGATCTGATATGCCCGGCGGCCTGCGGTGGTGAGGCGGGCCTGGGTCGGTGGTGGCGAAGTGCTGGCACCCGATCATCTGATCGCCCTCGTCAACCACATCAAAGGCACCCAGGTATTGTCACCGCCCAAACCCGAAATTGCTGTAGAGCCGGCAAGCCTGGTCGACATGCGCGATATCAAGGGCCAGGAAAGCGCCAAAAGAGCGCTCGAGATTACGGCGGCTGGTGGCCACAATCTGTTGCTGGTGGGCCACCGGGTGCGGGTAAAAGCTTGCTGGCCGCGCGATTGCCCGGTCTGTTGCCACCGATGGAGGCGCAAGAGGCCCTCGAGGTGTCCATGATTGCCTCGGTTGCAGGTACCTTGCGGGACGGGCGCTTGATCCAGGCGCGTCCCTTTAGGGCGCCGCATCATTCAGCCTCGATGCCCGCACTCGTTGGCGGGGGCCATAGGCCAAGCCAGGCGAAGTATCGCTGGCGCATAATGGCGTGTTGTTTTTGGACGAGCTGCCCGAATTTTCTCGCCAGGCTCTCGATTCGTTGCGTCAGCCGCTCGAAAGTGGGGAGGCTGTCATTGCCCGGGCCAATGCCCATGTGACCTACCCCGCAGATGTGCAGTTGATCGCGGCCATGAATCCCTGCCGTTGTGGCTATCTGGGTGACCACGAACTGGCTTGCACCCGGGCCCCAAAATGCGCCATTGATTATCAATCCAAAATTTCCGGCCCGCTTTATGACCGGATCGATCTGCATGTAGAGGTCCCGCCAGTGAGCGCGTCAGAGCTAAGCCAGGTCAATGATTCTGAACCAACAGCCGTGGTCGCGGCCCGAGTGGCGCGTGCCCGTCAGATCCAGCTAGACAGATTTGCCGAACTGGGCTCCGCAGTGCGAATCAACGCGCGTGCAGACGGCCAGCTTTTAGCGACGATTGCTGTGCCGGTTGGTGATGCCCAGACGCTGCTAGAGGACGCGACGGACCGCATGCGCCTGAGTGCGCGCGGTTATCACCGTGTATTGCGGGTTGCCCGTACCATTGCCGACCTGGATGGTCGCACAGATATTAATCGCACCCATATTGCCGAGGCATTGTCCTACCGACGCATGCAGATCCGGTGAGCAACCCGGCCCTCGATACGGTCATCCCGCCGCGCTGGGCAGCATTTTTTGGACCCGGCGCGGTCTATTTTGAACGCAATGTCTTCCTGTTTTTGTTTATGGGGTTTTCGGCCGGCGTCCCTCTGGCGCTGTCTTTTGGGACGCTTAGCTATTGGCTGATCGAGTCTGGCACGTCCAAAGGCGAGATCGGTCTGTTCACGCTGCTGACGATTCCCTATGCGTTTAAATATATCTGGGCCCCTTTTATGGACGGGCTGCGGTTTCCTATCCTTTGCAGGATATTTGGACGCCGACGGGGCTGGATGCTGGCGACGCAATTTGCCCTGATTGGGGCGATTGCACTGGCCGGATTGTCGGATCCCGTGCCTGGGCATTTGACCTATGCGGCGGTGGCGGCCTTGGCTATTGCCTTCTTTTCGGCCTCGCAGGACATTGTCATCGATGCCTATCGAGTGGAAATTTTGACCGACGACCAACAGGGGGCCGGTGCGGGGGCATATCAGATCGGCTATCGGCTGGCGATGTTGGCATCAGGCGCTGGTTCGTTGATTTTGGCCGATCAAGTTGGGTGGCCGACCACCTATTTCACCATGTCGTTGCTGATGCTTGTTGGCGTTGTGACAGTATTGTTTAGCCCGGAACCGCGATCGCGCGCGCCTGCGGCCACAGTCCCGAATACGGATGATAAGTCAGGGGCTATGTCGGCCAATTTACAGCGTCTCTACACCATGGTGACGGGGCCATTTGTCGAATTTTTCCGCAAGCCTGGCTGGCTTGCGATTCTGGCTTTTGTTTTGTTTTACAAATTTGGGGACACGCTGGCATCGATGATGACCGGTCCTTTTTATATGGAAATTGGGTTCTCCAAGACCGAGATAGGCTTTGTCGGCAAAGCGGTTGGCATTGCTGCGACCATCGTTGGCGCCATCATCGGTGGTACCTTGGTCTATTCCCGGGGTATTGTTGCCAGCCTGTGGATTTGCGGCGTTTTTCAACTGGTATCGAACTTCATGTTTGTGCTGTTGGCCATGGCAGGCCACGATTTGTGGGTTCTGGGCCTGACAGTCGGCATCGAAAACCTGGCTGGCGGCATGGGTGGTGCAGCCTTCATCGCCTATATGTCCAGCCTGTGTAATATTTCTTACACGGCGACCCAGTATGCGCTGCTGAGTTCCCTGGCCAATATTGGGCGCACGGTTTTTGCCGCGCCGTCGGGCTATTTGGCCGAGGCTGTATCGTGGGAGGTGTTCTTCTTGCTTACGGTGATTGCCGCTCTGCCGGGGCTGGCATTGCTGTGGTATCTGGGGCAGCGATATGGCGTCGACGAAAGCCCGACCCCTGCCCAAGATGATTGACAAGCTTGCCTGGTTTTGGCATGCGGTGTCGCAAGTACCTGTGGTACTATGCCGCAGCCCTGTTGGCCGCGCGTAATATAAAGAGGTAATCCCATTTCTGTAGAAGCCAAGAAAAAGGCCCGGTTGGAAGTTCGACTGGCCAAGGACGACTCTGAAATCGAGGCCGCCCAGCGGCTCCGCTATCAAGTGTTTTTCGAGGAAATGGGTGCCCAGACAACGCCAGAACTGGCGGAATTGGGTCTCGATATCGATGAATATGACGCCATTTGCGACCATCTATTGGTGATCGACGGCGCGCTGCCTGCAGAAGAAGCTGTGGTCGGCACCTATCGCATATTGCGCGAAGAAGTTGCCAACCAAAACAACGGCTTCTATTCAGCAGCAGAATATGATCTCAGCGCGCTGTTGGCGGGGCGCGACGAGGCAACCATTCGGGACCAGGGTCAATATATCGAAGTTGGTCGATCCTGTGTGCGCGCCGATTACCGATCGAATGCGACTATTCAGTATTTATGGCGCGGCTTGGCGGTCTATGTGCGCGAACACAATGTGTCCTGCATGTTTGGATGTGCCAGTCTTGAAGGGACAGACCCACAAGAGCACGCCTTGGCTTTGTCCTACCTTCATCACAACTTCCAGGCGCCCGACGATATGCAGGTCAAAGCCATCCCGTCCAGGCACGTCGCCATGAATATGATGCCCGCAGACGAGATTAGTGATCGCGCGGCGATACGCGTGTTGCCGCCACTGATCAAAGGCTATTTGCGGGTTGGATGCTATATCGGCGACGGCGCTGTGGTGGATGAAGAATTCGGCACCACCGATGTCTTCGTCATTGCGCCCACCGACCGCATCCCAGATAAATACTTTAGCTAAAAAGCAAAAATTCCTTACAGAATGTCCGACTCATAGGCAGCCAGGGCGGCCATGTTGACGACTTCTGATGCAGTTGACCCGATGGGGACGATCTGTACCGATTTGTCGAGGCCAATCAACAGCGGTCCCACAACGGACCCGCCCCCTAGTTCCTGCAACAGCTTGGCGCTGATATTGGCAGAATGCAGCGCGGGCATGACCAGAATGTTGGCCGGGCCAGACAAGCGCGAGAACGGATAAATCGACTGTAGCTCTGGATTCAGGGCCACGTCGGCGGCCATTTCGCCATCATATTCAAAGTCGGTCTCACGGCTATCGAGGATTTCTACAGCCTCGCGAATTCGCGCGCTGCGTTCTCCTGGCGGGTGTCCAAAATTGGAATAGGACAACATCGCCACCCGGGGCTCTTGCCCTAACCGCCGCACCGCCGCCGCCGCACCCATTGCGATGTCTGCAAGCTGGCTTGGATTGGGTAATTCGTTGACCTGGGTGTCGGCGATGAACACCGTGCGTTCGCGAGTGACGACCATCGACATACCAAATACGGTTTTTTGTGGTTGCGGGTCGATGACACGGCGGATGTCGTCAAAGGCATCAAAATAGGTGCGGGTAATGCCGGTGACCATGGCATCGGCATGGCCATGGGCGACCATGCAGGCACCAAAGACGTTACGGCCATTATTCACCATACGGGTGCAATCGCGATACAACAGGCCATTCCGCTGTTGCCGTTCATAGACATAGTCAGAATAGACTTCATTATAGTCGCTGGTCCGGGCGTTATGGATTTCCAGATCGACCGTCTTTTCGTCCAGACCCATGTTGCGCAGGACTTTGAAGACTTCTTCTTCGCGGGCGATCAACACGGGAGTGCCATAGCCTGCATTGCGGAATGAAAGCGCGGCGCGGATGACTTTTTCTTCCTCGCCTTCTGCAAAAACCACGCGTTTTGGGTTGGCTTTGACCGAATTAAAAATCAGTTGCAGTGAACCAGCTGCTGGGTTCAACCGCGCGCTTAGCTCGTCCTTATAGGCATCCATGTCAATGATAGGACGACGCGCCACGCCGGAATCCATGGCAGCCTGGGCGATAGCAGGGGGTACATGGCTGATCAGGCGCGGGTCAAAAGGTGCCGGAATGATATAGTCACGGCCATAGGTTGGCCGCTCCCCGGCATAGGCGCTGGCGACTTCGTCGGGGACGTCTTCGCGGGCCAGTGCAGCGAGGGACCGGGCTGCGGCGATCTTCATGTCTTCGTTGATGGTGGTCGCCCGCACATCAAGGGCGCCGCGGAAGATGTAGGGGAAGCCCAGCACATTGTTCACCTGGTTTGGATAGTCCGACCGGCCAGTGGCGACAATGGCGTCACTACGAACCGCGTGGACGGCCTCGGGCGAAATTTCGGGATCCGGGTTGGCCATGGCAAAAATGATGGGGCTGTCCGCCATGGATTCGATCATTTCAGGGGTAAATGCGCCGGCAACCGACAAGCCCAGGGCCACATCGGCGCCAACCATGGCTTCTGCCAGGGTGCGGGCGTCGGTATCAGCCGCGTGGGCGGCCTTCCACTGGTTCATGCCTTCCTCGCGGCCCTGATAAATCACGCCTTTAGAGTCGCAGATAATGGCGTTGGCGCTAGAGATACCCAAGGCTTTGACCAATTCCAGGCAGGCGATGGCAGAGGCGCCAGCACCGTTGACGACAATCTTGCAATCTTTGATATCGCGGCCAGTCAGGTGCATCGCGTTGATCAGGCCCGCCGCCGTGATGATGGCGGTGCCATGTTGGTCATCGTGAAAAACGGGGATGTTCATTTCATCGCGCAGGCGCTGTTCGATGATGAAGCATTCGGGTGCCTTGATATCTTCAAGGTTGATGCCGCCAAAGCTGGGTTCCATCACCCGGACAGCGTTGCAAAACTCGTCAATGCTGTTGGTGTCCAACTCAAGATCAATCGCATCGACATCGGCAAAGCGCTTGAACAGCACCGCCTTGCCTTCCATCACTGGCTTGGAGGCCAAGGCACCCAGGTCACCCAGGCCAAGAATTGCCGTGCCGTCCGATATCACCGCCACCAGATTGCCGCGGGCCGTATAGTCATAGGCGGCGTCAGGATCCTCGGCGATGGCGCGCACGGGCGCGGCCACACCGGGCGAGTACGCCAGCGACAAATCGCGCTGTGTCGCCATGGGCTTGGTTGGGACAATTTCGATTTTGCCGGGACGGCCCCCTTGGGTGTGATAGAGCAGGGCTTCGCGGTCGGTAAACTTTTGGTCTGGCATGATAGGTCAAGCTTTGTTCTGGCTGGATGGGTTGGGGATGGTTTTCGTTCGTTTGGTCCAAGTTGACCGTTGTCCTAATCAGACGCGGGCGCTACTTTGGTTAATCACAAGTCCTGAAATGAGGGGCTCGTTTAAACCAGGAAAAGAGCCGCGGCCAGCACTGATGTCACCGCCGTCGAGTTCAACGGAGATTTTTGATGCCGATCGAGACAGAAGATTATTATGTTGAGTAATAATCTTACGCATTGTTCCTTCTCTTGGTTTTATTGTTAACCAGTATTGGCCGAAAACGTTATTTTATGTCTTTAGCAGGATCACCAGAGAACGCAAGCCCAAAGAATGCGCCGGTTTTGACAAAATCTGCCGCTGAAAGGGCTGAAAAGGCGGGTAAAGCCACTGTTACGCCGATGATGCAGCAATATCTTGGCATCAAGGCTAATAATCCAGGCAGCCTGTTGTTCTATCGCATGGGCGACTTTTATGAGCTGTTCTTTGACGACGCCGTCAAGGCGTCCAAAGCCCTGGATATTGCGCTGACAAAGCGCGGCAAGCATCTGGGCGAAGATATTCCCATGTGCGGTGTCCCCGTCCACGCTGCTGACAATTATCTGGCGCGCCTTATCCGCAAAGGTCATCGCGTTGCCGTGTGTGAGCAGCTGGAAGACCCTGCCGAGGCCAAAAAGCGCGGGCCCAAGTCGGTTGTCAAACGCGATGTCGTCCGCCTGGTCACGGCAGGCACGCTGACGGAAGAGACCCTGTTGGATGCCCGTAGCCACAATTATCTGGCCGCTCTGGCCCGCGCTGAGGGTCTGTTTGCCCTGGCCTGGGTCGATATTTCCACGGGTGACTTCACGGTCACTGACACGACGCCAGAGGAATTGGATGCCCATCTGGCGCGCCTGCAGCCGGGCGAGCTGTTGGTGTCCGAAAAAGTCGCAGCCCTGGCCGAAATTGCCAGTGCCCTGGAAGATTGGTGGCCAGTGGTCACGTCGATGCCGTCTGCGTCGACCCATTCTGGCCGCGCGGAATCAAATTTGAAAAAGCAGTTTGGCGTCTCCAGTCTGGATGGGTTCGGTCACTTCAGTCGCGCCGACCTGGCGGCTGCCGGGGGCATCGTTGCCTATTTGGAAGACACACAAAAGGGTTCACTGCCCCGCCTGCAACCGCCCAAACAGGCTGACAGCGGTGCGGTTATGGCCATCGACAGCGCGACAAGGCGCAATCTGGAATTGTCGCGCACCATGTTGGGTGACCGAAATGGCAGCCTGTTGGACACTATTGATCGCACGCTCACCAGTGCGGGCGCTCGCATGCTGGCCGATCGACTGGCTTCGCCACTCCGTGACCCCCAAGCCATCAATGATCGTCTCAATATGGTGGACTGGCTGTTGGCGCGGCCTGGCCTCTTGGGCGAGGTTCGCCAGTCCATGACCCAGTGCCCGGATCTGGAGCGCGCTTTGTCGAGGATATCCCTGGGCCGCGGTGGCCCGCGCGACATTAAGGCGATCCAACGGGGGCTGGAACAGGCGTTTCATCTGCGCAACATGCTGGTCAAAGCGCGGGGCCAGGAAAGCCTGGACAAAATGCCCAACGGTCTGTCGCTGGTCGAAGGCGATCTGGGCAACCATGGGGCGTTGATCGATCTGTTGTCCCGGGCCATTGTCGAAGAACCACCGCTTTTGTCGCGCGACGGCGGCTTTGTGGCCGAAGGCTATGATGCCGCGTTGGACGAGCTGCGGCAATTACGCGACCATTCCCGCCAGTTGATTGCCGAGCTGCAAGGCACGTATCGCGACCAGACGGCGATTTCCAGCCTGAAGGTCAAACACAATAATGTGCTGGGCTACTATATCGAAGTCCCCGCCGCCCACGGCGACAAGCTGATGAGCGCGCCGTTGAACGAAACGTATATCCACCGCCAGACCATGGCGGGTGCCGTCCGGTTCAACACGACAGAGTTGGCCAGCCTCGATCAGCGGATTTCCCGGGCCGGGGACCAGGCACTGGCAACCGAGCTGAGTATTTTCGAAAAAATGGCGAATGAGATATCGGCCCATTGGGCAGCCATTACCCTGGCGGCCCAGGCTGTGTCGCAATTGGATGTCGCGGCAGCGACCGCCGAGCTGACGCATGAGCAGAACCTGTGTCGCCCCAGGGTCGACGACAGCCTGGCGTTCGAGATTGTCCAGGGTCGCCACCCCGTGGTCGAGGCCGCTTTGGCAAAATTGCAAGACACGCCCTTTATCGCCAATGATTGCGATTTGGGGGATGGCAAACGTCTGTGGCTGGTTACCGGGCCTAATATGGCGGGTAAAAGTACGTTTTTGCGACAGAATGCCCTGATTGTGATTTTGGCGCAGATGGGCTGTTATGTGCCCGCGAGGTCGGCCCATATTGGGGTGGTGGACCGGTTGTTTTCCCGAGTCGGTGCCGCCGATGACCTGGCGCGGGGTCGATCGACCTTTATGGTCGAAATGGTGGAAACCGCAGCGATCCTGAACCAGGCAACCAAGCACTCGCTGGTCATTCTGGACGAAATAGGCCGCGGCACTGCCACCTATGATGGCCTGTCCATCGCCTGGGCCACTGTTGAGCATCTGCATGACATCAATGCCTGTCGGGCGCTATTTGCTACCCATTATCATGAATTGACCGCCCTGGCGGAAACCCTGTCGCATATCGCCCCCCATACCGTTCGGGTGCGGGAATGGAAAGGCGACGTGGTCTTTTTGCACGAAGTGGGCGCAGGCACAGCCGACCGGTCATACGGTATTCAGGTCGCCAAGCTGGCCGGCCTGCCACCGACAGTGATCTCTCGTGCCAAGGATGTGTTGGAACGCCTGGAATCAGCAGAAACGGCCAATGCTGCCCGCGAGTTAACAGACGCGTTGCCCCTGTTCAGCACCCATGTATCGCAACACAATGCAGTACCTTCTGGGCCATCTGTTGCAGACAAAGCGCTTGATGATATCAATCCCGACGAATTGTCGCCACGAGAGGCCCTGGAGCACCTGTATCGGCTGAAGCAATTGCGGGACGACAACAGTGGCGATTAGGCGCTTTTCCGGGGGTCCGATTTTTCAGTGCCAATAATCGTTCAAACGCCTAGAATGGCCCGATGGACCGTATACCCAATCAAAAAGCGATTATTGATCGCAACGCCCTGACAGCTGCAATGGATGACCGCGCCTTAGATGCGTCGTCAGACCAAATGCGCGGCATTGCCCACGAAATGTTGTCCGACGCGTTGAAGGCAGGAACCGAAGAAATCAGAGCGCGTTTGTTGGGCGGCCAGAACGGTCGGCAGGCAGCCACTGCCCGGTCATTCCTGGTCGATCAGATTATTCGCATCCTCTACGACTTTACCCTGGCCTACCAATATCCGATGACCAACCCGACCAAATCAGAGCATCTGTGTATTGCCGCTGTTGGCGGTTATGGCCGGTCTGAACTGGCGCCCTTCTCTGACATCGATCTGTTGTTTCTGCTGCCCTACAAACAAACAGCCTGGGGCGAACAGGTTATCGAAAGCATGCTCTACGTCATGTGGGACCTTGGGTTGAAGGTTGGCTATTCTGTGCGTTCGGTCGATGATTGTATTTCCATGTCCAAACAGGACCTGACCATCCGCACGGCTTTGCTGGAATCGCGGTATCTGTGGGGCGACAAAGACTTGTTCAGCGAATTGAAGACGCGCTTTGACAAGGACGTGGTTGCCAATACCGGCCCCGAATTTGTCGAAAAGAAGCTGTTGGAACGCAACCAACGCCACGCCAGAATGGGCGATTCTCGCTATGTCGTGGAACCGAACCTGAAGGATGGCAAGGGCGGCTTGCGTGATCTGCAGACATTATACTGGATCGCGAAATATCTTTATCGCACGAACGATGTCAAAGAACTGGTCGCCAAAGGGGTGTTGACCGAGGCCGAACACCGGCTGTTCTCGAAAGCGGAAAACTTCCTGTGGACGGTGCGCTGTCATCTGCATGATATGACAGGCCGACCAGAAGAACGCCTGACCTTTGACGTCCAGGGCCCGCTGGCTGAACGGCTGAATTATGTGGATCGGCCGGGCATTTCTGGTGTCGAGCGCTTCATGCGGCACTATTTCCTGACGGCCAAGGATGTCGGTGATTTAACCCGCATCTTCTGTGCTTATCTGGAAGAACAGCACCAGAAGAAACCGCTTTTAAGCATGCCGCGCTTTGGCCTGCGCAAGCGCCGGGTTGATGGCTTTGCAGTGGAAGGCGACCGCATCAACTTTATAAACGATAACCAGATTGTCGACGATCCGGTGTCGATATTGCGGCTGTTTCAGGTGGCCCAGGTCAATAGCCTCGACATCCACCCCAACGCCTTGCGACTGATCACCCAGAACCTGCGGCTGATCAGCTCAAAGATGCGCCGTGACGTTGAGGCCAACAAGATTTTCATTGATATTTTGACGTCCAAAAAGGAACCAGCGATTACCTTGCGCCGGATGAATGAAGCAGGCGTCTTTGGTCGCTTTATTCCCGACTTTGGGCGGGTTGTCGCGCAGATGCAGCATGACATGTATCACCATTATACCGTCGACGAACACACCATCCGGGCCATCGATATATTGTCTCAGATAGAGGCCGGTGAAATGGCGGTGGATCACCCGACGCTGGATAGCGTCATCCACAAGGTTTTGTCTCGTAAGGTATTATATGTGTCGCTGTTGCTACACGACATCGCCAAGGGCCGCGGTGGCGACCACTCGGTCCTGGGGGCCGAAGTTGCTGAAAAGCTGTGCCCTCGATTTGGCTTTACCGAGGCCGAAACTGAAACCACGGCCTGGCTGGTGCGCAACCATTTGCAGATGAGCAATGTTGCCTTCAAGCGTGACCTGGCAGATCCAAAAACAGCCGCCGATTTTGCTGAAGTGGTGCAAAGTGTCGAGCGGTTGCGGTTGTTGGTCTGCCTGACAGTGGCCGATATTCGCGCGGTGGGCCCCGGTATCTGGAATGGCTGGAAGGGCCAATTGTTACGCGATCTCTATTTCATCACGGTCGACCATCTGGACGGTGGTCAGGGCGGCGAAGGGTTGAAATATCGTGCCCAAGCAGCGATCGATGAACTGAGGGAGAAGCTTCCTGCCTGGGACGAAAAGGCATTTGATGACTATGTGAACCGCCACACGCCCGCTTATTGGACCAGCGTGCCGTTGGATACCCGTGTTCGGGATGCCGAGTTGTTGAAATTGGCCGATGCGTCAGGCGATAAATTTTGCATTTCTATGCGTTCAGACAACTTTACGTCAAAGACCGAACTGACACTTTATACGGAAGATCATCCTGGCCTGTTTGCGCGCCTGGCTGGCGCTATTGCGGTGGTTGGGGCGACAATTGTGGATGCCAAGATTTTCACCACCAAAGACGGCATGGCGCTGGATCACTTCACGCTCCAAGACTATGACGGCGAAGCCTTTAAAAGTAAGGCCAAGATGGACCGGCTGGAACAGGTGATCCGCCAGACCATGGCGGGCGACATCATCCCGCGCCAAGTCTTGTCGAAGCCAGAGGCCATCCCCAGCAGAACCCGCAAGGTCTTTACTGTTTCTCCCTCTGTGTTGATCGATAACAATGCCAGCGACACTCATACGGTGATCGAAGTCAGCGGTCGTGATCGTCCGGGCTTTGTTTCTGACGTCACACGGGCTCTGTTTGACCTTAAACTGACGATCTCCAGCGCGCAGGTCACGACCTATGGTGAACGCGCTGTTGATACTTTTTATGTCCGCGATCTATTCGGGCACAAAATCACCCACGAAAGCCGGTTCAAGCGGATTGAAGAGCGCATTTTGGATGGGCTGAAAAATGGTGCACGACCATCCGATGAAACGGATGATCAAACTTCAGATTCCGCGGCGGCATAAAGCCAGTGCTGTTTAGGTTCGTTGCGACGATTGGCGGGCTGACGGCCATCAGCCGTGTCCTCGGCTTTGCGCGGGATATCCTGATGACGGCCTTTTTGGGGGCTGGCTGGGTTGCCGACTGTTTTGTCGTTGCCTTCAAGCTACCCAATTTCTTCAGGCGTCTATTTGCCGAAGGGGCGTTTAACGCCGCCTTTGTGCCGTTGTTTTCTGAAAAACTCAAAGATCATGATCCGGGGACGGTGTTGCCCGCAGACGCCAGGCGTTTCGCCGAAGAAACCTATTCGGTGCTGCTGTTGGTGTTGTTTGCCTTTGTCGGGCTGATGGAAATATTCATGCCCTGGGTCATGCTGGTGCTGGCCAACGGCTTTTCCGACCAACCTGACAAGTTTGCCCTGGCGGTCACCCTGACGCGGATTACATTTCCCTATTTGATGTTGATCAGCTTGGTTTCGTTGTTGGGCGGGGTTCTGAATTCTTTGCAAAAATTCGCCGCCGTTGCGGCAACGCCCATTTTGCTGAACCTGTCGATTATTGGCGGATTGCTGGCCCTACACGATGTTTTGCCCACGCCTGGCCATGCTCTGTCTGTCGGGGTGACTTTGGGCGGGCTGGTGCAATTCTTGTGGCTGACGATCGTCATGCGTCGACACGGCATTGCACTGCGTTTGCGCAGGCCAACCCTGACACCTGGGGTCAAAAAGTTGCTGTTGTTGATGGCACCGGTGGCACTGGGCGCAGGTGCCATGCAGGTCAATCTATTGATCGACATTATCATTGCGTCATTTTTGCCCGAGGGGTCGCTTTCCTACTTGTTTTATGCCGACCGGTTGAACCAGCTGCCCATTGGTATTGTCGGTGTCGCCATTGGCACCGCTGTTTTGCCAATGCTGTCGCGCCAATTGGCCGACGGGCAGGACGCAAACGCAATGGCGACGCTGAACCGATCTATTGAACTGGCTTTGTTTTTTGCCGTTCCCGCAGCGGTTGCCCTGATGATCATCCCCGGCCCTTTGATCGCCGGATTATTCGAGCGCGGGGCCTTTGATGCCGTCGATACGGCGAAGACAGCGGCGGCTTTGCTGGCTTATGCAGCGGGGTTACCAGCCTATGTGTTGATCAAAGTTATGAGCCCTGCCTTTTTTGCGCGTCAGGATACCAAATCGCCGGTGCGCTATTCGATTATTGCGCTGGTGCTGAACATTGTGTTGAACCTGATATTGATGGGGCCGCTACTTCATGTCGGCCTTGCCCTGGCAACCGCCATATCGGCCTGGGTCAATGTTGGGCTTTTATATTATGGCCTGTCGCGCAAAGGATATCTGGCTATTGATCGCCGGTTAGGCCAGCGC
>Ga0114950_10002752_pt1 | contig 13525 bp, 12 predicted proteins | sample N075metaG_FD_83503 | JGI IMG/M metagenome (GOLD analysis project Ga0114950, IMG submission 83503) | Deep subsurface microbial communities from Kermadec Trench to uncover new lineages of life (NeLLi) - N075 metaG | ecosystem: Environmental > Aquatic > Marine > Ocean trench > Sediment | place...
CCTCCGGCGATGGTACCTTTGATAATGACACCCTGGAAGACCCGGTATATACACCCGGCAGCGGTGACATTTCGGGCGGAACTGTAACCCTTACAATGACGATCACGGGGAATTGCAATGTTCCTTTTGATGATATGACATTGACCATTGACCCGGCTGCAACTGCTGCCGCCGGTACGGATGCCACAATCTGTTACAATGCCACACATACGCTATTCGCCACCGCCACGAATGGTACCGTTCTGTGGACTACCTCCGGCGATGGTACCTTTGATAATGACACCCTGGAAGACCCGGTATATACACCCGGCAGCGGTGACATTTCGGGCGGAACTGTAACCCTTACAATGACAGTCACGGGGAATTGCAATATAGCACCTGACGATGTGGTACTGACCGATGATATCGAAGACCCGGTGATCTCCGACTGCCCGGCAGATATTGTGGTGAGCTTAAGTGGTGCCATTTGCGATGAAGTAGTTAACTGGGTTGCACCAACCCCGACTGATAATTGCAGTGTAGCTAGTTTTACCAGTTCCCATAACCCTGGCGACGGGTTTCCCCTGGGAACGACAGTGGTTAGCTATATAGCTATTGATCCTACCGGCAATTCAGCTATCTGCACCTTTAATGTAACGGTAATCGACATAACACTACCCACATTTGATTTTTGCCCAACTTCCGCAACCGTTGCAACATTTGATGTTGCCAGTCAAACGGCCGTAGTTACCTGGCAAACTCCGACAGCAATAGATAATTGCAGTGTGCCAATCGTTACTAGTAATTTCAGCTCTGGTGATGGCTTTCCTGCCGGGGTGACTAAAGTAATATACACAGCAACTGATGGCGCCGGTAACACCGCTACTTGCGTATTCGAAGTACCCGTAATAGGTAATAATGTGCCAATGGCATCTCCCCTGGTAATTGATGCATTTACCGGCGAACCTAAAGAATTTTGTCTGGATGTTCGCGATGAAGATGCTTTAATTATAACAGAGATAAATTATAGTACACTGAATGGTGTAATTGATAGACCGGGAAGTGCTGATAACCTCTGTTTTATTTATACTTCATTTGATGACTTTGAAGGTGAGGAACTCATTATTTTTACTGTTTGTGATAATGGAGTACCTGTTGCCTGCGTTAAGGTGCAAGTACGTATTAAGGTAACATTAGATCTTAGATTGAAAATTTACAAGGCTTTTACTCCTGATGGTGATAACATAAATGACTTTTGGGTTATTGAAAACATCCGGAATTATCCCAACAATCAGGTGATGATCTACGATAGATTGGGCGGGTTGATTTATAGTGCCCGAGATTATAATAATGAGGATATAGTTTGGGATGGTCGTTCAAATCATAATGGGCAAAACATTCTGCCAACAGGAACTTATTTCTATAAAATAGATTTAGGCAATGAATTTCCCCTTCAAAAAGGTTTTATTGAGTTAGTAAATTGAGATGACAGGAAGCACAACTAACGTTGCTAACTCTATACCAAACTAAACCTTTTGGCGGCTACTTTATTAGTATTGATAATTAAGTAAAGAGCTCAATTTATTCAAGAGGTATATCTCGAAGGAGTTATTAATTAATCCTGCTATTGCTGTTGTTAATAGAATATCAATTTTATTAAATGTTTAAAATAATAATATCTCCCCTGCTCTTATTTTACTAAATAACAGGCTTAGGACAGGCTGAATATTTAGCTTTCTCAAACACCCTGGGCCATACCACACACTTAAGTGCTGCCGATAAGGATGGCATGGTAATATCACTTACGCAATCCCTCGGGCCAATATTTGGTAGCCGGGTGGTGACTCCTGGATTAGGTTTTCTTTATGCAGCAACTTTAGGTGGTTACCTGGGCCCATTCCAGCCAGGTCAGCGAGCAGCATCACATATTTCGCCAATGATTCTAACAAATAACAACGAAGCCTTTATGGGCATAGGTGCTGCCGGCGGGGCTAAAATTAATTCTGCCATTGTACAGGCTATAAGTCGTATTATAGACAGGAATTTATCCTTACCTGAGGCACTTGCGGCACCGCGGGTTCACCCGACTAAGGATGGTATATTAATTGAAGTGCCAGACTCAACATCCTGGAGCACCAAAGATTTTCAATTCTTACGGGATAATGGTTTTGTTCTGGAACAGCAAAAGGAACCATTCCGCTTTGGACGTGTACACGTAGTAATGAAAAAGGGTGGTAATTGGCTTGGTGCTGCCGACCCCGATGGTGAAGGTGCTGCTGCCGGACCGAAAGAAGCTAATTAGTTACGAGAAAAAAAAGGCTACTACTGCTGTCATCGCTACATCCTGGAATATCAAGAAGTTGTGCATCCTCATGCTCCATTTTACCTTCCTCGTTCAGCTTAGAGCTTTTCAGCGGGATGCCGAGATTGAGGCCACGAAGAATTAATAATATAGCTACCAGCCCTAAAAGTATGGAGTAGAAGACAACCGTGCTATAATAAAATATTTTACTATTTTATTATTATAGCTAAACTTTTCAATACTCACAGATCCTCAAAGGTTTAGTTAATTATTACTAATTTACTCAATTCGCTAAAATAAGGCCACAAGGCATTTGAAAAAATGATACAAGTCATGGTTTTAATTGGCAGCTAAGCGAACAACCTTGTTTTTAGTTTTTCCGTACTAACTTGCAGCTACTCCTATTGTTTTTTATTTTGCAATCTTCAATATATCATAAATATGAATAACAAAGTTTTTTTGTTGTACATTATTTTTTGTGGCTATAATTCCTTTAGCCAGGAGAAGATTCAGAAGTTTCAAGAGGCCCGGCCCCTAGGTTTTGTTATGCCAAAAGGGTACGATAAGGTAATAATCCCCTTTGAAATTTACAGTAATTTAATTGTAATAGATGTTTTATTTAACAAGTCGTTACCGCTAAAGTTTGTGCTGGACACTGGTGTGAGAACAACTGTTTTAACCGAAAAATCGCTCACTGATCTTCTTGGACTAGAATATGCCAGAAAAATAACTATTCCGGGGGCAGGAGGCGAAAAACTTGTTGATGCTTTTGTCGTAAATAATGTCTCGCTAAATATTGGTGAAATTGCCGGCAATGGCCATGCAATTCTGGTGCTTGAGGAGGACCTGCTACAATTAAAAAATTACCTGGGAGTAAATGTGAATGGAATATTAGGTTATGAATTGTTTAGTCGATTTGTGGTAGATATTAACTATGACAAAAAAATAATTATATTTTTTAATCCTAAGACTTTTAAGAAGAAGGGTGGTTTTACAGAAATTCCTTTGTCGGTTGAAGATACTAAGCCCTATATCCTGGCCAATTTTATTATCCGCGACAACGAGAAAATAAGGGGGAAATTTATGCTTGACACCGGTGCGAGTCATACCATGTTACTTGATGGGCGCTCAAATAAAAAAATTACTGTTCCTGACCCGTATATTACAAGTATCCTTGGTCGTGGTTTATCTGGAAATCTTTATGGCGAGGTTGCCAGAATAGACAAAATGTGGGTGGGCCCATTTTCTTTTGATAAGGTGATTACAATCTTCCCGGATCAGGACAGCTATGAGATTTCGTTAATTCAAGATTTTAGAAATGGCACATTGGGTGGTGGTATGATGTCAAGATTCCATATAATTTTTGATTTTGGTAATAGTAAAATATACCTAAAAAAAGGCAAAGGTTATAATAAGCCTTTTGATTTTAACCTAAGTGGTTTAATAGTAATTGCCACGGGGGTATACCTAAGAGATTATGAAATTAATACGGTAAGAGAAAACTCTGCCGCCAAAGCAGCAGGCCTTATGGTGGGAGATCTTATTATTACTATTAATGGTTATCAAACGAGTGAGAGAACCCTCGACGAAGTAATTGGCTTGCTCAATGCCAAGGTAAACAAAAGAATCAGACTGGTGATAATGCGTAAGGGCAAGAGAAAAGAAATTCAATTTAAACTTACCAGACTTATCTGATTTTAAGGTTTTTACAAAAAATTCTGGCCATTGATAAACGGATAAGCTTGATTGTATTAATTTATAATGTCCTGAAGTACTCAAGTACTTGTCTGGCCTGCTCTTCGGAAAGATTCTGATTGGCCATTGGTGCACCATAATACTCCATTAACAAGGCCTTGGCAATGGGATCTTTGGCGATCATTTCCTCCGGATTCAAAATCATATTCATCACCCATTCAGGAGACCTTCTGTCCATTATCCCCTTGGGAGCCGGGCCAATATAATTTTTCTCGGTTTTATGGCAAGCCATACACATTTGCTCATAAATTACCTGGCCTGCACCCGCCATATCAGCATCAATTTCTTCGGCTAAAGTTAATGAAGTAATTGGGCCAATACCCTTGTTCTCCATTGGATCAAATGGTGTTTCCTCAACTAACATAGATTCTGAAACTTCTGTAACTTCATCACCCTCGTCGCTGGTAGCACCGCCGCCACAACTTGCCAACAGTATTAATGCCAGCGCCGATAATGTATAAATATTTTTCATCCTATTATTGAATTAGTATTGATAGTTAATTTCTATGGATACGGGAACTAAAGATCGCCAATAAATTGAACTTTCTAGCTGCTCATAATGATTAATAATATTATTACCGATATTATTATAACCCTTGTTTATAGGCCACCCCTCTAACTACAAAAGTAGCAAATGATACCACGGTAATACTACTTAATGGCATTAAAATGGCCGCAAACAGCGGACTCAGCTTGGCACTCACAGCGAAAGAAAGACCCACAATATTATAAATAAAGGATATGATAAAACTGGCTATTATAATTTTTCTGGTAGCTCCGGCAAATTTTATATACTTGCCGATTTGGTGAAAGTTGCCGCCGTAAAGAATAGCGTCCGAGGCAGGAGTAAATGCCGACACATCCTCGGCGCTTAAGATTAAAGTATAGAAAAATACAGGTTATAATAAAGGTGCCAGCAACCTTGAAGCAGATTCAGCTAATCTACGTCTCACCGGTCGTTGTTGCCAGCGACTCAGGCGAAGTGGGACGCAGTGTTTTATGTCTTCGTTAAACTGATCAATTAGTTGCTCAGCCAAGGTCTCATCATATACTATCGCATTCACTTCAAAATTCAGATCAAAGCTGCGGAAGTCCATATTGGCTGTGCCCACTGACGAGAGAATTCCATCTACCACCATTGTTTTAGAATGATTGAAGCCATCGGAATAAAGAAATACCTGGACCCCGGCCACCAGAACCTCCTTCATATACGACATCGATGCAGCCTGAACGATAGCATTATCGCCCTTATAAGGAAAAATAATTTGTATGTCCACTCCCCCCAAAGCCGCGGTCTTTAGAGCCTCAAGTATTGGCTCATTAGGTATAAAATATGGTGTGGTGATAAGTACTTGCGACCTGGCCGTGCTAATAGCTACGAAAATGGCCTGCATTATCGATGCCCAATCGGAATCAGGACCACTTGCCGCCAGCTGTACGCACTGGTGGCCATCAACTTCCATATCAGGAAAATATTGAAGTGAAAAATCAAGACTTGATTTGCTGACAAAATACCAATTAAGCATAAATACCACCTGTAAGGAATATACTGCTTCTCCCTCAAGTTTTAAATGGGTGTCACGCCAGGTGATTTTGTTATTCTTGTTTATATACCGATCGGCAACATTCATCCCACCAACAAAACCGATTTTGCCATCGATAACCACTATTTTTCGGTGATCACGATAATTTGCTCTGCTTAGCTTAGGAATATATACCGGCATAAATGGGTAATATTCTACCCCCGATTCATCAAATAGTTTTTTGAACGACTTCTTAAAGTGCGAGCTGCCAACGTCGTCATAGATAAAACGAACCTTAATACCTGCCTTCGCCTTCTTGGCTAATAAGCCAGCTATGGTATTGCCTATGGTATCATTATCGAAGATATAATACTCTATATGAATATTATTCTTAGCCTCCTGCAAACATTTAATAAGCTCAACAAACTTGTTCTCACCATTAATCAGCAATGTTACCTTATTGTTTTTAGTTAGAAAGGAGCGGTTATTAGATAATAGAAGCTTGATAATATTAGCCTTTTCGTTTACCCTCTCATCATCGACAAGCTCATGTTGTGAGGCCAGTTGCAACTGCTCTTCGGCATAATTATTAATTCTAACCTGGTCAATAGCAGCTTTGCGCGAAAACATTTTATTGCGTCGGTAATCCTGGCCAAATATAATATAGATAAGCAGGCCCAGGACAGGCACAAGCACCATTACCAACAGGTAGGAGTGCGTTTTTAATGGGTTTTTATTTTCAAGGAGCAACTTTATCACTGCCATTAGAACAAGCAAATAATATCCTATTATAATGGATATGGATAAATACCGCCAGGTAACATCAAGCCAAGATCTAATTTCCTCCATATACCTGCTAAATCATGGTAATATTATTTGATTAGATGGGCACTCAATTTAAGGTTATTTTCAATGTACTAGATATTAAGTCTACGCCTCATCAAGCTGTCTGCAGAATACCTACCTGAACCAATAATAAGATATACAAGGGCAATAGCCAGGTAAATATAGGCCTTCTCTGCCGTTCCAAATGGATCATCAGCATGTTTAATAAAAGCGGCTACAATCATTATAATAGCTATAAAAAAAGCTGACGGACGAGTAAATAAACCAACAGCTAATAATAGAGCCCCAACAAATTCAGCTAAGCCAGCAGCATATGCAAAAAATTCTGGTGCTGGGAAACCCAACTCAGCCGTGTTATTAATAAATCGATCTGATGGCGGTACTTTTTTAATTCCATGAGCCAGAGCGAGAGACAGGCCGGTAAAAACCCTGAATATTGTCAAAACCAGATCTGTGGTAATACTATTATCTATACCTCCAAAAAGTAATTTTTTCATCTCAATTAATACCAATTAGTTTGCTATGCTATAAAGTTGGTATTTTTATTGTTACATAAGGTTTAAACAAACAATGTTTATGATGAAAGGCTTAAAATTATTGGGATTGATATTACTCACAGTTTGTACTGCCAGGGCTCAGGCCGTGTTCCCGAAAGACACGATTGAAACAACCGACGGCCCACTAATTATTACTTTTATTGGCCATGCTTCTTTAATTTTTGAATGGAATGGCGAAGTGATTCATATTGACCCTTCTTCAAGAGAAGCTAATTATTATAAATTACCAAAAGCAACCATGATTTTTGTTACCCACCATCATGGTGACCATTGCGATCCCTCCTCGTTAAAAGCTATCTCGCAAGATAAAACCAAGACATTTATGTCGGCAATAGCCCACGAAAAATGGAACCAGGGGATGATATTACGCCCCGGCCAAAATGTAACTGTTAAAGATATAGCCATAGAAACGCTGCCTGCCTATAATCTGAAACATATGCGCGACGATGGCTCGCCATATCATGTATTTGGCGAATGTAATAGTTATGTTATTACCCTTGGCGATAAGCGAATTTTTATTGGTGGTGATACTGAGAACACTCCCGAGATGAAGGCTTTACGAAATATTGATATTGCCTTCCTGCCAATGAACCTCCCCTATACCATGACCCCCGAGATGGTTGCTGATGCCGCCAAAGGATTTAAACCCAAAATTCTTTATCTGTATCATTATGGCAAGAGCGACATCAACCGGCTAAAAGAATTAATGGCTGATGAAAAAGAAGTTGATCTACGAATTAGAAGGATGTGAAATGTAGCATGCAAAGATTAACAACAGCATTTTTAATGCTAATGATCAGCTGTAATGGCGTTGACCCGGACTTAAAAGGGGTTAATTTTAGAGAAGAAATGCGTTCTTTCGTTGGCGAAATAAGTATATATGCCAAAGATGTCAATCCGAATTTTGTTGTAATACCACAAAATGGTATCGAGTTGGTATCATTAAATGGTGAAGAAGATGGAACGCCAGCAAGTATGTACCTGTCTAACATCGATGCCGTTGGCCAGGAAGACCTCTACTATGGTTATAATTCTGATAATAAGAAATCGCCATCGAATGAATCGAGCTACCTGGTGTCCTTTTTAAACAAAGCCAGAAACAGTGGTAAGGCTATACTAGTCACCGATTATTGCTCCGATGCTTCTAAAATGGATGACTCCTATACTTTAAATAATAACCAGCAGTATATTTCATTTGCCGCTCCTGACAGAGAATTAAGGGTTATTCCCTCCTACCCGCCAGCTCCAAGAGATGTAAACGATTTAGATATAACTAATATTAACCTGGCAGAAAATTTTCTTTATATAATCAACCCCGAAAGTTTCGGTACTAAACAGGCTTTTAGCGATGCTATTGCCAACACCAGCTACGATGTAATATTGATGGACGCTTTTTTTGATGAAGTTTTGTGGTCAACCCAGGAAATCACCGCTTTAAAAACCAAAGCCAATGGTGGTAAAAGGTTGGTGATAAGTTATATGAGTATCGGCGAAGCTGAAGACTACCGCTACTACTGGCACTCGAGCTTTAATTCGAATCCGCCTGAGTGGCTTAGTGACCCTAACCCTGATTGGCCCGGCAACTATAAGGTAAAGTATTGGATGCCTAGCTGGAAGCAAATAATCTTTGGCGGAGGTGATGCTTACCTCGACAAACTACTCGAAGCGGGCTTTGATGGTAGCTATCTTGATATAATTGATGGCTACGAATATTTCGAGAGTATTCTATAACCGGATCTGCCAACCATAAACTAAAAACTACATTTGCCTAATATCTCAGAACAAGACCATTAGTTAAATAATATGAAAAAAACACTTTTCCCTTTACTTGCACTTTTTTTATTAGCAAATTATTCGCTCAAGGCCCAGGACTTACCAGCCTATAAAATATACACCCAGGGGGGTAAGGAAGTAAAGTTTGGTAAGATGATGAAGCAAATTAAAGATGCTGACATTGTTTTATTTGGTGAAAATCATAATAATTCAATTGTCCACTGGCTTGAATTACAAGTGACCAAGGCCATGTATAAGCAATCTCCTAACCTGGTAGTCTCCGCCGAAATGCTCGAGGCTGATAACCAGCTAATTGTAGATGAATACCTGGCAGGCAATTATGATGCAAAAATGTTTAGCGACGAGGCAAAGCTCTGGAAGAATTACGACACTGATTATAAACCAATGGTTGAGTTTGCCAAAGAAAATGGCCTCGCCGTAGTGGCAGCAAATATACCCCGTAGGTATGCCCGCATGGTTTACAAAAAAGGCATTGAATCTTTAGACGGATTAAGTAGTGAAGCCAAAGCCTATATTGTTCCACTCCCTTTCGAAATTGATTTAAGTTTACCCGGGTACAAAAATATGATCGAAACCATGGGAGCTCATGCTACAAAAGAATCTGTTGAAAATATGGCCCGGGCCCAGGCAGCTAAAGATGCTACTATGGCGTATTTTATTATGAAGGCCTTCACCGGAGAAAACCGTATTATCCACTATGTGGGGGCCTATCATTCGAATAACTTCGACGGTATTAATAATTATCTGAAGAATTCTAATCCAGATATCAAGATTATTACCATTTCGGTGGCTGACCAGGATGATATAGATTCACTGGACGAAGATAATATGAATCTGGCCAATTTTATTATTGCCGTGCCGGCAGATATGACCAAGACTTACTAGGACTGGACGATAGCCGCAAGTTATTATTCCTTACACCAGCTCACTTTCTGCTCGATTGGAGTACGTTTCCCTACTTCCGGTAAATTATTTACCACGCCCAAATATATAAAGCCAAGGAGTTTGTCCGGTTCTTCAAGATCAAAAAAGGCTTTGGCGTTGGAATTATAGGTTACTCCTCCGGTTGTCCAATAAGCACCGAGCTTATAAGCTGTTGCACTTAGTAAGATATTTTGCACAGCACAGGCTACAGCAGCAATTTCTTCAATCTCAGGCAGCATCACCTCCCGAGCCCTATGCATACCTATAGAAATAATATGTGAGCACTTAAGTGGACCGTTTAATAACTTATTATACTTCTTTTCAAGAAACTTTTCGGTGCCATAAAAGCTATTATAATACTCGTTAGCCTGATACTCGGCAAACTTGTTAATTCCGTTTTCACAAAACACTTTAAACCTCCACGGTTCTGTTAATTTGTGGGTTGGTGCCCAGTTAGCATTTTCAAGCAGTTGTAGTATTATGCTGTCATCAACTTTTTCGCCGGTATAATCCTTTGGAAAAACAGATCTTCGTTGGCGAATCAATTTATTAAAATCTTCAACTGTCATAGCAGTAATATTATGTTGATGCCTGTATCAATGAATTCTTTATTCTTCTAACTGAGCCTTGGCTTCCTTTGGCTTTTTAGTAAGCCAGTTGCGTATAAGACTTTCTACCGGTAGTATAAGAAGGGCGACAAACGCTTGCAAAAAGAAATTTACCACAGGTGACTCATTGGTTTGGAATTTATATTCAGCAATTGTTTGAAAGAACTCAACTATTAAAATGAGGGTAAGAAATCCCAACAGTCTGCTCATAAAAGAATATTTTCCTTTACCTCGGTTAAGGTAGAAGGTAAATACCATTAAACTGCCAAAAAAGAGCAACTCTATCACATAAAACCATGGGCGTTTCCAATAAGGTGCAACTATTTTAAACTCAAACGGATTAGCTTCTATAACTTTGCCCAGGGCATTTCTAAATCTGGCTTCCAGGGTATAGGTGCCTGGAGGGAGAAATTGATATGAAATTACATTATTAGTAATTGCCCAACTCGACCAAGGCGATTGTGTGCCACTGGCCTTAGACAAGCGAAACTGGTACTCTTTTCTGTATATGCCTGAATAGTCCGGCGAAGCAAATTCAAATGTCAGTGAACTACTCACCTGGTCAACTTCCATATCGGCAACAATCGGTATTATATTCTCATTATTTCGTACTTCCTTCAGGTAGATATCATCTTGCCCCGAAATATTGACAATATCATCACTATTGATCTTGTAAAGATTATTTGAGGCCGTTATCACCCAGAAATTATTTTCGTCATCATGGGCGACTGACTGCGGATCTCTGAATAAGCTTAAAAAATTGAGTGAGCTGGTGATATCATTATTTGCTCCATACCAAATACTACCTGTATTTATCCACAACTCGCCAGCCTGGCCCAGAATATATTTTTTAGGCAGGTCAATTCTTTCTTCCAGGTAATCCTGTTTTATTATCTGCCTGTCCTGATAAGCGTAATACCCCGAAGAATTAATAAAGTGAATTTTCCCGTCATGATTAACTGAATAAATTCTCTCAAAATGAGGATTGTCTATGTGATACACTTCTACATCAGTTAGCACATCGCCTACCAGTACCAGTCGATACAAAGAGTCAGCACCACATAACCAAATATTTTTTTCAGGATCAAGGGTGATTTGCTCAATTAAGTCGTCCAGACCCTGTAACATATTAGTTTCCCGCCAGGCATTGCCATTATATTCCAATACCTTCACCTCCTTGTCCATAGTACTAACAAAGAGTAAATTATTTCCTGGCAGGCCATACATATACGAAACCGGCACCGCGTTTACCAAATAGGCACTATCGCCATCAAGTCTGTACACCCCATGAACGGTACCGGTTAGTAATTGTTGATTATACGCCAATAATTGCCCCGATTTGGCATTTATTCCCTTTATTTTAACAAACTCAAAATTTTGCGCAACCACCTCTTCAATAACCCTATTTCGATAAACATATTTATAGGTTGGTGCTGCCTGTTTCTTAACAACAGGCGTGGGGTTTTCCCTGTTTTTCTTTTTGAATAAACCAAAAAGGCCTTTTTTCTTTACTACTTCTTCAACCTTTTCTTCAGTCTCCTGATTTTCACCGGCGACCATTATTCTTACCCGTTCACTAACAGTATATGTTTTGATTTTATCAATTTGGCTCAGCCGATATACGCCTAAGGTGGTGCCAACAAAGAGTTGGCCCTCATAAGAAAGTACACTTACCAGGGAGCCTTTTAGTCCCGGATAGTGATTGTAACTTCTAAGCGGAAGCCCAGGGGATATCACACTAAATCCAAAAGGGTGTACCACCCAGAACCCCCCGGATTTATCAGTATAAATTGCCCTGATTTCATTATCTGGCAGACCAGTATCATAATTAACAATTTGTTCAGTTTCACCGGATGGTACATTCACAAAAATTACGCCTCCAGATAAGGTGCTAAGGGCAATCAGAGAATCCGAGACCCAGGCTATCTCGGTAACTGTATGTTCTTCAAGAAATGGCTTATTATCAAAGTTCAACTTTAGCAAATTGCCATCTATTTCAGTATATATGTCGCTCGAATCAGTAAAATGAAGCAGACTACCATTTGGTGATTCACGGATAAAAAAATCACCATCCGGCCTGGATATTGTGGGATCGGTAAGTTCTTTACCTTTTACTTCATATAAACCAATACTCGTTGACAGGTAAATTTTGCCTTTCAGGGCCACCAGATCCAGCAACTCCTGTGGTTCAGTGGTAATGGTATCAATTATTGATGGGTTGTCCAGGTTAAAACTAAAAAGGTGCTCGCTATTAATGTAATAGGCATTATTATCCACCACAACGCATTTAATAATATCACGATGAAGGGTGTCAATACTTATAAATTCACTATCTCCATTGCCGGGATTTTTAATCAATCCCAGTCCTTCCCGACCACCTACATACATGTTTTCGCCCGCCTCGGCTAAACAAAATATAGAGTATGGGGTAGCAGTTAACCACCAACTGTTACCATCATAATGCAACACCCCCTGGCGGTTGGCAATATGCATTACCCCTCTCTCATCCTGCCAAAGGGCATAGTTTGTGTTATCGAAATTATACTCAGCCGGATTATAATGGGTGATGAAGTAAGTGCCGGTTTGAGCAATGATCTGAGACGAGTCAAAGACCATACTGATAATTATCGCCAACCTTAGAACGAGAAGTTTCATCTAAATATTTAAGTTCTAAAATAAGCAAAAGCAAGTAGAAGCCTAGCTAATGCTACGCCACTTTACACCTGCGGTTGTCAGCGAAGTCAACTTTTCTTTAAGTAACTGATTTTCCTGATTTGTCAGTTTAGGGTCTTTATCTAATACCTGGTAGGCTTTATCACGGGCTAATTGCAGGATGGCGCCATCTTTGCCAAGGTCTGCTATTTTAAGGTCAAGTACACCGCTTTGTTGAGTACCCATCAGGTCTCCGGGGCCGCGTAGTTTCAAATCGATATCGGCGATTTCAAAACCGTTATTTGTGCGTACCATGGTGTCGAGTCGTACCCGGGCATCGGCAGATAGCTTGAAACTACTCATTAGTACGCAGTACGACTGGTCGGCCCCACGGCCGACACGGCCCCGGAGTTGATGTAACTGGGCTAAACCAAATCGTTCTGAATTCTCTATCACCATCACCGAAGCATTGGCTACATCAACGCCTACTTCAATCACTGTTGTAGCCACCATAATCTGTGTCTCGCCTTTCTTAAACCGCTGCATTTCGAACTGTTTGTCGGCTGGCTTCATCTTACCATGCAC
>Ga0114950_10002753_pt1 | contig 13524 bp, 14 predicted proteins | sample N075metaG_FD_83503 | JGI IMG/M metagenome (GOLD analysis project Ga0114950, IMG submission 83503) | Deep subsurface microbial communities from Kermadec Trench to uncover new lineages of life (NeLLi) - N075 metaG | ecosystem: Environmental > Aquatic > Marine > Ocean trench > Sediment | place...
AATTGATGGCGCTTCGCCTGCGGAAAGACAAATCCGGCGCGGTCGCTACCGAGTACGCGTTTCTGATAGCGTTTATCGCTATCGTCGCCGCCCTCGGCATGACATTGCTGGGTCAGAACCTGAGCGCTTTCTTCAACGATATCGGTCTTGCGCTACAAAATGCAGGCGCCAATATTCCTAATCCGTTCACCCCTAGTTGATCCCTGCTTAGTTGTCGAGATACGCTCTCGACGGCACGAAATACGACACGATCGAGGCCGGTGCTTATCAGCACCGGCCTTTTTTGTGACCAGGCGCGGCGCTCTGACTCGGACTCCTTCTGTCACCGCCTATCACCGCGCTGTCCGATGGGGTATGCGCTTTGGAAAGCGGAACACCAAAGGAGTTTTAAAATGAACGCAACCACTGGCAATCCTCTGTCCTTGTTCGATATTTCGGGAAAATCGGTTCTCATTATCGGTGGCACCGGAACCTTCGGCAGCGCGGCGGCCCGCGCCCTGGGTGCGGCTGGTTGCAAGCTGACCTTGGCCGACCGCAATAGCAATGGATTGGCGTCGATGGCCGAGGAACTGACGGCTGCCGGCGCCGCTGTCGCGGTCGTTGACAACTGGCCCGACACCGAGGCCAACGCCGCGGCGATCGTCGATGCCACGGTTGCTGCCCATGGCGCCCTCGATCTAATGTTCATCGCGCTGGGCACCAACGATGTCGCCTATATAGAAGATCAGCCGTTCGAAGATTGGCGCAAGGTGATGATCGCCAATCTCGATACCTATTGGCTGGCCTGCCAGGCTGCCGGCCGCCAGTTCGCCAAGCAACCGGCAAACGGCGCCCGCAATAAGGTGGTTGTTGTGTCGTCGACCCGCGGCCGCCACGGCCTGCCCAGCGGATATACCGGCTATTGCGCCTCGAAATCGGGTCTCGACGGCATGGTCAAGGCCTTGGCCTGCGAGTGGGGATCGAAGGGCATCAACATAAACGCCATCGGCCCCACGGTGTTTCGCTCACCCTTGGCCGAGTGGATGTTCTCCGACGACGAGCCGGGTAAATCGGTGCGCGAGAAAATGCTCGACCGGGTGCCGCTCGGCCGGCTGAGCGAGACCGATGATTTAATCGGCGGGCTCATCTATCTGCTGTCGCCGGCGTCCGACTACGTCACCGGCCACACGCTCTATATCGACGGCGGTTACACGGCCGACTGAATAGGCTCTAGCCGTAGACCTGACGCGGCAGCCACAGAACCAGTTCGGGGAAGATAATGATCAGCGCCAGCCCGACCGCCTGCAAGATCAGGAACGGTATAGAGGCGCGGAAAATCGTCCCCATGGTGATTTCCGGCGGCGCGACGCTCTTCAGGTAGAACAGGGCGTAGCCGAAGGGTGGACTGAGGAACGACATCTGCATGTTGACCATATAGACGACGCCGAACCACAGCGGCAGCTCGGCCGCCGATACGCCGGAAAAACCGAACACGCCGTCGAAGCTCAGCGATTTCATGATCGGAATGAAAATCGGCACCGCCAGCAGCAGGATCCCGACCCAGTCGAGGAACATGCCCAGGATGACCAGGATAATCATCATGACGATGAGGATGCCGTGGGGGCCGAACCCGGTGGCGAGCAGCATATCTCTGACAAATGCCTGGCCGCCCTGCAGGGTGTAGAAGCCGACGAAAATGCTGGCGCCGAAGATGATCCACAGAACCATCGCCGAAGCCTTGAGCGTGGTGATCGCCGCTTCCTCGATCGAGACCCAGGTCAGCCGCCGGTGCAATGCGGCGACGGCCAGCGCGCCGAAGGTGCCGATGCCGGCCGCCTCGACCGGCGTGGCCACTCCGGTGAAGATCACGCCGAGCACCAGCACGACCAGGCTGATTGGCGCCACCACATTGCCCAGCAGCTTTATTTTTTCGCGTGTCGATATCCGTTCTTCCACCGGTAGCGCGGGGCCGTATCCGGGGCTTATGTAACTGCGGGCGGTGACGTAGAGAATATACATCCCCGACAGGATGAGGCCCGGGATCACGGCGCCGATGAACAGCTCGCCGACCGATTGCTGGGCGACGACGGCGAACAGGATGGCCAGGATCGAGGGCGGGATCAGGATACCCAGGGTGCCGCCGGCGAGGATCGAGCCGCACGCCATTTCGGGGTTATAGTGGCGCTTGAGCATCGCCGGCAGGGCGATGAGGCCCATGGTTACCTCGGTCACGCCGATCACGCCGACCATCGCCGCCAGGATCGTCGAGGCGATGATCGTCGCCGTCGCCAGGCCGCCGCGCAGGCCGCCGAGAAGTTTGTAGATGACGTCGAACAGTTGCTCGATCAGACCGGCCCGTTCGAGCATCGACGCCATAAAAATAAACAAGGGTATGGCCGACAACTGAAAGTCGGTCATGAACGGGAAGATGCGCGACGGCAGGATGTTGAGGGCCGACAGGTCGCCGAAAATGAACAGGAAAATGACCCCGATGCCGCCGGTGACGAAGGCCAGCGGCAGGCCAGCCATGAGCAGAACCGCGAGCGATCCGAACATGAGCAGGGTCAACCATCCGATGCCTATTTCAATTCCCATGGATCAGGCGCCTTGGCGTTTTAGGGCTGCAATATCGGTGGCGAGCTTGGAGATGCCCTGCAGAATTATCAGCGCCGCGCCGATAAATATCGACGCTTTGACCGGCCAGTATTGGATTGCCCATTCGGTGAACGACACTTCGAGAACTTCGAAGGAGTCGGAAAAGAAAATCCACCCGGTCCACAGCAATGTGACCGTGAAAATAAAGAAAAAGACCGAGGTTATGATATCGGTGATTATCTTTGTCCGGTCGGCGTGGTCGACGCTTTTTTCGCGGTCGATCGCGGCGGCGCGGCGGGTCAGCCGCGGCAGCATAAACGCATCGATCAGCAGGAATGCCAGGATGGCGACTCCGAAGGCGAGCGAGAAATTTCCCCATTGGTCGAACTGGGCCACCGCCGCGGTCATGGCTTCCTGCGCCGCTGTCAGAGCCTGTTGCAGGTCGGTGAGTTTGTCCGCCGCGCCTTCGGTGCCTCTGTCGATGGCTTTTTGCCCGCGCTCGAGCAGAAAATCGGCGCCCGCCAACTCGTTGCGCATGTCGGAGACGAAATTACGAGCTTCGCGCGACCTGGCGTTACCGAACAGGATGGCGACGAGCAGCGGAACATAGGCGAAACCAAGCTTACTGCGCAGGTAGAGCCGGTGGATGCCGACGAAACCGCAGGTGAGCAGCAGCAGGTAAGCGATCGACAGCATGGCTTCGTCGGGCGGCGCGGTGGCGCGCTGCCGGCGCGCCAGCATCATGGCGACGAGCGGGAAAATCACCAAGCCGGACCAGTACAGCCAATGGGGCAGGACGAACGTAAGGTTGGGCATGCGGGCAATCTCGTTTGGCAATTCCAACGCCGTTCGGGGAGACGTTACAACGTCCCCCCGCGACGATATTGCCTCTAAGCAAAAGCCAGAGAAACCAAATTTCTACAGTTTCAGTGTCTGGCCTTTAATCGTATCCGGCGTGATGTAACCAAGACTTCCGGACATCATGTAGTCGAGCTGGATCTTTAATATGCGCGCGGCGTCCTTGTCCTTGTTGGCCCAGGCGAACCAGCGCGGCACGGCCAGCTTGGTGAACGCGTCCACGTCGTCCTGGCCCAGGCGCGTGACGATCGTGCCGGCTTCCTCGTACTTCTTCCAGGCGTCCTGGTCGGCCTTCTGGATCGCCGCGTGATGCAGGTCGGAATACTGGTGCACCGACATTTCGACGAAATTCTGCATCTTCGGCGAGATCGCGTTCCACGCCTTCATACCGACCGTTAGATCCATGAGATCGACCGGCTGGTACAGCGACATGAACCCTGGCGGGCCCATGGAGATGTACTTGGTGACCTGATGGAAGCCCAGATCGTAGTTGATCGCCGGACCCACATAGTCGGCGACATCGATAGTGCCTTTTTCCAGCGCCGCGAAAATTTCGCTACCGGGCAATAAGGTTGTCTTGGCGCCGGCCGCCTGGAACACTTCGGCGACCATGCCGCCGGGCAAGCGCATCTTGCGGCCGCGGAAATCCTCGATCGAGCGGATCGGCACCTTGGAGTGGATGATGTTGGGACCATGTTGGATCGGCCCGACATAGTACATGTTGACCTTGGCGAACAATTCGCGCGCGATTTCCAGACCGCCAAGACCATAGAAGAAGACGTCCCATTCGTGCGGGTTGCGCAGCCCCAGCGGGTAGGAGCTCAAAAACACCGATGCCGGCATGCGCCCCGCCCAATAGAGCGTGAACGGGTTCATGGCCTGCAAAACGCCGTTTTTGACCGCATCGAACAACTGGAAGTCGCCGACCACGTCCTTGGCGCCAAACGGTTTGAACGCCAGTTCGCCGCCGGAAGCCTCGACGATGTTGTTGGCCCATTTCTTAAAGGTTTCGAGACCGAAGCCGCCGGGCCACGATGTCTGGATTTTCCAGGTCGTCGTCTGCGCCTTGGCGGTGCCGATATAGGGCATGCCAAGCTGGCTGGCGGCGGCAACGATGCCGATCGTACCGCCGGCGACGGCGGCGCCTTTGAATAAACCGCGGCGGGTATACGCCTGGGCCGCGCGCACGGTTTTCTCCGTTGTGGATTTATCATTCATTTGGTGTCCTCCCCAGTTTCTACGAGGGCGGCCACGGCAAGTTTGCCGTGGCGCACCTAGTAGATCAAATTTCTGACGTCACCAAACTAATACGTTTAACTAAGTTACCTGCGGTGACCGGTGGGAGAAAGTCATCCAAACGTATGACACGAGTTTATGAAGTCGTGGCGGCGCATCCGTATCCGCGGCCGTCATCGCATGGCGGTGAACGAGGAATGGAGTTGAGCGAACTGTGCCGTTGCCCGCCGGTACGAGATTGCCTGGGACAGCAGGCCAAAAAGCACCGGCAGGCAATAGGCCTGGGCGATCAGGGGCACGGGCACGCTGGCCAGACTTCCGATGCCGATGAGGGTAGCCGGGAACATAATCGCTGTGTTGATCGTACCCATCAGCAAGCCGGTGAGCACCGGCTTTAAGGGAATACCGCGCGCCACCATGGTGGCCACTAAGCGTTCGCCCTCCGGCAACGGCGTTTTGTCGCGCAACGCCTGGCGAATGCCGAGGATCTGCGACAGCGTAACGACGGCGAACGGCGTCAGGTAGACCAGCGCGAACGGCAACGGCTCGAGGTCCGATACTCCGAAAATCGCGCCGGGTTGGTTGATCGCCGTCAGGACCGACCCGAGGATCAAGGCGACGGCGAACGCGCGGGCGAGCACCGGCGCCGTCACCATCGATAGATATCCCGGTAGCACGCGATCGGCCTGAACTGGTAACTCGCATCGACGGCGGTGAGGCCGGTGCTGCCGATATAATAGGCCGCGTCCGCCAGTGACGCGAGCAGGGCGGTGGCGGCTATCTTCGCCGAGCTTCTCCAGACAGGTGCGGTGTGCGGGTCGGTCATCGTTTTGTTTTATTCATAAGGTGTGACTACACGTATAGAGCCAAAAAAATATCACTCGTGGGTGAGCGAAACCGTTGCCGACAAGTCGCTGAGAAGGCCTTCCCAGCGTTTGCGGCCGAGGCCTTCACTCAATTGGCGTTGCACCGTACGCCAGCGCGGCAAGGCCTTGGCGAATAGTCGTTTGCCTTGCCGTGTTAAGCGCACATTACGTACCCGCCGGTCAGCCCCGGGGGCGGTGTCGACCAGGTTGCGTTTCATCAACGGTTGCAGGTTTCGCGTCAGCGTCGTGCGGTCCATCACCAGGGCATCGGCGAGCTGGCTCAGCGGCAGCGGCCCGCGGACGGACAGCGCCGCTATGAGGGTGAATTGCGTTGCCTTCAAATTCACCGGTAGCAACGCCGTGTCGTAGACCTGCGAGATCGCCCGGGACGCTTGGCGCACATTCGCCAATGTGCAGGCGCTTACGTCCAGCGGGTCGCGCGGGGGTGTCTTCGCTGGCGGCTTCGTCATAATAGGCGTATATACACCTATTATGACGGGTTTCAAGGGCGGTATGAATAAACAAACCGAATGTGTAAAACAGGGTGGGGACGAGGCGGCGCTATATGATAACGGCGTCATTCAGTCGGCGGATCCCGATTTTGGCGCCAGCTCCGGCGCCGTGAACGCCGCCAGCCCGCGGTCGATGCCTGGCACCTCGTGAGTTCCCAGCGCCGTCAGTTCGTCTGGAGACTGGTCGTTGAAATTGGCCGAGGCGACGATCGGCGTGCGCAGCTTTTTCGACAGGCCGTCGAGCCGCGCCACCTCGTTGGCCGCCGGACCGATGACGGTGAAATCGAGCCGCCGGTCGGTGCCCACATTGCCGTACATGACCTGGCCCACATGCAACGCGATGCCGAACTTAATCTCCGGCAGGCCCTTGCCGGCCCGGGTTTCGTTGAGGCGTTGCGCCCGGGCAAGGGCGTCCTTCGCCGTCATCAGCGCCGCCCGGCACATATCGGCGGCGGGGCGCGACCCGGCCTCGACGGGGAAGATCGCCATCACCGCGTCGCCGATAAATTTCAGCACTTCGCCGCCATGGTCGAGTACGGCGCCGGCGGTGCAGTCGAAATAGTCGTTCAGCGTCGCCAGGTAATCGTCGAGCGGCGTTTCGTCGGCCAGCCGGGTCGAATCGCGCAAATCGCAGTACCACAGTACACAGTCGATCATGTGCCCGTCGCCGCGCTCGACCAGTCCGTCGAGCACATGGCCGCCGGAATATTTGCCGAGATAGGTGTCGAGCAGGGCCTTCGACAGGTCATAGGTCGTCGTCGCCTTGACGGCCATCGCCAATGGTAGCGACATCGCTTTGAGATACTCGATCTCCAAATCGGCGAAGCCGCCGGCGCGTCGGGTCGAAAAGGCGCCGAGAACGCCGGCCATTCCGGGGGGCAGGTCGGCCCACAGCATTTCCTCGGTGTTTCCGTAGGATTGGAAGAACGCGAAATAGTCGGTTAGTCCCGCCGCGCGCAAGCGGTCGAAGAGGGGAAAGTTCTGGTCTGGTTGCGGCTCTTCGAGGCTGTGGCGCTGAAACGGAATGCCGTGCGATGCCATCTGAAAGAACGGCGTATTCTGAAATTCCGGCGTCGTTAAAATCCTGCGTGCGACCCGACTGACCGAAACCTGGTCGTGATCGGCTTCCCAGACGACGTCGACGGCGCCGAAGACCGGGTGCAGCATCATCCCGCCGACGCTGATCCGGCTGACCGGAACGCCGCCAGCGACCAGCCGGCGGCCGAACCCCTGAACCAGGTCGCTGACCGTCGTCTCGTGCAGGCCCTGCTGCAGGGTCCATTGGGCCAGACCGTCGAACAGGGGCGAAAAGGGCGGGGTGTCGTCCATCCAGAAGCTACCGTTTGTTCAGCATCGTGGAATTCTCGTTGTTCCGGCGGTTTTCGGCAAACACTAATTTCGCGACGCCGGTTGCGGGACTGACTCAATCGGCAATCAGCGTTACGCCTATTCGCCCCGAGATGTTGATTTGCTGCTGGCCGGCCAGATAGCGACGGCTTAATCCTGGAGTATGAAGACCCCCATGAGTTCCGTACCGAACGGCCCCGGCACCGCCGCCGGTAATCTGCGCGGCATCGGCTGGATGATCCTGACTGGCGTATTTTTCGTCGGCGTGAGCGGGGTCGTGCGCCATCTCGGTACCGATATGAACCCGATCCAGGCGGCTTTCATCCGCTATGGCTTCGGTGTCGTGTTGATGATGCCAATTTTACTGCGGCTCGACACATGGCGCCCGCCAAAGCGGATATTCGGCCTGTACGTGGTCCGGGGCATGATGCATGCCGTGGGCGTGGCGCTGTGGTTCTTTGCCATGGCGCGCATTCCGATCGCCGAGGTGACGGCGCTGGGGTTCACCGCGCCGATCTTCACTACCATCGGGGCCGCGCTGTTCCTCGGCGAGAAGGTGCGCGCGCGGCGTATCGGCGCCGTGCTAATCGGTTTCGGCGGCACTTTGGTTATCCTGCGGCCGGGCTTCGAGGCGATCAGTATGGGCTCTCTGGCGCAGATCGCGGCAGCGCCGGTCTTCGCCGGTTCCTTTTTGATCGCGAAAAAACTGACGGACACGGAATCCAGCACCTCGATTGTGGCGTTCCTGTCGATCGCGGTCACCCTGGCGCTGCTGCCGCCCGCCCTGATGGTCTGGCGCACGCCGACGGCGAGCGAACTGGCCTGGCTTTTCCTCGTCGCGATGTTGGCAACCGCCGGTCATGTCACGTTGACCCAGGCCTTTCGCAGCGCCGAGATCACGGTCACCCAACCGGCGCAATTCCTGCAATTGATTTGGGCGACCTTGCTCGGGCTGCTGGTCTTTGGCGAGCAGCCGGTGCTGTGGACCTGGGTCGGCGGCGCCATCATCGTCGCCAGCGCCACCTATATCGCGCACCGGGAAACCCTGGGGAAAAAGGCGCGGGCGACGGCGGAAACTTAGGTATCGCCCGCTCCGGTCTTCCAGCCGTTACCGTTGATGTCGAAGATAACGCCGTTGGGGTCGCGGAACTTGATCTCGTAGAAACCGCCGGTGTGGGATTCTTCGCCGGACAGGTAAGTGCCGCCGGCGCTTTCTATCTGCGCCGAGGTTTCGGCCACGTCGTCGACCACGAAGCCGAAATGGTGGACGCCGAAATAATCCTTGCCGCGGTCTTCTCCCGCCGCCTGATCGGTCTTGTAGCGCAGCAGCGCCAGATTGACGACGCCGTCCGACAGGTAGACGCCGGTGGCGCCGTCATGGTCGCTGGCCCCGACCCGCTCGAGGCCGAACGCCTGCTCGTAGAACGCCGCCGCCGCTTCCGGGTCGGGGACCGAAAGCGCGAAGTGCCGCAACTTGGCCATGGCATATCTCCTTGTTGCCCATGAGTGGTCAGGTGCTTGGTAAGTCAGCCGCCGTCGTATTCGATGGCCTCGGCGCCGTGATACGACATGAGAAAACCGATGGGCCGTTCCTGCTCCTCGGCCAGGTGGCCGATCAGGCCGAGGGTGCGGGCGAGAATGGGGATGCCGCGAACCGCGCCCTTGGGCACGTCGAGGTCGAGCAGCACGGCGGCCATCGGCGCTGTCAGGTTCATCGGCAGCGCCTTGCCCCACACTTCTTCGACGACGGCGGGAAATTCGCGCAGCAGCGCCACATATTGGCCGCTGACGCCGCGTGCGTCGGCCAGTTCGAGCACGCGTTGGGCGCGCGGGTCGATGGGGTGGTGGATCGGGTGGCCGAAGCCGGGCAGGAATTTGCCGGCCGCCTTGTATTCGCGGCCGATCTCCAGCGCCGCATCGGCCGCCGACAGGCCCTTCTCTTCCATCCGCTGGCGGGTCGCATCGAGCATCTCCGCGCCCTGTTCGGCGCTGCCCAGGATCACCGAGCCGACACCCAGAATGCCGGCGGCGACGGCGGCCTGCAGCGCTTCGGGCGCGGCGGCCAGCGTCATGCGCGCGGCCTGCACGCTGGGCACCAGGCCATGCTCGGCCAGGGCGACGACCAGCAGGTCGAAGAAAAACGCTTGATCCTCGGTCGGCTGGTTGCCGGTGAGGTGGAAATAGAAGAATTGGGAGATCGACACATGGCCCATCAACTCGTTGCATAAATCCTTGCCGCGAACGGTGATCGAGCCCGCATCCGACGTCTCGATCGCCGATTTGGCTTCGCCCTTTTTGCCGATCAACATAGCTATTTCCTTTTATTATTATGGGTTTACGCTGGCGGCGCGAGGCCGCGAATTTTCTGGTGTGGGGCGACGATAGCGGGTTTTGCGTTAACTGAGAACATTTCGCATTTGCGAAACTTCTTTCAACGCCCCGAACGATTCTTGACTCTCCCCGCACTCCGTCGCGTAAGATAAATTTTGAACGAACATAATGAGTTGCGGCGGTCAATTCGCAACCGATACAGGAGAGCGACGCCATGGATTACGGCATGTTTTCAATGCCCCTCCGGCCCCCCGGAGGCGATATCACAAAAGAATATCACCAAGACGTCGAGACCTTCGTGCTGGGTGACCAACTCGGCTACAGCGAAGGCTGGATGGGTGAGCATTACACCATCCCATGGGAGCCCATTCCGGCAACCGATCTTTTCGCCGCCACCGTGTTCGCGCGCACCGAACAAATCCGCATGGGCACCGGCGTGGTGCTGCTGCCGATGCACGATCCGCGCCTGGTGGCGCTGCGTATCGCCTATCTCGATCATCTGTCCAAGGGCCGGCTGAATTTCGGCATCGGCGCCGGCGGCGCGCCGACCGATTTCCAATTCTGGGATATCGACTACAAGGAAGGCGAGCATCGGGCGCGCATGCGCGAGTCCATCGATGTCATCCAGCGCCTGTGGAGAGAAGACGAGCCGTTCGAACACAATGGCAAATTCTGGCAGTTCAAGGTGCCGGAGCCGATGATGAATGTGCCGCTCTATCACCATATACGGCCCTATCAGGACCCCCATCCGCCGATTGCCGTGGCGGGTCTGCACAAGGCGTCGGAATCGCTGTTCACCGCCGGCGAACGGGGCTGGATTCCCATGAGCATCAACTACCTGCCGGCGGCCAACCTGATCACCCATTGGGATGCGGTGTGCGCCGGCGCGAAGAAAGCCGGCCGGCCCGCGCCGAGCCGCCGCAACTGGCGCGTCGCGCGCGAAGTCTATGTCGGCAAAACCGACGCCGAAGCGCGCGACCACGTGCTCAACGGACCGATCGCCGCGGCCTACACCGATTACATGTTCAACGTGCTGCAATCGCTGGGGGCTGTCGATCTGTACAAGGACGACCCGGACATGCCCGACGAGGCGCTGACGGCGGAATATGTCTGCGACAAGATATGGATCGTCGGCAGCCCCGATACCGTCGCCGAGAAACTGGAGACGCTCTACAACGATGTCGGCGGCTTCGGCACCGTGCTGCAGATCCAATACACCTACGAGCCGTTCAAGCAGTGGACCGACAATATGGAGTTGTTCGCCAAGCAAGTGATGCCGGGCCTCAAGCACCTGGTGCCCGACGACGCAGAGCCCGCGGTGGCGGCGCAGTAAACGCGGCACCGGAACCTGGGCGTAAGGAGAAGCTGAAATGTCGGTCGCCGCGGAAATCGAGCCCACTGTCTCGCCAGAGATCGCCCGGTGTATTGCGGAAGAGGAAATTCCTATCGTCGATGTCGGCGCTTATCTGGCCGGCGATATGGAGGCGCGCGAGCAATTGGCGGTCGATCTGCGGGCGATCCAGGAAAGCCTCGGCTTCTATGTCATCGTCAATCACGGCGTGCCGCAAGATTTGATCGACCGCAGCTTCGAACAGGTGGCGCAATTGTTCGCGCTGCCTCTCGATACCAAGATGAACTACCGGGTCGATTACCATCACATGGGGTATATCCCCGACAAGGCGACGGTGTTGCGCTGGTCGAAGATCGCCAGCAACGAGAAAAAAGACCTCAACGAGGCGTGGGCGTTCATGCGCGAGCGCACCCCCGACGATCCCAAGGTGGTCGCCAATGTGCGCCACCGTGGCCTCAACAAATGGCCGGAGGAACTACCGGATTTCCGCGCCACGTTGCTGGAGTATCAGGAGACCATGGCGGCGCTGGCGCTCAATATGCTGCCGGTCTATGCGCGGGCGCTGGAACTGCCGGCGGATTACTTCGACGAGAAATTCTCGCTGCCGGAATATTACAACCGCTGCGCCTGGTATCCGCCGGCCGATGCCGACGAGGGTCAATTCTCGCTGGCGCCCCACGCCGACCACAGTTCGATGACTTATCTGCCGCTGATGGACGTGCCGGGCCTCGAGGTCATGGCGCCGTCGGGCAAATGGATCGAGGTCGAGCCGCGGCGCGGCGGTGTTGTCGTCAACACCGGCGAGTTTTTGAACCGCTGGACCAACGGGCGCTTCATCGCCACGCCGCACCGTGTGACGCCGCCGAAGAAGGACCGCTACGCGCTGACGTTTTTCTTCAATTGCAACGACGAGACCGTCGCCGACCCCCTGCCGACCTGCATCGAACCGGGCGCGGAACCGAAATACGAACCGATGTCATTCCACGATTTCTTCATCACCTACATGGACGGTAACTACATCTACCGGACCGCGGAAATGGATGAAGATTAGAGATACCCGGCAACAAGACCGGGGGAACACTGGGGGGCGGGCGCGTCGAGCGTCCGCCCTTTTTTAGAAACGATGAAAAAACAAAAAACCATGAGTGAAAATCATCTTCTCGTCGAAACCCGCGACCGGGTGCTCTACGCGACCTTGAACAGGCCGGAAAAGCACAACGCCTTGAGCCTGTCGCTGTTGGCCGATCTGCGCGCCCTGTTCGAAGAGCGGGCCGGGGACGAGACGTTGCTGGCCGCCGTGCTGACGGGGGCGGGCGACAAGACGTTCGCCGCCGGCGGCGATCTGCGCGAGCTGGCGGCGCTGCGCACCGAGGCCGAGGCCGGGCAGATGGCGCGCGACGCCAAGGCGGCGCTGAACGCCATTCGCACCTTCCCGCTGCCGGTGATCGCCGCGCTCAACGGCAACACCTTCGGCGGCGCGGCGGAACTTTGTGTTGCCTTCGATTTTCGGGTTGCGGCGGCGCACGCGAAAATCGGGTTCGTCCAGGGCCGGTTGGCGGTGTCGACGGCGTGGGGCGGCGGCCCCGACCTGCTGCAACTGCTCGGCCGGGCCCAGGGGTTGCGCCTGATGGTGACCGGCGAGATGGTGCCCAGCGACGCGGCGTTGGCCATGGGCCTGATCGACCGGGTCGCCGGCGAAGGCGAAAGCCTGGAGGATGCGGTCGAGGATTTTCTCGCGCCCCTGCGCAAGCAGGCGCCGCAGGTGATGCGCGTTTTCAAGGCGTTGGCCGACGCCCACCGGCGCGGCGAAACGCGCGAGGCGATGCAGGAAATCGAGACCGAAATGTTCGTCGGCACCTGGGTCCATGACGACCACTGGGTGGCGGCTGAAAAAGTATTGCCGTCGCGGAAATGACGCCATGAGCAAAGCCACCGAGACCCCTCTGGAACAACACCAGCCGGCCGGGCGCACGCCGCCCGATACGCCCAGTGCGTTCACGCCGTCGGGGATCGAGGTGCCGGTTGTGGTCACGCCCGACATGGTCGATTTTGCGGAGACCGAGCAGCCGGGCCAGTATCCGTTCACGCGCGGCATCTTCGAGAACGGCTTCCGGGGCCGGTTGTGGACGATCCGTCAGTATTCCGGCTTCGGTACGGCGGAGGAATCCAACGCGCGCTACCGGTTCCTGCTCGACCAGGGCCAGACCGGCCTGTCGGTGGCGCTCGATCTGCCGACCCAGTGCGGCTACGACCCCACCGACCCCATGGCGCGGGCCGAAATCGGCAAGGTCGGCGTGTCGCTGTCGAACCTGGCGGAAGTGGAGCTGCTGTTCGACGGCATCGATGTCGGTGGCATCTCCACCTCGTTCACCATCAACGGCACCGCGTCGATCATCTACGCCATGTATTGCGCCGTCGCCGACAAGCAGGGGGTGGCGCGCGGCAAGCT
>Ga0114950_10002756_pt1 | contig 13524 bp, 12 predicted proteins | sample N075metaG_FD_83503 | JGI IMG/M metagenome (GOLD analysis project Ga0114950, IMG submission 83503) | Deep subsurface microbial communities from Kermadec Trench to uncover new lineages of life (NeLLi) - N075 metaG | ecosystem: Environmental > Aquatic > Marine > Ocean trench > Sediment | place...
AGATCGCCGAGCTGAACGAGGTGCAGCGGGCTCCAGCGTTCGACCACGACGAGTATTTCTCGGTCGAGTTCCCCGAGTACATCCGCAAGTCACCGTGGCTCCAACCCATGACCCAGACGGCCCAGAATGTGGCCGAGTGCTACGGCCTGACCCGAGAGGAACTCGACGCCTTCTCCGCCGAGAGCCACGCCAAGGGTCACGCCGCCTACGAAGCCGGCGTCTACAAGGACGAGGTCATCCCCCTCGACGTCGAAGACCCGGTCTTCAACGACAAGGGCGAGTGGGTCGAAGCCGAATCTGGCCCGATGGTCACTTTCGATCGCGACGAGTGCATCCGCCCCGGCAGCACGCCTGAGAAGCTCGCGGGCTTGAACCCCATCAAGGGCATCATCAGCTTCGGTGACAAGGAAGTCATCATCACGGCGGGAAATTCCTGTCCGACGAACGATGGGGTCACCGCCGCGCTCCTCATGTCCGAGGAGAAGGCGACGACGCTCGGTCTCGAACCCTTGGCGCGCATCGTCGGCATGGCGGTGGGCGGAGTGAAGCCCCAGGTCATGGGGCTCGGACCCATCGTTTCCTCGAAGAAGGCCTTCAAGCGGGCCGGCATCGAGTCGGACCAGATCGACCGGGTCGAGTTCAACGAAGCCTTCGCAGCCCAGGTTCTGCCGTCGATCAGGGAGCTCGGCATCCCGGCGGACCGCATCAACGTGAACGGCGGCTCCCTCGGCATCGGACACCCGCTGGGTGCGACCGGCGCGCGTCTCGTGACCACGGTCGCCAAGGAGCTGCGCCGTAGCGGCGGCCGCTACGGCCTCGCAACCCAGTGCATCGGCGCCGGCATGGGCATTTCGACTGTGCTCGAAAGACTCGACTGAGGCACCCATCTTGTCCACCAGCGAGAACGATCAGCAGGCCGCCGGACGCCCGCGGAGCGGGGAAGCCCACCAGGCCATCCTGGATGCGACCCTCGAGCTGTTGGTGGAGGTCGGTTTCTCGGCCCTCACCGTCGAGGGCGTGGCCGGCCGCGCCGTCGTCGGCAAGGCGACCATCTATCGACGCTGGCCATCGAAGCTGCCGCTCGTGGTGGAAGCCTTCGGCCAGCTGCCGGGATTCGAAGACTTCGATACTGGCAGCGTGGCCGACGACCTCAAGCGCATGCTCAAGGGCTACATCGAGGCCTTCAACGCGACACCGCTGGCGAGCGTCCTGCCGAGCCTGGCGGGTGAGCGCGCCCACAACCCAGAGCTGTCGGAACTCTTCGACCCGGTCACCCGGCGGCGTAGCCTGCCGCTGCGGCGGGCACTCGAGCGCGGCATCAAGCGCGGCGAGCTGCCCGGGGAACTCGACGTCGAGCTGGCCTCGGACCTCATCGTGGGCCCGATTGCGGTGGCCCTCTTCTATCGCGGCGCCAAGCTCGATCCGCACATGGTGGGACCCATGGTCGACCTCGCCCTCTCGGGCCTCCGTCACGGAACCTCAGGAGCATGAACTGAACCATGTCCCCGATCGACCGGGCACGCGAGCTTGCACACGCGCTGGCCGCCGTACGCACCGCGTCGAGCGTCTGCCGCTCCGTCCAGCAGAACCTGGTGACGGCCGCCAGGCTCGAAAAGAAGGACAAGAGTCCCGTGACCGTCGCCGACTTCGCGTCCCAGGCCCTGATCTGCGCCGCCCTGGCTGAGCACAGCGCCGTGACCGCCATCGTCGGCGAGGAAGACGCGGCGGACCTCCGCGAGGCGGGTGCCGATCAGATTCGCCAGCAGGTGGTCGCGCAGGTGCGCCGGATCCGCGGCACGGACGTTAGCGAAGAACAGGCGCTGGCCTGGATCGATCTCGGCGGCGTGACGCCCGACTCATCGACGCCCACCTTCTGGACCCTCGATCCCGTCGACGGCACCAAGGGCTTCCTGCGCGGCGAGCAGTATGCGGTGGCCCTGGGGCTGCTGGAAGACGGCACTGTCACCGTGGGCGTTCTCGGTTGCCCGAACCTGCCAGGACCCGACGGACGGCAGGGCGCGCTGCTCGCTGCGATCCGGGGAGAAGGCGCCTGGATCCTGCCTCTCGACGGGGAAAACCTGTCCGAGCGGAAGGCGATCCACGTCGCCAATGTTTCCGAGACGGCGGGGGCCCGCTTTTGCGAGTCCGTCGAGTCGGGCCACAGCGACCACGACCTATCCTCCCAGATCGCGGCGAAGCTCGGCATCACGGCCGAGCCGGTACGCGTCGACAGCCAGGCCAAGTACGCCATCCTGGCCCAGGGTCTCGCCTCGGTGTATCTGCGCTTGCCGACGCGCAAGGACTACCGGGAGAAGATCTGGGACCACGCGGCAGGATCGATCGTCGTTCAAGAAGCAGGCGGCCGGGTCACCGACGTGATGGGCGCCGCCCTCGACTTCTCCCGCGGCCGCACCCTCGAAGACAACCGAGGCATCGTCGCCACCAGTGGCGCGATTCACGACGACGTGATCGCCGTGGTGGGGGAGTTCGTGGAGCTGTAGGACGCGGCGGCTCCGGGTTGCCAATCGGAGACAAGCCGCCCCCCCACACACTCAAGCGTTCCCTGTGGAGGGACGATATGGACTGGGTGGCGATGGCATTGGCGGGGCATCGATCGACGCGGCGTGGGCGAGCCTTCTACACCCGACTGGGTGTGGGTATGCTCGCGCTGAGCCTGTTGGCGGCTCCGGCCGGGTCTTCTGCCCCGCTGGCCTTCGACCAGCTCCCGGATGGCATGCCGCTGGGATCCAACGTCGAATTGCTGGAGGATCCGAGCGGCCGACGAACCCTGGAGGAGGTCCGGGAGGACCTGGACGGCTGGCGGACTGCCGCTCCCGGCGTGGCCTCCTTCGGCTACACCGACTCCGCCTACTGGTTGAGGTTCCGGCTCGAGAACGACGGCTACGAGCCGCAACAGCGGCTGCTGCGCGTGGCAAACCACGGCCTCGACCAGCTGGAGATCTACGCGATTCGCGGCAACCGGATCGAAACGGTCCACACCGGAGACACCAGCCGTTTCTCCCAGCGGCCATCCGCCCACCGGGAGTTCCTGTTTCCGATCAGCGTCGCGGCCGGCGGACAGGTGGAGCTGTACGTGCGGGCCAAGAGTACCGGCAGCATGCAAATCCCACTGGAGCTCTGGACGTATCCCGGCTTCTACCAGCAGGACCAGAAGACCTTGCTCGGGCTCGGAATCCTGTTCGGCGTGCTCGGAATGATCGTCCTCTACAACCTGGTCTTGTTCGCGGCGACCCGTCAGGCGACCTACGGGCTGTTCGTTCTCTTTGCCCTGGCCGTGAGCTTGAACTCAGTGGCGATCCAGGGCATCGGCTTCCAGTTCCTGTGGCCCGAGAGTCCGCGCTGGAACCAGCTTGCCGCACCCGCCAGCATGATGAGCGGTGCGCTGTTCGCCATTCTCTTCGCCCGGGAGTTCCTCCAGCTCCGGCTGGCCCAACCGCTGACCAATCGGATCGTCCTGGTACTGATCTCTCTCACGGCCGGACTCCTGCTCCTGCTTCCGATCGCTCCCTTCCCGCTCTACCACTGGATCTCTGTGCTGGCCGTCTCGCTGGTCAGCGTGACCTTGGCTTCCCTGGCCTGGTGGCGCTGGCAGAACGGATTCGCCGCCGCCCGCTACTACCTGATGGGATGGGGGGCGTTCTTCAGTGGCGTCGGACTCACGTTGCTGAACCGCAGCGGTGCGATTCCAGCCAACGTCTGGACCGAAAACGGCATCGCTGGTGGAACGGTCCTGATGCTGGCCGGCTTCTCCCTGGCCCTGACCGACCGCGTCAACAAGGTCCACGACCGCGCCGAGTTCCTCAGCGATGAGGTCCGGTCGCAGCTCGACGTGCAGGCGGGTCTCGACCGAAACGTGGAACACTTCCGAGATCAGTCGCCCATCGACTACATCACCGGCCTCGCCAACCGCCAGCGCTTCGCAGAGGTCTACTCCACCGAGCGCCGCCGCAATTCGCGCATGTCGCGCGACCTTTCGTTGCTGATGATCGACGTCGACCATTTCCAGCAGCTGAACGACGACTACGGAATCGACGTGGGGGACGTCTGCTTGCGGGCGCTCGGCGATCGGATCCGGCAGCAGATGAATCGACCCGGCGACCTCGTGGCCCGTTTCGGCAGCGAGATCTTCACGGTGCTCCTGCCCAACACGGACGAGGAAGGTGCACACTTCCTGGCCGAGTCGATCCGGACGATGGTGGAGTCGAAGCCCATCGCAGTCGACGACGAGATGATCGAGCTGACCGTGACCATCGGCATGGCCACTGAACACGGCCGGCCCAACGACTGGCGCGATCTACTCGGAGCCGCGGAAGCTGCCCTGCTTCGGGCAAGGCAGGCCGGGCGCAACCGGGTCGAGCTGGCGGACCCGGGCCCGGCGGCGAAGCTCCTCTCCGGCTGAGGCCTACTTCCTCTCCGGCTGAGGCCTACGTCGGCCGGGCAACGGCGGCCGCCGGAACGCTCCACGTCATCAGCAGACCGCCCAGAGATGCGAGCCCGCCCAGCAGGCAGGCCCAGGCGGCGCGCTGGTGCGCAACGCTCAGCACGCCCGAGACTTCCTCGATATAGGCGTCCACCTCCTGCTTGAACTGGCTGAACGGCTGCTCGAGCGGTGTTCCCAGGATGTCGAACTCCAGCCGGAACCCCTGGGTCTCGAATTCGAAACGCGGCTGGCTGGTTTCGAGCGGCGGCAAGGGCTGGTCGGCTACTTCGACCCATCGCCATCCGAGGGAAAAAAACAGCGCCGCGAGGCAGAGCCAAACGACCGAAAGCACGAGCTTCATCCGAGCATCTCCTTTGAACCCGACCGATCGGACCCGCGGGCAACCGGGATATTCAGAGATTGCGACCTTCGCAACACGCTTCGTGGTCGCGAAAACACGCTTCGTGGTCGCGAAGACACGCTTCGTGGTCACGATAACCCGATTCAGGAGTGTAGAATGGGGTCGCCATCAGCAAGGCGAGGAGGATCCTTTCATGCCCGCAAACCCCCCCGAGAACATGCCCCGGATCACCCCGATGGTGATCTACGACGACCCCGCTGCCGCCCTCGAGTGGCTGGGAAAGAGCTTCGGCTTCGAGACCCGCATGACGATGCCCGGCCCGGACGGTTCGATCATGCATGCAGAGATGAACGTCGTGGACAGCGTCATCATGATGAGCCCGCCGTCGGGCAACGACTCCTGGCAAAGCCCTCAGTCGTCCCAGGGCAAGGTCACCCAGAGCCTCTACATCTACGTCGACGGCGTCGACGCCCACTGCGCCAGGGCGCGCAGCGCCGGCGCCACGATCGTGGCCGACCTCGAGGACATGTTCTGGGGCGACCGCACTTATGTCGTCGAAGACCTGGAAGGCCACCGCTGGACGTTCGCAGAGCACGTGAAGGACGTGGCCCCGGAGGACATGAAGCCGCCGGCCTGATCCACCATCGAAAAGAGAACCGGGCCGAGACGGCCGCCAACTGATCCGTCCACAGCCGTCGCAACCCCACCGAGCTGCGGCGTCGAGATGGGCTAGAATTTCTCCCCACGTTCCTTGAGGGAGATCAGTTTCAATGCAGCATACGGAGCCCGAATACGTCGCCATCACCCCCGCTCTGCAGGAGCGCCTCGAGAAGTTCCGGACCGAACGTGAGGGCGACTCGCTGGGCGACGTCGGTACGGTCGTTCTCTACGAAGACGACGACGTGAAGATCTGGGAGATGACACTCGAGCCGGGCGAGTGGTCGGACCTCCACCATCACGAGTGCGACTACGTCCTCATCATCGACTCGGGCGATATGGTGGCGGGCGTGATGCCCAAGGGTGGCCCGATGGACTTCTTCGTGGGCAAGGTCCCCGAGCAGGGCAACACGGTCCGCGTCCCCAAGGGCGGAACCGAGTGGGCCTTCAACGTAGGCAAGAAGCGCTACCACGAAATCCTGATCGAACTCAAGAAGTCCTGATCCCGCCGCTGCCAACTCTTCGCAGCCCGCCGGATTGCCTTGCAATCCGCAGCTGCCGGCCTTGCCGGCAGCCGTCTAGTCTCCGAACAAGCCCGCCAGCGCTCCGATCGGAAGCGTCCCCAAATCGAGCGCAACCGTAATCGGGGACAGCACGATGCGGCCCCATGGGGGGAGACCCGCCTCGTCTGCTCCGCGCGTGAGCGGGAACAGATAGTCGGTTCCGTAGCGCCATCCATGTCCAGCATCCCAGGCTTCTTCGGGGGTCGGACCCTCGTCGCTCGGGAGAGAACCGGCCGCCAGCTCGGTGGCGGATCGCGAGGAGCGGAGCTCGGACAGAGCTTCGTTGGCGACGCCCTCCGTGGTCGCCGTGCTCTCGATCACGGGTTCGGCTTCGTCGAGAGCCGCCTCGCTCTCGGTCATGGCGTCCTCCACCCCTTGGATCTCAGCGTCTTGAGTCTCAGAGGTCGGCGGGGTCTCGGAGTACTGGGCCAGGGCGGGCGCGGACACGCAGAATGCGACGATCGCGCCGAGCAGGACGAACGCCCTGGATGCTGTCGCGGTCATGACTTCCTCCGGGTATTGGACCGTGTGATTCTAACCGAGGCAGGCATTTGCCGCTGGAGGACCGATCCTCGCGACCGTCCGTTGGATCCTCGCCCTGGCGCGACAGCGGGTCTGGTGCGGCTGCCGCCGTCGGTTCGGCGACCGAAGTGCAGCGTCGGCGAGGGTCACGGTATCCTCCTGCATCCACCACTCGAGGAAGTGCGTCATGGGCCAGATCCTGGGCGAAAGCCGAATGCTGATCGACGGCCAGCTCGTCGAAGCCACCGGGGGCCGCAGCTACGACAATGTGAATCCGACCACCGAAGAGGTGATCGGACAGACCGCCGATGCCACGCCCGAGGACATGGACCGGGCCATCGCAGCGGCCCGGCGCGCCTTCGACGAAACCGACTGGGCGACCAATCTCGAGCTCCGCTCCCGCTGCCTGCGTCAGCTCCAGCAGGCGTTGCTGAAGCACAAGGAAGACCTGCGGCCCCAGATCGTCGCCGAGGTCGGGTCGCCTCTTTCACTCACCTTCGCCGTGCAACAGGACTCGACCATCGATGACATGCTCTGGGACATCGAGGTGGCGGAAAAATACGAGTGGGAGCATGAGCTGCCGGTCCACACCTTCTTCGGCATGAAGAACAAACGCATCGTCTACAAGGAGCCGATCGGCGTCTGCGGCCTGGTGACACCGTGGAACTTCCCGTTCATGCTGAACCTCTCGAAGCTGGTGCCAGCGCTCATGGCTGGCAACACAGCAGTTCTCAAAGCGGCGCCGGACACACCGTGGAGCGCCACCTGGATCGGAAAACTGATCGCCGAGGAGACGGACCTGCCGGCCGGCGTGTTGGGCATCGTCACGGCCAGCGATCCCGCCGAAGTGGGCGACGTGCTGACCGGTGACGAGCGGGTCGACTTGATCAGCTTCACGGGCTCGACGGACGTGGGCAAGCACATCATGGAGCGCTGCGCCCGGACCCTGAAACGGGTCTTTCTCGAACTCGGCGGAAAGTCCGCCAACATCATCCTTGACGATGCAGACTTTGCGGCCGTGTTGCCCGGCGGCGCCATGGTCTGCATGCATGCCGGACAGGGCTGCGCCATCACGACGCGCTTGTTGCTGCCCCGCTCGCGCTACGAGGAAGGCGTCGAGATCCTCCAGAAGGCCTTCGAAAACCTGTCCTACGGCGACCCGATGAACCCGGCGAACATCATGGGCCCGCTGATCAACGCGAAACAGCGTGATCGCGTGCTCGCCTACATCGAGAAGGGCAAGGCCGAGGGCGCGCGCTGTATCGTCGGCGGCGGGCGCCCTCCCCAGTTCGAAAAGGGCTACTTCGTCGAACCCACGCTCTTTGTCGACGTCGATCCCGATGCCACGATCGCTCAGGAGGAGATCTTCGGGCCGGTGCTGGCCGTGATCCCCTTCGAGGACGATGACGATGCCGTTCGCATCGCCAACAACTCGAAGTACGGCCTGTCGGGCGCCGTCAGCAGCGCGTCCCTGGAGCGTTCATTGGCCGTGGCCAAGCGAGTCCGCACCGGAACGATGGGGATCAACGGCGGCCTGTGGTTCGGCCCGGATACACCCTTTGGTGGCTACAAGCAAAGCGGTATCGGCCGCGAGCACGGACTGGAAGGCTTCGAGGAATACCTCCAGACCAAGTCCATCGGAATCCCCGCCACCGAATAGCCCGCCTACGCAACCCGAAGGAACGCGCATTCTTCTGCTGAAACGCAGACTGATCGTCTGCCCGATGCTGTCGTACCATGAGTGGTTGACGGAGCCAGGCCGAGGAGGAGATAAGCTCAGCAATTTCGCTGCGTGCGTGTATCGAGGACGGACAATGGTCAACATCATCAAAAGATTGAAACGCTCCGACCGGCGCGAAAGAGCCGCGTCAGGACTCTTTGTGATGTCACTCCACAAGAGCGGTACTCACTTGATCAATCGTATTCTCGAACAACTTTCGCTGAAGATGGTCTCATCGGGCCCTGGAACCGGCGTGAGTGCCTTCTGTTCGCTCGAAGACAAGGAGTACGTCTGGTCCCACCACAATCCCGGCCAGGACGTCTTTGACTTGATAGAAACCGGGGAAGTGAAGGCAATCTTTCATTTTCGGGATCCCAGGGATGTTGTGGTTTCCCGTTTTCATTGGCAGCACCCGGACAATACGATCGTGACGAACGTATCTCGTGAGTTCATGAAGAAGGTGCACGCCAGATTCGAAGACGATCAGGAGTTTCTGCAATTCATCATTAAAGGCGAAATGCATGCTCCTCATGAGATCAGTTTTGTTGACCAGTACAGACTGTCGCGAGGCCTCCTCTTTCACCCGAACGTATTCAAAACGAACTTCGAGACACTCGTCGGGTCAAAAGGCGGCGGGAGTGATGCAGCACAGATAAAGATGATTGGAGATCTGTTGAATTATCTGGAGCTGGACGATGACGCTCAAGAAATCGGCCGGCGGGCATACTCGACTGAATCCGTGACCTTCGATACGGGCCAGATCGGTCGCTACAAAGAGGTGTTTTCGGAAGAGACCGAACACCTGTTTCAGAAGCTTCACGGCGATCTACTCAAAGATTACGGCTACAGCTGATCAGATCCTGCGTGATCTCTCCGCTGAAACAGCGACGGACTCCCTGGCCGATGGTCTGCTACCACGAGTGGCTGAACGAGCCAGGTCGAGCAGCAGAAGAACTCAGCAGTTTCGCTGCCCCGTCCACCCACCAATCGAGGAACCGGGCGCCAAGCCCAACGGGCGCCTTGCGAGCAGCCAGGAACGCCGCATCGCGTAATGACTCTCCCTTGTGCGACACTTGCGTACCTCATGAGTTACACGCTCGTGGCGAAGCTTCAGATCCTGGTCGCGAAGCTGGCTTCGGCCGAGGGCTTCTCGATCGACGCTGCGTCGCCGAGCGTTTCGGCCGGCTCGAACTCTGCGATTCTTTCGTCGGGACCGGTTGGCGGCCCTCCAACGGTGGAGGTATTGGCGGTAAGCCTGGGACTCTCCGGCGGTGTCTCGGACGAGATCAACGCCGTGACGTTCGGGGCGGGCGCTCCCGGCCTGACGTTTCACTTCTCCGTTGATCGCGCTTCCGCAGGATCGACCGGCGACGTCGTGGTAGCAGCCGTTGCCGGGCAAGCTGCGGGAGACTTGTTCGCGACCGACCTCTTGGGATCGAACTCACTCGCGATCAATCAACACAGCTTGGGCCTGACGCCGTCCACGTCTTCCGGCACGCCCACTCTCCCGCCTGTAGATGACCTCGACGCCTTCGACCTCTTCTACGACGGCCCCAATGCCGCCGACCTGATCATCTACACACTCGAAACGGGACACCCGATCATGGGTACCGCCGTCGGATGTGGTGGCGACTTGTTCCTCAGCGGCCTCTTGTTCTTCGGCTATGCCGCTCTGGGTCTCGGCTCGTGCCTCGATGACGTCGACGCGCTCGAAATCGACAACGCGAGCAACACAATCTACTACTCCCTCGCCCCGGGCTCGCCCTCGCTCTTGCTGGGAACGATCGCCGGCTGCGCCGCTGGCTGCAGCCCCGCCGACATCTTCTCGATATCCGCCGGTCAACCGGTAGCGTCGGTCTTCGCCACCGCCTCCGCCCTGGGCCTGCTGCCGAGCGACAACGTCGACGCACTCGCACTCGGATCCGTCCAGCCCGTGGAGCCGCCAATCACCGTTCCAGTTCTCGGAACCTGGGGATCGATCCTACTCGTGGGTCTGTTGGCCGGCTCGATCCTCATCAGATCGAGGCGGGGTTGAGGTAGTCGATTCCAAACGGCATCGATGCGCGGCTGCCAGTCGCGGCCGCACCAGACGGGCGCCCAGCGCGCGTTATGATGACCCCACCATGTCGGTCCCGATACGCCTTGGAATCGTCTTCGTGATCGCGGTCGGCATTTCGCAGGCCCTGCTCGCTCCGGGCATGGCCCTGCCCTTCTTCTCGGACGACCTGATCTACATCGCCGAGAACGAGCACGTCCACGGCCTGAACGCCCGGAATGCGGCCGCCATCCTCGACCCGGGTGGACAGCCTGCGCGCAACACCATGAACTACGCGCCCGTCCACCTGCTGGCCCACGCGGCCGAGTGGTCGCTCTGGGGACCCGACGTGCGCGGCTACCACGTGGTCAACCTGCTGGTCCACGCCGTGGCGGTGACCCTCTTCGTCCAGCTGCTGGCGCTGCGCGGCCTGCCGTTCATGGGCGCTGCCTTGGCCGGACTGGTCTTCGCGCTGCACCCGGCCAACGTCGAGACCGTCATCTGGATCTCCCAGCTGAAGACGTTGCTGGCGTTGGCGTTCGCCATCGGTGCTTTGTTGGCCTTTCCGCGACTCCCGTGGCTCGGCGTGGTGCTCTTCGGACTCGCCCTCCTCTGCAAGATCTTGGCGTTGTTCGCCCTGCCCGTCGCCGCAGCCTGGACTTGGACGGCGGGCAACGACCGCCCGGAGTGGCGCAGAAACGCGCGCTGGCTGGCCGGCTGGGTCGTCGTCGCCCTGCTCTGCGCCGTTCCCCAGTTCACCATGTTCCAACGCGGCGGTGAGATCCACGCTCCCCTGGCGCCCGACTTCCTCGCTGTCGTGCGGGTGCTGGTTGCCATCGGGTGCCGCTACCTGGTGATGGCCTTCACTGGACGCGGCGTATCTCCGTTCCACGAGCCCGACCTCGACATCTCGTGGATCGATCCGTGGTGGCTGGGGGGACTCGTGCTCGGTGGGTTCTTCGCCTGGAAGGCAGTGACGTCCCTCATCCAGCGCCGCGAGGAAGCCTCGTGGTGGGTGTGGGCGGCCGCCGCCTATCTTCCGATCTCACAGATCTTCCGCTTTCTGATTCCGATGGGCGACCGTTACCTGTACTTCATCCTTCCCGGCTTGATCGGCGCAGTGGCCTTTTCGGTTCGCGACTCGTGGCCGGCGCTGGAACGATTCGCCAGGACACGGGGCGTCCAACTCCCAAACACCTCGCTGCTGCTGCGAGGTGCGGCCGTCGCAACCGCGCTTTTGGCGGTCGGCCTGGGCCTTCTCACCTCCGCCCAAGCCCGGGTCTGGCGTTCTACTTCGACGATTTCGCTGGCAACGGCGCGCAACTATCCGAACGGAATCACCGCGCACCGGATGCGGGCCTATCAGGCGGCCCGCATGGGCGACGCCGCGAAGGCGGCGAGCGAGCTGCGCGCTGCGTTCGAGCGGGGCTTCGACGCGTTCATGGAACTCCAGTCGGATCCCACCTTCGCAGCGCTGCAGGGCAACCCCGACTACGACGCCATGCTCGGCGACATGGCTGCCGACTGGATCGCCACCATCGAGGCCCGGGAAGCGCCCACTCACTACGAGTTCTACTGGATGGGCGAAGCCCACCTGCTGCGCGGAGAGATCGACGCCGCCAAGGCGGCCTATCGCCGATCCCTCGAGCTGGGCGGCGGCTTCGATCCGTCGATTCAAGCACGACTCATAACGATCGAGCACATCAAGAGCCAGCTGAATCTCGAGCCCGGCGGTGGCTAGCAGGAACAGCACAATCGGTGCGGTCTGGCTCGCCGCGTGGCTCTGCATGGTTGCAGCTGGCTGCTCGGAGCGCATCGATGACGGCAGACCCAGCGTACTGCTGATCACCATCGACACGCTGCGGGCCGACCATCTCCACAGCTACGGCCTGCCGCTGGAAAACAGCCCGAACCTCGACGCCCTAGCCGCCCAGGGTGTTCTCTTCGAACGAGCGATCGCGGCGGCCAGCGCCACCGGACCCTCTCATGCCTCGATCATGACTGCGCGCTATCCACGCGAGCACACGATCGGACACGGCAATGGTTCGACACGCCTCGAGCGCGACCCGACCCTGGCCGAGATCTTCAGCGACGCCGGCTATCGGACGGCCGCCTTCGTCGGCAACCTCGTGCTGGCACGCCGCACCGGCTTCGACCGGGGCTTCGAGCACTACGACGACGAATTCGATCGACGCGAACGCAACCGAAAATCCTACGAGCGCATCGCCGAGAACACGACCGCCCGCGCACTCGGCTGGCTTCGCGAGGTCGGGGACGAACCCTGGTTCTTGTGGGTCCACTACCAGGATCCTCACGGTCCGTACTCACCGCCCAAGGAGTATCAGGGACGCTTCAACGTCGCGCCCGAGCCCGACGAAGCACCACTTCCGGACCTCGAGGGAAACACGGACAAGGGTGGGATTCCGGCCTACCAGAAGCTCGAGGGCCTGACGCGGCTGTCGGAGTATCGCAGTCGCTACATTGACGAGATCTTCTATACGGATCTCTGGATCGGAAAACTCCTGGCAGCCGTCGACGCCAGACCGCGGCAACCCATCGTCATGCTCACGGCCGATCATGGCGAGAGCATGGGCGAGCACGATCGGTACTTCGTCCATTTCTGGACTACGACTCCGGCAAACGTCCACGTTCCCATGATCCTGCGGGCGCCCGGGATCACACCGGATCGCCGCAGCCGAATCGTGAGCCACGTCGACATCCTGCCGACCCTGGTAGAGCTAGCCGGACTCGAGGCCCCCGCTCACTCGCGCGGCGTGGCCCTCGGCCCCTTCCTGCGCCAACGGAGGCCGCTTCCCGAGCGGATCGTCTTTGCCGACGCCGGACATGAGATCACAGCCTATCGGAGCCGTTGGTTCGTACGCGTGCTCGCAACTCCGCCGGGAGACAGCCCGCCCACGCCGGCCCTGCCGAAGTTCCCGGCGAAAGGGATTGGCTATTCCTGGCGCAACAATCTGGAATGGACGGTCATGCGCGGAGAGATCGAGCTCGCGGACGAAGTTAAGAGCTACGTGCAGACACGCAACATCACCGTGCCGGCGCCCCTGATCGACCCCGACACCCGCGAACGATTGCGGGCCCTGGGCTACGAGCCCGACTGATCATTCAGCGCATCATCTCGCCGCTGTTCACCATCAGCGCCTGGCCGGTGATGAAGCGGGCACGGTCGGAGCAGAAGAAGACCACCGATTCGGCCACGTCCTCGTC
>Ga0114950_10002758_pt1 | contig 13523 bp, 9 predicted proteins | sample N075metaG_FD_83503 | JGI IMG/M metagenome (GOLD analysis project Ga0114950, IMG submission 83503) | Deep subsurface microbial communities from Kermadec Trench to uncover new lineages of life (NeLLi) - N075 metaG | ecosystem: Environmental > Aquatic > Marine > Ocean trench > Sediment | place...
CTGGAGTGGAATCTCCCGGGTCGAATGGACGGGTGAAATATATTTCATCAAGCGCCAAGTAAAATATACTTTTCGTGACCCGCTGAATTTCTTCCTGGCCGCCCCAACCCTGCGTCGTGAGTACAGAAATTTTCTGAGGCTTAATAAAATGGGGATTAAAACCCCCGAGGTTGTCATCTACGGTGAGCTTGGTGCAAGTGTCATGATGATTACCCGGGAACTAAACGGTTTTATCGATCTCGACACCTATCTTGAGCGGGTTTCTGAAACCGGGTCGAGGCTCAGGACATTTACCAGGCTAACCGAAATCATCCTTGAAATTCACGAACATAACCTTCACCACGGATGCCTTTATGGCAAGCACATTATGGTACACGAGGAGGACCCGGCTGATATTGCGATGATTGATCTTGAAAAAATGAGATTCTCGTCCCGAAAGCGCTTCACCGCCTGCAAGGATGTTTCGCAACTCATCAGGCGCACGACAGGCATGTTGGATGCCGAACGGGACCTCATCGTTGCCGCATATGAAAAACGTTTCCCGGGCTTTACCGGGGATCTGAACAAACGCCTGCAGAACAAAACTTCTTACACCGGCAAACCCGTCTGAACTGCTATGCCTGGTTCACTCGTTTTGGGCGTTGCACCAGCTGGCCTTGGCAATTAGGGCAGACTTCACGCATCATCGCCATGGACACACAACACCCTGGCGTATATCTTCAAAGATCTCTGGGTGCGCCGACTGGTGCTTACACCAGGTTGAAGATCGATTTATATGACTACCTTTATGACCAATGTCTACAACATTTTTCGTGATCGCTTTCAGTCAGGGGAAGACTTTATCCTCTCTCCCCAGAACACCAGCCTCGCAACTTACCAGGATTTGGAGCGACGCAGCGCGTTATATGCAAATCGCCTGGTGGAACTTGGACTCAAAAAAGGTGACCGTGTCATTGTCCAGGTTGAAAAATCCGCGGAAGCATTGTTTGTCTATTTTGCCTGCCTGAGAGCCGGTTTAATTTATCTGCCCTTAAATACGGCCTACCAGAGACATGAGCTCGAATATTTCGTCGATAATGCTGATCCGGGATTAATCGTCTGCTCCCCTGCACAGGAGACGCTATTTAACTCAATTTTTAGCGGCCCCGTCTTCACGCTCGACGAAAATGGCCGGGGCTCAATCAACGAGAACCTGGACGCAGGCACCGCTACTTTCACGACCGTATCTTGCTCCGAAAATGATGTCGCCGTTATTCTTTACACCTCCGGAACAACCGGGCGCCCCAAGGGAGCAATGATCAGCCATGGCAATCTTGCAGCCAATGGTATTGCCCTCCATAAGGCATGGGGTTGGGAAGTTGGTGACGTTATGTTACACACCTTGCCGATATTCCACATCCATGGATTGTTTGTTGCAACCCATCTCGCTGTACTCAACGCAAGCCCTATTATTTTCCTGCCAAAATTTGATCCCGCGGAAGTGATTCGCCTGTTGCCGTTAGCCACTATCTACATGGGTGTACCGACTAACTACACGAGATTACTGGCAAACCCTGATCTCTCAATTGAAACTTGCAGAAACATGCGATTGTTTACATCTGGTTCTGCGCCCCTCCTACCACAGACTTTCGCAGAATTTAACACCCGGACCGGGCACACAATCGTCGAACGTTATGGTATGACAGAAACCGGCATGAACACTTCCAACCCCCTGAAGGGCACCAGGAAACCGGGTACGGTGGGATTTCCTTTGCCGGGAGTCTCCTGCAAGGTCGTAGATAACAATGGGAATGAAATCGCGCCGGATAAAACCGGAAACCTGTTGGTCAAGGGGCGAAACGTATTCCAGGGATACTGGCGGCTACCTGAGAAAACGAGGGAGGAATTTACCAGCGATGGATATTTCAAAACAGGGGATCTGGCATCCTGTGACCGGGAAGGATATATCTCAATCGTCGGCCGTGACAAGGATATGATTATTACCGGTGGCCTGAATGTCTATCCCAAGGAAATTGAGAAGATCATCGACGAGCTGCCCGGGGTAGCAGAATCTGCTGTGATAGGACTGCCCGACAGTGATTTCGGCGAAGCAGTCACTGCAATAATAGTCCGTTCAACCGGTACAGAAATTGATGAACAAACGATAGTCCAATACTTGAAAGATACGGTCGCCAACTTCAAGGTAGCGAAAAAAGTTTACTTTGTGGAAACGCTACCTCGAAATACCATGGGCAAGGTTCAGAAAAATATCCTGAGAGAAAATTTTCAACCTGTGAGCTAACTGGCCCACCAATCCGGACGGCAGATATGCGCCAGGAATTCTATCGGATTAAGACTTCCCTGTATTAAAAGTTAGTCAGTTTCTGTTAATATGCGCTTTCTAATTCATGCCGCTCCCTGACGGGATATGTTATATGTCAACTGACAACATTCCTCGTGAATAGCCCTTGTGAACAGTCCTCATGAATAATCCTCGTGACCGATACAAGTTAGGTATTCTTGTATCCCACCGCGGGACAAATTTTCAGGCAATCATTGATGCTTGTGAGGTTGGTTCTATCAATGCGAAAGTCGTTGTTGCCATTAGCAATAATAGCCGCTCCGTGGGTCTTGATCGCGCCCGGGCAGCTGATATCCCAGCTTTTCATCTTTCCAGCAGGACGCATCCCGGAGCCTGCGAATTGGATGCTGCAATGCTTGATATACTCGTCACCCACCAGGTCGATCTCGTGGTCACTGCCGGTTATATGAAGAAACTGGGTGAGAAGACACTCCACCATTACCAGCGCAAAATCATCAATGTTCATCCTTCGCTGCTACCAAAATATGGCGGCAGGGGTATGTGCGGAATGAAGGTACACAAGGCTGTGCTGGATTCTGAAGAAACAGAAACCGGCATCACTGTGCACTACCTGGACGGCAATTATGACAGCGGCGAAATCATTTCGCAGGTGCGGCTGCCCGTTGAACCAGGGGATACACCAGAATCCTTGGCAGCAAGGATTCTTCCCAGGGAACACAAGCTACTGGTCAACACCCTTAAGGAACTCACTGGATAATCATGGAATCATCAACCGGAGCGATCGTAAGAACGCGAGATTCACGCGCGCCTATTGCACTCATGACCTGTGAATCCGGACGTCAATTAGCTGAAGCAGTCGCCGGATATATGGGTCAGGATCTGGTCCCAACATTAGAAACATGGTGGGCTTGCGGTGAAGGTAAAATTGAAATTCGTGCAAATGTCCGGGGCCATGATGTTTACATATTTCAATCCGCAGTGGGTAAACAGGACTCTCTATCCGTTTATGATCGGTTCATTATGCTGTTGCATGCGATAGAGGCCGCGGCCTTATCGGATGCGCAATACATCACTGCCGTCATCCCTTACTACCCCGGCGCTCGACAGGACAAACGAAAAGGTCGAACCCGTGAAGGAATTAGCGCAGGTCTTTTTGCCCGAATGCTGCAGAGCGCCGGTGCCGACAGGGTCGTAACAACTGAAATTCACAACGATGCCATTGCCGGTATGTTCAACCCAACCACGACGCATCTTGAAAATGTTTTCCTTACCAAACGATTCTCACACTGGCTAATTTCGAGAGGCCTTGTAGGAGATGTCGTCGTATCGCCCGATGTCGGCTACCTGGAGCGTGCACGCGCCTATGCCGAGGAGTTGCAAGCGGATCTGGCGGCCTTGTCAAAGGAACGGGACTATTCTCAACCCAACCAGGTCATTCGCTCTACACTGATTGGTAATGTGGACGGGCGTAACATACTTCTGGTGGATGACATTATCGATACTGCCGGTTCGGTGGTTGCCGCAGTTGAAGAATTGAAGAATCGCGGAGCCCGGAATATCGTCGTGGCCTGCGCCCATCCCCTATTATCGGATCCAGCATGGGAAAGATTAACCGCCGTTAAACAACGATCCGTAGACGAGGGTTGGGACTTCCAGATGGTTGGAACAAGTTCAGTTACTCACGGGAACACACCAGACTGGTACCACTCTTTCAGAATCGAAAAGCTGCTAGCAGCCATTCTGGAAAAAATTAACTCAAGAGGGAGCGTGACGGGTGTACAGGATCAACGTGAGCAAAGCGACACCTGACACGCCTTTTCTTGACACGCCTTTTCTTGACACGCCTTTTCTTGACAACTATCAGGAACCGTCTATCCTTGTTGGCTGCATGAAGAAAAATTTTGTTCACTCAACCGCTATAATTATTAACATTATTCACTACCGAATGGTGGGTTAATACTTGCGTGACAAGTAAAAAACCCGCCTCAACCGGCGGGTTTTTTTATGGGAATGGGCTAATTGGGTAACGCCCTCCCCTAATTAAAGAAAATTGGAATATAACCGTGGCAAACAGAAGTAAACCGGGAAGCGATGATTTTTCGTTCCTGGAAGCAGAACATACCGTGCTGGATTTTTGGCAGAAATCGAAGATTTTCCAGAAATCTTTGCAGGCGACTGAAAACTCTACGCCTTATATCTTTTATGATGGCCCTCCTTTTGCGACAGGCTTACCTCACCATGGGCACCTTGTGGCATCAACAATTAAAGACATAGTGCCCAGATATTTCACCATGACCGGCCACCACGTGCAGCGACGATTTGGCTGGGATTGCCACGGATTGCCAATCGAACATGAGATAGATAAAAAACTTGGCATGTCCTCGCTGGAAGCGGTAGAAAAGCTCGGCATCAAGGGATTCAATGACGAGTGCAGGGGTATCGTCCAGCGGTTTACATCCGAATGGGAAAAGACCATTACAAGAATTGGCCGTTGGGTGGATTTCGAGAATGACTACAAAACGATGGATCCCTGGTATATGGAATCTGTCTGGTGGGTTGTAAAGCAACTCTGGGAAAAGGACCTGATCTATCGCGGGATCAAGGTCGTACCCTTCTCGACCGCGCTGGGTACCATTTTATCCAACTTTGAGGCGACTTCGAATTACCAGGATGTACAGGACCCGGCAGTGACCGTGTTGTTCAGGCTAATTGAAGATGGGCAGGAGGAAACCTATATCGCCGCCTGGACCACAACCCCCTGGACTCTGCCTTCAAATCTTGCCTTGTGTGTTGGTGGTGATATTGATTACGTCAGGGTTTACGACAAAGACATCGATAAGCACATCATCCTCGCCAGGGCACGTCTCGAAGCTGTGGGTAAAGGTAAAGATCTTGAAATTGTCGATGAATTCAAGGGTGCCAGCCTGGTAGGTAAGGAATACGAGCCGCTGTTCCCCTATTTTGCAGGCATGAAGAAAGAAGGAGCGTTTTGTATCCTGGCCGATAACTACGTCACCATGGACAGTGGTACCGGCATTGTCCACCAGGCACCTGCTTTTGGTGAAGATGACTATCGAATCTTAAAAAATGCAGGTATTACTGCCATGGTCTGCCCCATTGACATGGCAGGAAAGTTTACAGATGAAGTCCCCGACTTTAAGGGAGAACACGTTAAAGACGCCGACAAGCAAATCATCCGTTACTTGAAAGACAAAGGCAGCCTGTACATCCAGGATGTCATCATGCACAGCTATCCATTCTGCCCGAGGTCTAATACACCAATCATTTATCGAACCATCGATTCCTGGTACGTGAAGGTAGAGCAGATGAGGGAAGATCTCGTCAAGGCTAACAAGGAAATCAATTGGGTTCCCTCCCACATCCAGTCGGGTCGTATGGGTAACTGGCTGGAAGGCGCCATCGACTGGGCAATTTCAAGGAATCGCTACTGGGGTACACCACTACCCATCTGGATCAATGATGTGACGGGCAACCGGATTTGCATCGGATCCCTGGCCGAACTCGAAGAATACACAGGCATACTGCTGGATGACCTGCACCGCGAAAATGTAGATCCTCTGACGTTTACCCTGGATGGTGAAGATGGCACCTATCGTCGAATCGAAGAAGTGCTGGATTGCTGGTTCGAGTCCGGATCAATGCCCTATGCCCAATTGCATTATCCCTTCGAGAACCGGGAATTATTTGAAAAGGGATTCCCGGCAGAATTCATCGCTGAAGGGCTCGACCAGACGCGCGGATGGTTCTACACGTTGATTGTGCTCGGCATCGCGTTATTTGGAAAGAAACCCTTCAAAAACGTCATCGTCAACGGCCTGGTCATGGCAAAGGACGGCAAGAAGATGTCAAAGAGTCTGCGCAACTACACGCCACCAGATGAACTGATGGAAACCTATGGTGCTGATGCACTCAGACTCTACCTGATAAATTCCGGCCTGGTTCGCGCAGAAGAACAACGATTCAGCGATATGGGTGTGAAAGATATGGTTCGCAGGGCACTGCTTCCCTGGCTCAATGCGTTCAAGTTTCTTAATACCTATGCCCAGATAGACATGTGGAGCCCGGATGAAACCAGGGCAGACTCTGACAACATCATGGACCAGTGGATCTTGTCACGCCTGCAATCGCTAAAGGCCAACATTGCCAGGGAAATGGAAAATTACCGGCTATTCAACGTCGTACCCGCCCTGTTCGAGTTTATTGAAGACCTGACCAACTGGTACATCCGCCTGAACCGGTCCCGATTCTGGTCGGAAGGCATGAGCCAGGACAAATCCAATGCTTACTCGACGTTGTATACTGCTATCTATGAACTCAGCCTGAGCATGGCCCCTTTCGCACCATTTCTGGCAGAAACCATCTACCAGGAACTCAGGAACTTCGGGAAATTTGATTTACCCGAATCTGTACACCTGTGCACCTATCCGGAAGCAGATAATTATCGAATAAAACCGTTGCTTGAACGCGCCGTGACCCGCATGCAACACATCATCCTGTTGGGGCGCCAGAAGCGAAACCTGGAAAAGGTAAAAACAAAAATCCCCCTCTCGCGATTGACGGTCATCCACAAGGATACGGAACTCCTGGAGGAAATTGGCCGGCTCGGTGACTACATCAAATCAGAACTCAACGTTAAATTAGTCGAGTATTCAACTGCAGAAGATCAATACATCACTCTCTATGCCAAACCCAATTCTCCGGTTTTAGGCAAACGATTCGGAAAACGTTTCAAGGATGTAAAACAGCACATTGAAGCACTGGATCCCAGAACCATCAATTTGATGCAGGAAACCGGGGAGATTGAAATTGAGGGCGAAACATTTAGTGTCGACGATATCCTCGTTTTTCGGGAAGCTCGCGCTGGTACAAACGCACTATCTGACCGGTTTGTATCAATTGATCTCAATTGTGAACTCAGTGATGAACTCATCCGCGAAGGCCTCGCCAGAGAGGTCATCAACCGGATACAAAAGTCCCGGAAGGATGCCGGCTTTAACGTGGTCGACAGGATCCTGCTCTCAATCCATGCGTCCTCTGAGTTGTTGCTTGCCATAGATGAGTTTGAAGCTCACATCATGAAAGAAACACTGGCATTGGCAATTGATCATGCAGAAAACGAACTGCCGCTCGTTTTTGAGATCGATGAACATAAACTCAGCATCGCTCTCGAAAAAGCAAGTTAGTTCCTTGTCTGGAGTGTGTTATAAACAGAGTGTACCAGCGCACACAATTGGCACGTGTTCTGTGCACGGCAGCCAGGATTAGTGCGCCTATTTTACCCGGTGCCAGCGGACTGCCAACCGTTGCGCAAACACAGACCAAGGCACCTCAAGCTGCAGGGATAAAATCGTTCGAGCCCAAAAAACCTTTCCTGCAGGAGAGGTGATTCAATTTATGCGCCATACCATTCGCGTCAGTCCATTGCCATGAGTGGTCAAATATTTGGTTCGAAGAACAGGATCTCTTACATCTTCACGATCCACTGGCGGTTGTTGCTGAATTTCATCCTGAAGTTTGCGACGACAAAAGAGGCAAGGTTGAAGTCGAAATGGAGGGTGATGCACCTGCTGCCTGCACAGATATTTTTCGTTAACACAATCTGCGATACTTGCATGAGCATTAAGTCCTTATCCACAAGGAAACTATCCCATGGATGAACTTCTCAATCGTTCCTTGGTTTTTATTGCAGACGCTATTCGTACGCGCCAGGTAAAATCCAAAGAGGTGGTAACTGCATTCCTCGATCGTATTGAAAGGGTGAATGGCGAACTCAACGCCGTGGTACTTTCCACGGCCGAGCTGGCTTTGAAACATGCAGAGAAAGCCGATATCGAGCTGCAAAATGGCAATCTTCAAGGTGCCCTGCATGGCGTGCCTATGACAATTAAAGACAGCCTCGATACAAAGGATGCAATTACGACCTGGGGAACGCTTGGAAGAACTGAATTTCGTCCTGGTCGTGATGCCACCTGTGTGGAACGCCTGAGAGATCAGGGTGCGATCCTGATGGGTAAAACAAATACACCGGAATTCACGCTCTCTTTTCAAACGGACAACCTCGTTTACGGCAAAACCAGTAACCCTTTTGACCTACAAAGAACACCGGGAGGTAGTAGCGGCGGCGCGGCGGCGATTATCTCTGCTGGTGCGTCGCCATTCGATATTGGCACTGACACAGGCGGCAGCATTCGCCTACCCAGTCATTTTTGCGGAATTGTCGGAATTAAACCCACCACGGGTCGGGTTCCATGCACAGGTAATGCACTACCGAGCACAGGTTTGATCGCGCCCCTTTCACAACCCGGACCCATGGCAAGATACGTCGAAGATCTATCCTATATTCTCAACATTATTTCAGGACCTGACCTGTTAGACCCGCATACAATTGAGGCGGTCTGGCATGACCCCGCTGAAGTGGATGTGTCGACATTGAGAATCGGGTACCACTCGGACAACGGAATCAGCACGCCCACAGCAGAAATTGTGCAAACAGTGGACGATGTCGTGGCACTACTCAAAGACCACAACCTGGACGCGACCGAAGCCAGACCCACCGGGATCGAGATGGCCGGGTTCATTATGTCCAGGGTGTTTTCTGCAGATTCCGGGGAAATGCTGGAAGCTTTGTTGGAAGATTGTCGGACAACAACCCCCTCTCCCGCAATTTTAGAAAATTTGAAACTCCCGGCACACAAACTGGACGCCAGGGAATTCGCACAAGTCCTTCATTTGTGGCACAACTACCAGAGTTCAATGCTGGGATATTTCAATGATTTCGACATCCTCATATGCCCGGTGAATGCCGAAACGGCAATCAAACACGGTGAGAAAGAGGAAATGGACAATTACACCTACACCAGTGCTTTTAACCTTTCCGGTTGGCCTTCAACAGTCATTCGCGCTGGTTCCGATGCCAGCGGGCTACCTATTGGTATCCAGATACTCAGCCGCCCATTTCGCGAAGATCATTGCCTCGGGCTAGCAGGATGGTTAGAAAGCAGGCTAGGTTCCTTTCCTGCACCAGCGATTAACGTTTTGGGTTAGAGGTAGAGTTTGAGATACAATCAAACCCGATTCCGGTAAATCGCGTCTTAAAGGGAAGCCATTCAACTATTACAGAATCTATCATGTCGCGATATACTAGCCACAATTGGACTCTACCGTTAAGCTATCAAACCCTGTACTCGAATTTTGAGTCAACAAGGAACTAACAATGATTCTCAGCCGTCACAAAATAATACTTCTTGCCCGTACATCGGGTTTGCTAATATTACTTGCCTGTCTTCCTGCAAAAGCGGTAGATCTCAGCAATATTTATGACAGGTCGGTACAGAACGATCCGCAGATCGCCGCAGCCGAGGCCCTCTATATGTCCCGGGCAGAAGTCGTCAGCCAGGCAAGATCTGGATTGTTGCCATTTGCTTCCGTAGGCGGCTCGACATCTGATAATCGCAGGCGGATTCCACTTCCTCTTTTTGGCCAGGACCCTGATAATCCGGGCGCAATTATACCCATACCCGGTTCAAGACCCACAGAACGATTCAACAGCCATGGCTGGCAAGCTATATTAAACCAACCCATATTCAGGATGGACCGCTGGTATCAGTTCCAGCAATCAAAAAATATAAAGGCACAGGCACTTGCACAGTTCGCATCCGACCAGCAGGAACTCATTGTTCGTGTCACAGAAAGTTACCTCAATATTCTGGAAAGCCAGGATGCATTGAGTGCATCGAACGCAGAGAGAGATGCGGTAGGAAGGCAGTTAGAACAGGTACAGCAACGATTTGATGTGGGGCTGGTTGCCATTACCGATGTACTCGAATCAACAGCTGCGTACGACTCTTCCACCGTAAATGTAATCGAAACTGAAGGTGCACAGTCCATCAGCTTCCAACCGCTACTGAGATTGACGGGGGAAACTATCGACACAATTTTCGCCCTCTCAGCAGATTTCCCGATAAAATCGCCGGAACCGGCAAATGTAGAGTCCTGGGTAGAAATAGCGCTGCAACAAAATTACGCCCTGATCGCTGCCAGGGAAGCGGTGAAAACTGCAGAAAAACAGATTAAGATTTCAAAATCAGGATTCCTCCCCTCAATTGATGCCCAGGCTTCCTGGACTCACAGTGTTTCCGGAGGCGGTAACTTTTTTGGTTCAAAATTCGATATCAGGGCACTGACGTTACAATTGAATCTTCCCCTGTATACCGGCGGAAATACGAGATCTGTACTCAGGCAATCCGGATACCAACTGCAAGAAGCGCTAAAGACCTTTGACTTGACTCAACGTACGGTCGTTGAGAACACCAATAGTTTGTTCATAGCAATCGTCACTGACGTTGCAAGGGTGCGCGCCCGGTTGCGAGGCATTGAATCCAGCCAGACCGCACTAGAGGCAACACAGACGGGTTATGAAGTTGGTACCAGGAATATCGTGGACGTTTTACGGGCACAACAACTCCTTTTTCTCTCACTGTTTCAACATGCCAGTGCAAGGTATCAGTATATCCGGGATACGTTTCGCCTTAAGCAAGTTGTTGGTTCTCTTTCACCCGATGACGTTTACGACTTAAATAAATTCATTATCCCTGCCCAATCCGTTAATAAAATTACGCCAATGACAAGATAAAGATTCACGGCAGTCAATTTGAACTGATTCTGGTAGCAGGAATCCAATTTAATAAGATCGAGTCGATGTAGCAATGAAGTACAAATGGATGACGGTCACCATCCTGGTGATGACATTGGGCGCAGTAGTCTATGCCACCAACAGGGGTAACAGCGATGAGTCCCTTATGTTGCCTGTCGCCCTGTCGCCCGACGGAATGACAATTGACCAGGGGACCCTGCCATTTCTGACAGCCGACGAAATTAACAATATCGCTATTTTCAGTAACGTAAGCCCGTCAGTCGTTTTCGTAACCAATACCCAACTTCGAAGACAACGATTCTCCCTTAATGTATTGGAGAGGCCAGCAGGAAGCGGCACCGGGTTCATATGGGACAAAAGCGGATTAATCGTGACTAACTTCCATGTTGTTTCTGGTGCTAACAAAATCAAGATCACACTACAATCTGGCAAGACTTACCTTGCAAAGGTCGTTGGCGCCTCTCCAGAAAAAGATATTGCGGTACTACGAATTGACGCCCCTGATGAAAACCTCAAAGCGATACCCCTGGGTGACTCCAGTACCTTGTCCGTTGGCAGAAAGGTTTTGGCTATCGGCAATCCATTTGCGCTGGATACAACATTGACCGTCGGTGTCGTCAGTGCGCTCGGACGTGAAATTAAATCAATGAGTAACCGTACGATAAAAAATGTGATACAGACAGATGCGGCTATCAATCCGGGTAATTCTGGTGGACCTCTTCTCGACTCCATGGGTCTTTTAGTCGGTATCAACACGGCAATATACAGTCCTTCGGGTGCGAGTGCAGGAATTGGTTTTGCTATTCCTGTCAACACGATAAAAGCGATAATCCCGCAGCTAATTGAATTTGGCCGTCTGTACCGACCGGTTCTAGGCATTGAAACGCTTACCGATTACTGGGCAAAAAGATTAAGGGTGCGGGGTGTGGCAATCCTTTCTGTGAAAGAAGGATTCCCTGCCCAGGCTGCCGGTATGGTCGGTGTACAGGAAGACAGGCGAGGTAATATCCATCTCGGCGATGTCATTATCGCAATTAATGATGAGCCTGTGATCAACGAGGATACATTGCTATCATTGCTAGAACAGCTAGATTCCGGCGATGCCGTCAAGGTAACGACCTTAAGAAACGAAAAAATTTATAACTACGAGGTTATCTTAAAATCTCCTGATCCTTGATATAAACCTCCTGGAGAAACAACAATAAAAAAATCTGGTCCATATGTTACTTTCTTTATTAACAGACAAACAAAAAGAAGCCTGCTTCTGCCTTGCACATAACGTCGCTGTTTCAGATGGCGAACTCAGTGCTGGCGAGCGGGTGTTGATGGAAGAGATGCGGAGAGAAATGGGACTCGATAGTAGTTTCGAACCCCACTATCTCGATGTTGAAGGCATGGAAAGACTCTTCGACACAAGAAAATCCCGGGCAACAGTATTAATCTCCCTAATTCGACTCGGGTATGCTGATGGGGCATTTGAAATTGAGGAACAGAGCTTCCTGAGAGTTCTTAGCAAATTATTCGAGATATCCGAAAGCGAATTTGTACTCATCGAAAACTGGGTTCGTCGGCTCATTGCGCTAGAACGCGAGGCCAATGCTTTTCTTTAACCCGACCCTTTTCAATTACAATGCCCAACCCGGGGGGTCCAGATCAAATTGAACCGTCAAATGTTACTGTCCATACGGCCTTTTACCATTTTCACACTGCTCCTCCTGGCAACGGCATGTACGACCACACCTTCGACTGTGGAAGAGCCTTCAGCGGGAAAGGAGCCCTCAGCGGGAAAGGAGCCTTCAGCGGATAAGAAGCCTTCGTTAGACAAAACCCCCTCCAGGCAAGAGCCATCTCCAGAAAAACTGATCGCAACACCTCCAGATAAGTGGGTGCTGATCTACCAACTGAATAACGACACTTCTCGTTTATCTGACTATGTACCACCGGGTGAAACCGACGTGGAATGGACCACAAAACTATCCTTCGAATCCTTCCGGGACCTGGTAGACCAGGACCCGATCCAGATATTGCTAGCTGAAGCGGCTAACGACAAAGAGCACTGCAAATTCGTCCAGCATTTCAATCTTTACTCCGGGTATGAAAATAACTATCCAGCGTCCGTGCGACTTTTCTTCTGCGGTGAGAACACATTCATTAATCGGGGTGAAATCAAGATGGTAAAAGCCATTCAAGGCGACGACTACTTCTATATCGTCAAATTACTGAAACAAATCGAACCATTCGAGCCCAGCCAGCCAGACTTTGCAAAAAAAGAAATTGCTGATTGGTCCAGCTATCTTCGTAATATCTCCCTTTGCAACCCCGGCAAAGCAGATCACCCCTGCCCGTCGGATTAGATTCCGAATAGTCTCTTCCGAATGGTCTCGAGAGTTTCAGATTTTACCCACCACAAATTAAGTGATTGCCGATTGAGTACACCGTCCATGGCACTCAAAATGCAGAAGTTATCAATAGCATCTGACCATTATGAACCCCTGGTTAAAGAAAATTTTGTATGCTTTCCTTCCTGGCACCTGCATACTTTGCGAA
>Ga0114950_10002759_pt1 | contig 13523 bp, 15 predicted proteins | sample N075metaG_FD_83503 | JGI IMG/M metagenome (GOLD analysis project Ga0114950, IMG submission 83503) | Deep subsurface microbial communities from Kermadec Trench to uncover new lineages of life (NeLLi) - N075 metaG | ecosystem: Environmental > Aquatic > Marine > Ocean trench > Sediment | place...
ACGGCGATGCCCACCGCTGACCACAGGGAGTAGCGCCCGCCGACCCAGGGGGGGATGGGAAAAATGTTCGCGTCGGCAATACCCATCGCCCGGGCAGCATCCTTATCAGCCGTAATCGCCACCATCTGGCGTGCGATCGATTCGGCGCCGAGCCACTCCTTCAGTGTCTCGGCGTTGCGAAGGGTTTCGGGTGTGGTGAAACTCTTCGAGGTGATGATGCACAGGGTGTGGGCAGGGTGCAGTTGTCCCAGCAGCGCGTCCAGGCCGTGCCCGTCCACGTTGGACAGAAAATGCACGCGCGGCACATCCGAAGCCAGATGGCTCAACGCCCCCGTGGCCAGACGCGGACCCGCATCGGACCCGCCCATGCCGACGTTGACCACATCGGCGATGCGTTCACCACTGGCGCCGCGATAGGTACCGGCGCGTACCGCCGAACAGAACGCCCCCATGCGCTTGAGCGTGCCCCGGACCTCGGGCATGGGATCGGTGCCGTCCAGAGAAAACTCGTTTTTCGGATCGCGGTACAGCCAATGCAGCGCGGGCCGGTCTTCGCTGGTGTTGACGCCGGCACCCGCGAAATAGTCCTTTACGCGGTCACTCAGTTGTGCGCGCTGCGCCAGCGCGTGAAGAGCCGATAAGGCTGCTCCGTCAACCAGATTGCGCGAGTAGTCGAGCACCACTCCGCCGGTTTCCAGCGTCATGCGGGATGCCCGGCCGGGGTCGGTCGCCAACAACTCGGCAATGGTCGTGGCTGACAGACGCTGATGATGGTCGGCCAGCGCCCGCCATTCCGGTGCGCTTGAAATCAACTCAGACATGGTTGGGGGCTTGCCAACCTCCAAGGTCGGCGTAGAAGTCTATGCCACCTGGACGGGAATGGAGGCGCGCGTTTCACGGACCTGGTTGTCGTCGTCCACGTAAACCAGCGTGGGGTGATGCTGTTCCAGTTGGTCGTCAGCGACGCCCTGATAGGCGCAGATAATCAACCGGTCACCCGGATTGGCCAGATGCGCGGCGGCGCCGTTCACGGACACGATGCCCGAGTGGTCTTCGGCGCGGATGGCATAGGTAACGAAACGTTCGCCATTGCCGATGTTATAGATGTGAATCTGTTCGTACTCGCGGATTCCAGAGGCTTCCAACAGGACGCCATCAATGGCGCAGGACCCTTCGTATCCCAGTTCCGAGTGCGTCACCGTGGCCCGGTGGATTTTGGCCTTGAGCATGATCGTGTGCATCAACCCAGAAGACTCCTTCATCGTTCCTCGACAGCTGGATGCGGGCGAGAGTTTGACCCTTCAACCGGTCCTTCGTCACCCCTCCCGATCACCCCCCCGCGCATCGGGTGGAGGCCGGTGGAGGGGGTACTGTACTTTTCAGTCCCCCAAAAAGAAAATCCTCCCCCCCCGTGAAGGGGAGGAGGCAGCTCGGAGTGACGATTACCCTTACAACAAACGCGCACCGCCTGACTGACTCAGGCTGTTGCGCTTGGATTCAAGGTGGTTGTAATGATACCACCAACCCTCCCCCGGACCAAATCCCCCGGGAGGGTCAATCGGGGATGGGGAGGTTGTCGATCAGCCGGGCCTGACCCAGCCACGCGGCTCCGAAGACCCGCCAGGGGCGGTTTTCAGGCACGGGAACCGCCAGATCCCCGGCGCCCCGCACCGCAACATAATCGGGCCGAAAACCCGCCTGTTGCAGACCTTGCCAGGCGGCCTTTTCAGCTGCGGGCGCCGGCTCACCCCCCGCCACCCGTCGGGCCACGTCCTGCAAGGCCTGATGCAGCCGCGGCGCCACATCGCGTTCCTCGACACTGAGATAGGCGTTGCGGGAACTCATGGCCAGACCGTCCGCCTCCCGCAGGGTCGGTGCGCCGACAATCTCGATGGGGATAGCCAAGTCCTTGACCAGCCTGCGAATTATCTGAAGTTGTTGGTAGTCCTTTTCGCCAAAGACCGCGACCTGTGCCGGAACCATGTTGAACAGCCGGACCACCACCGTGGCCACCCCGTCGAAATGCCCGGGCCGGACCTCCCCGCACAGGGTGTCGGCCAGGGCCGGCACGGTGATTCGGGTCGTGCCGGCGGGTCCGTAGGGATAGACCTCTTCCACCGCCGGGGCGAACAACAGGTCACAACCAGCTGCCGCCAAGTTGTCGCTATCTTCCCTAAAAGTGCGGGGATATGCGTCGAAATCCTCGTTTTCGCCGAATTGCGTCGGGTTAACAAAAATACTCACCACCACCCGGTCGACCCGCTCCCGTGCGGCCGACACCAGGCTCAGATGGCCCGCATGGAGATTGCCCATGGTGGGCACGAAGCCGACCCTCAAGCCCTCAGCGCGCCAATGGGCGATGGCCTCGCGCACCGCGACCATGCGCCGCGCCACGTCAAGTTGAATGCGGCTCACCGGCTCCGTCTGGTGTGCGCCGCAGCAATTTATCCCGTGCACGCCCCACAGGCCCCGTCAGTCCCGTTCCGGCCAGGCGCCGGATCTGATCTGGGACGCGAAGGCGGCCACCGCCTCGCGCACGCTGCCCGCGCCGGCCATAAAGTCCTTCACGAACCGGGGCTTTTTGCCCGGTGTGATGCCCAGCATGTCGTATAAAACCAACACCTGGCCGTCACAGTCGGGGCCCGCCCCGATTCCGATGGTGGGAATGCCCAGCGCTGCGGTGATTTCCCGGGCCAGATCCGCGGGCACGCATTCCAGCACCAGGGCCCGGGCGCCGGCTTCTTCCAGGGATCTGGCGTCCCGGAGCAGGCGTTCGGCCCCGGCCTTGCTCTTGCCCTGCATGCGGTAGCCACCCAGCTGATTGATGGACTGGGGCAGCAGCCCCAGGTGGCCCATCACCGGGACCCCATGCTGGCTCATGACGCGGACCGCCTCCAACACGGGTTCGCCGCCCTCCAGTTTGACCATCGCGGCCCCGCCGCCGCCCATCAGGCACACCGCCGCATCCACCGCCCGGTCCGGCGTGGCGAAACTCAGAAAGGGCATGTCCGCCACCAACAGACCCCGGTGAACTCCCCGGCTCACACACTCGGTGTGATAGCTCATGTCGTCCACGGTCACCGGCACGGTGGTGTCGTGACCCTGAATAACGTTTCCCAGGGAGTCACCCACCAGCACGACGTCCACTCCCGCCTCGTCGAGGATCGACCCGAAGCTCGCGTCGTAGGCGGTGAGACAGACGATCTTCTGGCCCGCGCGCTTCATCTCCTGGAGCGTCTCCACGGTGACGGCCTTCGCCCCGGACAGCTTTGGATTCTGGTGGCTCACGAAGCGCTTCCCACGGTGCTCCCGGGGGCGGCCGCCATGGGATTGAAATAATGGCGTCCGTGTTGCAAGCGGTCTGCCTCTTCCACCAGTGAAAGAAAATCCTGTTCGTTGTTCACCAGATCAATATCCGTGGCATTGATGATCAACAGGGGTGCAGCTTCATAGTGATGAAAAAAGTTCGCGTAGGCTTCCGCGAGCCGGCGCAGGTAATCCGGGTCCATCCCCTGTTCAAAACCCACCCCGCGACGCTGCACCCGCTCCAGCAAAACTTCCACCGGCGCCTGAAGATAAAGCACCAGGTCCGGGACGGGGATCTCCACCGACAGGTGTGCATACACCTGTTCGTAGAGACGGTATTCATCGTCGTCCAGGTTGACCCGCGCAAACAGCCGGTCTTTCTCCATGAGGAAATCCGCCACTCGCCGGGGTGCGAACATGTCGGTCTGGTTCAGCGCCTTGAACTGGCGCGCCCGCTCGAACAGAAAATGTAATTGCGTGGGCAAAGCCACAGCTTTGGGGTCAGCATAGAAGCGTTCCAGGAAGGGATTCGATGCCGTATCCTCGAGCAGCAACTCGGCGTCCAGGTGTTCCGCCAGCCGGCGCGCCAGGCTGGTTTTACCCACTCCGATGGGACCTTCCACCGTGATCAAACGATGCTCGCCGATGCCGCTCAAGACACCGGCTCCCCGGGCAATTTGACGATGCCGCCGGTGCCTGCGGCTGCCAGCAGGCTCGCCACTGAACCGCGCCCGGGCACGCACAGGTCCGGGTTCAATTCCAGCAGCGGCACCAGCACGAATGCCCGTTCATGCATGCGCGGATGCGGCAGGGTCAGACCGTCGGTGTCCATGGTCAACTCATCGTACAGCAGCAAGTCCAGATCCAGCCGCCGGGGGCCCCAGCGCTGTTCCACGTTCCGGCGACGTCCCTGCGCGACCTCGATGGCCAGCAGGGCATCGAGCAACGGCCGCGGCTCGAGGCCCGTTTCAAGCTGTGCGACGGCGTTGATGAAGTTCGGCTGATCGCTCACCCCCCAGGGCCGTGTTTCGTACAGGCTGGAAGCGGCGGCCAAGCGAGTCTCCGGCAGCTGGTCCAGCGCGCCCATGGCCCCGGCGACCCGTGCCAGCGGGTCATCGAGGTTGCTGCCCAGGGCGATCCAGGCTCTCGTCCGGGCCCCCGCCTCAGTCACCGGCGTCACCGGACTGGCCTCCGGGCCGGCGTTTGCGCGGCCGCCGCTGTCGCCGCCCCCGGGGCATGACCAGCCGTTTCTGTTCGTCCGGTTCCATGTCCTGTATCTCGGTCCACCACTCGGCCAGTTCCAGGAGATCGGCGTCCTGACGGGAACGCAGCAGCAGGAAATCGTAGGCAGCCCGGAAACGCGGACGCGCCAACAGGCGCAAGGGTCGCCGGCCACGACGGATGTGGAAGCGGGGTTGCAAACCCCAGATCTCCCGCATCGGCGCGCTGAAACGTCGCGGCAGCGCCGTGTGCCGGATCTGGCGGGCGGTAAGCCATTCGGCCGCCAGATGGATGGCATGCGTTTCGCGCATGCCATCGCCCATCAATTCCTCTTTTTTGGCCCGGAATGGCGCCCACAACATGGCAGCGAAGAGAAACGCGGGTGTCACCGGTTTGCCCTGCGCCACACGTTCGTCGGTGTTGGCCAGGGCGTCCAACAGGAGTTGACGGTCCTCGGGATGTTGATCAAGAACGCGAGCCGTATCGGTAAACAGCTTCGCAAGCAAGCCGTAGTGTTCGAGAAGTTCCAGAGAACGCACCGCGTGACCGGTGAGAAACAGTTTGAGGGTTTCATCGAACAGACGCGCCGGCGAGATATCATCGAGCAGGTCGCCCTGTTCAAACAAAGGCCCCTCGGTTCCCGGGTCGATTTTCAAACCCAGCTTGGCCAGAAAACGCACTGCCCGCAGCAGGCGCACCGGGTCCTCCCGGTAACGCTGGAGGGGCTCGCCGATCAGACGCAGCAGACCCGCGCGCACATCATTGATTCCGCCTACGTAGTCGCGCACCGAGTGATCAGCAATGCTGTAGTAAAGCGCGTTGATCGTGAAATCCCGGCGCCAGGCATCTTCCTCGATATCACCGTAGACGTTGTCCCGGATGATGCGCCCGTCTTCCATGTGGCGGTCACCCCCACCGTCGTCATGGGTTCCTCTGAAAGTCGCCACCTCGACCACATCGTTGGCAAAATGGATATGGGCCAGGCGAAAACGCCGGCCGATGAGCCGGCAGTTGCGAAACAGGGCCCGCAGCTGTTCCGGCCGGGCGTCGGTAGCCACGTCAAAGTCCTTGGGCTCGCGACCCATGAGCAGGTCACGAACTCCGCCCCCGACCAGATATGCTTCAAAACCGGAGTTTTGAAGTCGATGCAAAACTTTCAACGCGCCCGTACTGATACTGGCACGCGAAATTTCATGCTCCGATCGGGGAATGACTGAAGGCCGGCCGACGGCTGAGGACTTGGGGGAGCTTTGCTTGAGCATCCAGGATGGCGCGTATAATATCACCGCTCTCGGTGGCAGGGTCGCCGCAATGCTCCCTTCGTCTAGCGGCCCAGGACACCGGCCTCTCACGCCGGTAACAGGGGTTCGATTCCCCTAGGGAGCGCCAATTTCCTGGTTCCTGCTCGAAGGCTTGGCGATGACCTTTGTTGTTACTGAAAAATGCATCAAGTGCAAATACATGGACTGCGTGGAAGTCTGTCCGGTGGACTGCTTTCACGAAGGCCCGAATTTCCTGGTCATCGACCCGGAAGAATGTATCGACTGCACGCTCTGCGAACCCGAATGCCCCGTCCAAGCCATCTTTGCCGAAGATGATGTCCCCGAAGGCCAGGACAAATTCCTCGAACTCAACGCCGAGTTGTCCCGGGCCTGGCCGGTCATCACTGAAATGAAGGATGCCCCACCAGACGCCAAGGAGTGGGAAGACAAGCCCGACAAGCTCAAGTATCTGGAGCGCTGATTTCTTCCATAAGCAATTCGCCCAGGTTTTCGTTTCAGGATGTTTCTTCTGTCGTTCCGCTGTCGGTCCAGTAAAGCGCCCGCATCAGTTTGAGGATCGCTTCCGCCGCCGGCGAATTGTCGCGCTCACCGTCGGGGTTCAAAATCACCACGCGGGTTCGCGTACCCTCGCCGATCAGGCTGATCTGGAATTCGCCGCTTTCCGCGACAGGTTCTTCTTCGTCGTCCCCACCGAAGAACCACAGTTTCGACAGTAAACCACCGCCTTCTTTGCCCGTTTCCGGCGCTTCGTAATGAACCACAAACAAACCCCGGGCCCGGTCCCGCTCCACTTGCGGCAACGCGCTGCGATCCAGAATCAGGCCGGTGCGGCGCCAGGCGTCTGAGTACCCGGTTTCCAGTACCAGCGATATGTTGCCTGCACCATCGGTTTCGTAGTTGACCACGGCTGGGGCCGGTGCATCCGTCGTTCCCGGCGCGGGGAACAGCCGATCCACCGTTTCCGGGTCGGCGCCCAGATATACCACCATCCGGATGAGCATCTCCGCTTCCAGATCGCGATCCGGCGGCAGGACATTCCATACGCCTTCCCTGTCTTTATCCTCTTCCAACCGCCGGTTGGCAACGTAGATCTCCAGGGTGCCGGGCGTCTGACCCGCTTCCATTCGCGAACGGTATTTGTAGCGCAGCCGGGGAAGTTCGTCCGCACCGAACACGCGGCTGACGAAACCCGGGTCGTCCGGATCAATCTGTCGCCACTCGGTTTCCATCAGACCCAGGGCCGGTTCGTCTACCACCAGGTCCCAGGCCTGGTTCAGCCAGAAATCACGTACTCGTGGCCATACCTCACCGCTCTCGCCTTCCACCACCAGCCAGCGAATGGAGCCTTCGCGTTTCAGGGACACGCCCTTTTCGACAAGCGGACCGCGGTTGAGGACGGGGGACTGCCGGGCCTGTTCCGAAATTTCCGTGTCCCGACCGGGCACTCGCATGGATTGCGCGGGGTCGGGACCGGTCAGATCCGGCGGAATTTCCAGGTCCTTGCCAGTGGGCGTGTCTTCATAACTTTCCTGTTCCGGCAACACACCGCAGCTGGACAGAGCCAGACCAAACAGTGTCAGCAAAACCAGATTTCGGAACTTTGTCGTCTGCATAGCCTGTTCCCGAAGCAATTCATCCCTGACGTCCATCCCCCGCCGACGTCCGTCAATTCCCCGTGTGATCACTGACATCCCCGATTCATCCGGTTATCGGAACATCGGCATGCGCCAGTGCGCGGCGTAGAACTTCGTGGTGAGACGCATCCAGCCGCGTCAGCGGCAGGCGCAATCCGCCCGGGATCAGCCCCATCGCCTCCAGAGCCCATTTTACGGGTATCGGATTAGATTCCAGAAACAGCGCTGCATGCAAGGGCTTCAGACGACTATTTTCGGCCTCCGCCGCTTCCCGGTCGCCGGCCAGGGCAGCCTCGCAGAGGCGGTGCATGGCCCCGGGCGCCACGTTGGCAGTGACTGAAATCACGCCCCGGGCCCCGTTTTTCATGGATTCCAGCGCGCTCAGGTCATCTCCGCTGATCACGGCAAACTCCTCCCCACAGGCACTCACATGTGCCCGGATCCGGTCCGTCCCGGGGACTGCTTCTTTGATCCCAACTACCCCTTCGAGTTCGGCCAGCCGCGCCACGGTCTCCGGAAGCAGATCGCAGGCGGTGCGAGACGGTACGTTATAGAGCAGAAGCGGAACGTCGCTGGCCTCGGCGATCGCCCGGTAGTGCTGATACAGGCCTGCCTGCGTGGGCTTGTTATAATATGGCGTAATCAGAAGGCAGGCGCTCGCGCCAGCCTGACAGGCCCGGAGGGTTAGATCCACAGACTCGGCGGTCGAACAGGTACCCGTTCCCGCAATCACAGGAATGCGACGATCAACCAACTCCACCGTCCGACGGATCACGCGCAGCTTCTCCTCTCCGCTCAGCGTCGCCGACTCGCCGGTCGTTCCAACCGCCACGATCGCATCGGTTTTTTCCGATAGCTGCCTTTCCACGAGCCGCTCAAGCGCGGGCTCATCGATCACGCCATCGTTGGTCATGGGCGTGACCAGCGCTACCATACTGCCTGTGAACACCGGAATCTCTCCGTCGCCAGCAAGACGCGCATGGCACGCAGCGCCAGCCACCTTTTCCAGCCGTGAAGCGGACAGGCAATGAATGACAGCCGGTTGCGGATCAGTTCCGTCGCCCGACACGATCCATCCCGTATTCGTGACCTCACCGGACGTGTCGTCAGCGCCGGGTGCGGCGTGGAAGAAAGTCACGTTGCGGTGATGGGAGAAGAGATCATCGTCATGATGCTGGTCAACGGAAACTGGAACGCCATCGCCAAACTCGAATCCACTCTGCAAAAACTCGGTGAAAAGGACGGCGTAAGTCTGGAGGTGCGGCGCACCGGCCCCAAAGCTCAGGAAGGAGACCGTCTGCCTTATATAGTGGAGGTCGTTTCGGCGGACAGCCCGGGCATCGTGCACCACCTGGCAGGGTTTTTCTCGAGCCGGAACATCGCTATCGACGGGTTGGTCAGCACCTGTTATCAGGCAACACAGACCGGCACCGCGATGTTCTCGGCACACATATCCATATCGATTCCCGCGGCTACTCAGATTTCAGCGTTGAGGGAAGAGTTCATGGAATTCTGTGACCGCATGAACCTGGACGCGATCCTGGAACCGGTCAAAGCCTGATCAAGAAACGAACGGTACAAAAAACAGTCGGACCAGAATGACTACACCACATCACACCGCAATGTGTGGGGCATCCACGCGCGCAACATGGAACAAAGCTTCGCCCTTAACCTGCTGATGGACCCGGACGTGGATTTCGTCACCCTTCTGGGCACCGCGGGAACCGGCAAGACTCTGCTTGCACTGGCGGCGGGGCTGGCTCAGACCCTGGACGACCAGCGTTACCGGGAGATCATCATGACCCGCGCCACGGTGCCCGTGGGAGAGGACATCGGTTTCCTGCCCGGTACCGAGGAAGAAAAAATGACGCCCTGGATGGGCGCGCTCATGGACAACCTGGAAGTACTCACCAACCAGGACGCCACCAACGATCTGCTCAACAGTCGCATCAAGATCCGCTCACTGAATTTCATGCGCGGTCGCACCTTTTTGAGCCGCTATGTGATCATCGATGAAGCGCAGAACCTGACGCCCAAGCAAATGAAAACGCTGGTGACCCGTGCCGGGTCAGGCACCAAGGTCGTGTGCCTGGGCAACGTGGAACAGATCGACAGCCCCTACCTCACCGAAACCACGTCCGGCGTGACCTATGCGGTGAGTCGATTCAAGAGCTGGAACCACAGCGGGCATGTGACCCTGGTGCGTGGAGAGCGCTCGAGACTGGCCGACTTCGCCTCCGAAGTTCTGTAGCAAAAGAATCGCGGCTGGAAAGCCGCTCCTACAAAGCCGCTCCTACAAAGCCGGAGCGTCCGGCGGCGGTTGCTCGTCTTTATCAAAGGCCGGCAATGCCTGAAGCACTGCCTGGACCAGGGTCGCCAGTGGGATGGCGAAGAACACGCCCCAGAACCCCCACAGCCCCCCAAACAACAGTACCGCGACGATGATGGCAATGGGATGCAAATCCACGACTTCGGAAAACAGCACGGGAACCAGCACGTTGCCATCCAGCACCTGGACGATCAGATAGGCCACCATCAGCCATACGAACTCCATGCTGGCGCCCCATTGGAAATAAGCCACCAGCGCCACCGGAATGGTCACCACCGCCGCGCCGATAAAAGGAACGATTACCGACAGACCCACCACCACCGCCAGCAGGGTGGCGAACTGCAGACCCATTAACGAGAAAACCGCCTGGGAGACGGCGTAGACAATCAGGATCTCCAGCGCCTTGCCCCGGATGTAATTGCCGATCTGAAGATCCACCTTGCGGAAAACGCGGTTGGTCAGTTCCCGCTCGCGCGGCAGGTAATGCCCGAGCCATTCGAGCATGAGGAGTTTGTCCTTGAGAAAGAACAACACCATGATCGGCACGATCACCAGATAGATGACCAGGGTGATGGCGTTGGAGACCGATGCCAGCGACCACGTCACCGCTCGCTGCCCGGCCAGGGCGAGTTCGTTACCCAGACTGTCGATGAAACCTTCGACCTGGCCCTGGGTAATAAACTGGGGGTACTTCTCCGGCAGTTGCATGAGGGCGTCGCGTCCCATGGACACCCAGGTCGGCAGTTGCTGCACCAGTTGCGCCACCTGACGTGACACCAATGGTGCGAGCCCGAAGAGTATGAAAACCAGCACCACCACGAAGGCCGCCAGCACCAGCAGGGTTCCCAACAACCGGGGCACGCCCCGCCGCTCCAGCCGGCCCACGACGCCTTCCAGCAGGTAGGCGATCACCAGCGCGGCAATGACGGGCGTCAGGTATTTGCCCAACCCGATCACCAGCAGGGTACCGACGATAAGAAATACGCCCAGGATGACCACCTGGGGGTCGCTCAGGTACTGCTTGATGCGGGAAGTCAGAAACTCCATGCGGCGTTCGCCTCAATCGGTGCTCCGCCCAGTCTTGGGCCAGTGTAGCGCAAGCTTGCGAAGGTCGCGGGAACGATAGAGAAATCCGGAAAACCGGCGATCAGAAGTCTTTTGACCAGACGGCCTGAATTTCGAGCTGGTCGCCCGGGTCGTCCGAAAGATTCTGAGTGCTTGAACCGAACAAATACGACGGCGCAAGGGCACCGCGGAAATGGAAAGAACTACTGTCCCCCGTGGGTGCGCTCAGTCCGAAAATCAGATGATCTGCGGCAAACTCGGGCGCCAACGCGCGGGCCAGAGATTCGGACGCAGGTTCAGGGCGCTGGTTGGTCGCGTATCCCACGTTCCAGATAATCCCGCCATTGGATTTGAACTTCATGCCGATCTGGTAAACGGTCTGGTCCTGCCAGGCAAAATTCGGACTACCGCCATCACCCAGCAGCGAGGTAAAGCCGGAGGGCATCAGGGAGTTGGTATAGGCCTGAGTGTCGCTGTACATGATCCGCGACACGTCGAAAGTAAACCATGCGCTCCGTGCGGCCTGCAAATCCACGCCGAAGCTGGCGCTGGCGGGCACATCGAAATCCCCTTCTTCGGAGAACACGCCCCGGTAACCGGATGCGCCGCCCATGTCGATTTCCGACTGATAGGAGGCGCGCGCCAGCACGCTGGGCACCACTTGTGAATGCAGTCCGAATTGAATGCCCGCTCCGGACATGGATTCCGGATCACGCACAGCGGAGGGATTCATGTGCAGCCCACCGAGACTGTGCGTGACGAACTGCTGCTGGGCAAACACCGCGGAAACCTCCCACATGGAATCCCGCGCGAAGGACTTGGCGATGCCTGATGAAAAATAGCTGCGTTCCAGATCAATCCCGGGTCGTGCGAACAGATTCAGCCCGCGATTACTCGGAGACAGGAAAGGCGAAACACCAACGGTTTCCCGGGAGTACCGGAACTGAATCGGCAGCGAACCGCCGACCATCCAGCCCTGGGTGAAATCGGGCATCAACCCGAAATCCCGGTAAGCGCTTTCATCAACCGCCACATCAGGCTTGAACTCGGCGTCCTCGGCGAAATCGGGCATCAGGCCCTGGGTGGCGTATTCATGCCAGGGTCCCAACATGGCCACCCCCAGACCCATGGCATCGACCACGAAGGGCAACACCGCCGAGTTGGTAGCGCTGATGCCGGTGATCGCGGATGCGCTCAACACACCGGACCAGCCGAGGAGCCCGGCCAGTATGGCCGGGCCCGTCAGCTGCCGGATGCGCCTTGCTGTAACCCAATCAGGCATGGAGTCGGGACCGTTGTTATCCGTTAATCACTCACGCAGACACCGCAAGCGCGGTTGCCTGCCCGTTGCACGGATACGACTATGACAACTGAGGAGGATGCTGTCAACGCCACAGTTCCGACTTTGCAGAAACCGCAGCCCTTATGCCACAAGGCCTCCCGTATCATCCGGGCCGCCGCAGCCCGGCTCCGCCGGGCTGTTGCTTTCTCGCGACAAACGGATCTCTACATGGAGACCCGGCGCGTCCGATACACCCCGGCTTCGAAAGCCCCGAAATACACCTCCAACATGGGGTGCTCCACCGGGCCAGGAGAAGGATCGGCTTGCAGATGACGCTCCGCCACGTAGGTGGTGTGCTCGGCACCGTGTACCAGCACGTGGTACCAGGGCCGGTCTTTTGGCGGACGGCTCACCGCGACCCGGTCGTACCAGGCGTCGGTTCCCATGAAACGCGGGTCCACATCAAAAACCACGCCCCGGTACCCGTACTTGCGGTGCTGGATCAGTTGTCCGATATGGAATCGAGCGTCTGGCAAGTGGCTCTCCTGGCAATGGAGCACGACGACCCCGTGGTGACGACAGTGTAGTCCTTCATCACTCCCGGGTACGCCGGAATCAACTGATCACCCGGTGACGCCTTCGGCCCGGCGATATGGGCTAAGATTCCGTCTCCCATCGGTGCGACCAAGGAATACGGAGTCATTTCCATGAATAACCTGACACGCCCAGTTCTCGGGGCAAGTGTGCTCGGGACCTTGCTGATCATCAGCGGGCTGATAGGCACAAGCGCGGCTGCCAGCGACACGGGCAAGCCCGCCCAATCAGACGGCTTCACCTCCCTGCTCGCCGCGCATGATGAAAAGAACCTGCGGCCGGGAGACGCCGAACAACTTCCCCAGGCCAACCCGCTGGCAAAGCTGCGCACGCCGACGATGGTGCGCGCACCCATGTGGTCGGTGATCCGCGCCTATTACGGCCCCGATGGTGAACTCATGTGGGGTTGTACGATCGAGCACCGGCCGCTCGCCGAACGCCCCGGCCACCAGATCCCCGACTGAGCCGCGGCTCGCTGATCTGATGCGCCACGGTTTCTGGCAACGTACTTTTTGCGTTTTCGCATGCGCGGGCGTCATGTCGTTCGTGCACGCGGGCCAGGCGCTGGAGAGCGGCATGCCCATCCTCGTCTCCGTGGACGATCTTCTGCCGGATACGGACCTGTTCATTGACGTGCCCGCCGGCACGACGCACCTCACCGTTACCCTGAGTGGAGCATCCGCGTTTGACGACTGGGATCTCACGCTTCGTTTCGGCTCACCCTACGACCTGGACGATGTTCCGCAGACTCCCATCGCCCTGGTCGGCGCCATGATCGATCAGTCGGACTACTACTCCGCCGGCGCCGA
>Ga0114950_10002761_pt1 | contig 13516 bp, 9 predicted proteins | sample N075metaG_FD_83503 | JGI IMG/M metagenome (GOLD analysis project Ga0114950, IMG submission 83503) | Deep subsurface microbial communities from Kermadec Trench to uncover new lineages of life (NeLLi) - N075 metaG | ecosystem: Environmental > Aquatic > Marine > Ocean trench > Sediment | place...
TGCTCGACATTGCTCTCACGACGCGAGACAAGGGAAAGCCCGATGCCGTGCCGATGTGTGGAATCCCCGTCCACAGTGCGGATCCCCACATCAAGCGCCTTGCAGAGCTCGGTCATCGCGTCGCCGTCTGTGAACAGGTTGAGGATGTCAAGCTGGCGGCGGGCAAGCGCCTGGTCAAGCGCGAGGTCGTCGAGGTGATCACGCCCGGGCTGGTGGGAGATCCCGACGCGATCGAGTCGGCTCACGAACTCTGCCTGGCGGCGCTTGCCGTCGGCGAAGAATTGGGTCTCGCAGTGTTGGATGCCTCCACAGGCGACTTCCGAGCAACGCGAATCGAGCGCTGCGCCAACGACACGGAGCTTCCGGCGCTGTTGACCGAAGAGCTACGCCGGATCGCACCGCGCGAACTGCTGGTTGCGTCGGATCTGGCCGATTCGTTCGAGACCCAGCTCTCGGTGCTGTTGCCCGGAGCCGCGCGAACGGTGGTTGCATTGGAGAGCTTCGACCCGAAGGCCGGCGACAGCGATCCGGACGGGTTCGATGCCAGTGCCAATGATGCCGCGACCCGAGCAGCGGCGGGTCTACTCTCGTACGTCGCGACCAACCAGCCATTCGCACTGCGCCAGATTTTGCGACTGCGCAGCTACCGGTTGTCAGAAACCATGCTGCTCGATGAGGCGACCCGGGGCCATCTGGAGCTCTTTCGGAACTCCGAGGACGGATCCAGGGCCCGAACGCTGATCGAGCGTCTCGACCAGACCTCTACTCCGCTGGGCGCTCGGCGGCTGGCGCGCTGGCTCGCCTATCCGCTGCTCGACGTGGTGGCCATCGCCCAGCGCCAGGCGGTGGTGGCCTACCTGGCCGAGCGCGATCGTCCCCGTGCCAGGCTGCGGGAGGCTCTGCGTCCCGTGCGCGATCTCGAGCGCCTGTTGGCAAAGGCGGCACGCCCCGGCGCGACACCGCGGGACCTGGCCACGCTGCGCGACAGTCTCGAAGCCCTGCCGGGCGTTCATGCAGCTCTCGATGGCGCGGCGGACGAGTTGTTGGCAGACGCGGATCGACCCGGGCTGCTGGTGCTGCCCGAGCCCGTTCCCGAGGCGGCGGGTCCGTTGCGGGACGCGCTGATCGACGATCCGCCGGTGGTGCTGAAGGGCTCGCGCGGCGCCGGAGAGACGGGCTACATCCGCGACGGCTATCGCAGCGAGCTCGACGGTCTGCGCGAGGCGGTACACAAGGGCCGCGAATGGATCGCCGGCCTCGAAGCGCGAGAACGGGAACGCACCGGCATCCAGAAGCTCAAGATCCGCTTCCATCCTGTCCATGGCTACTCGATCGAGGTCACGAAGGTGAATCTCGATCGCAGACCCGATGATTATGAACGCAAGCAGACTTTGGCGAACGCAGAGCGCTTCACGACGCCCGAGCTGCGAGAGGTCGAGCAGAAGGTCCTGGGAGCCGGCGACCGTGCGGCGGCCCTCGAACGGGAAATCTTCGACCGGGTCCGCAGTCACACCCTCGAGTCGAGTCCGGCGATTCGCGCCGCCGCCGATACGGTGGCGTCGCTCGATGCGCTTGCCTGTCTGGCGGAGGTGGCGCGCCGCGATGGCTGGGTGCGTCCGGTGGTCGATGACGGAGAGCGGCTCGAAATCCGGGCAGGACGTCATCCGGTCATCGAACCCATCCTGCTGCGAAGCGGCGGTGAGTACGTTCCGAACGACACGAAGCTCGACCCGGCGGCGACGGCGATCCTGATCCTGACCGGACCCAACATGTCCGGCAAGAGTACCTACCTCCGGCAGACGGCCCTGATCGTGCTGCTCGCCCAGATGGGGAGCTACGTGCCGGCGGAAGCCGCGCACATCGGTGTCGTCGACCGCGTGTTCACGCGCGTGGGCGCGAGCGACCGGCTGGCCCGGGGAGAGTCGACCTTCATGGTCGAGATGCGGGAGACCTCCGACATCCTGGTCCACGCATCCCGGCGAAGCCTCGTGATTCTCGATGAGATCGGCCGCGGCACCAGCACCTTCGACGGTCTCTCGATCGCCTGGGCGGTTGCCGAGTACTTGCATGATGCACCGGGTCTTCGGCCGCGTACCTTGTTCGCCACCCATTATCACGAGCTGGCGGAACTCTCTCGCACCAAGGACCACGTAGGGAACGGCCACTTCGAAGCGAGAGAGTGGGGCGACGAGATCATCTTCCTGCGCCGACTCATCGATGGCGGAGCCAACCGGTCCTATGGAATCCAGGTGGCGCGGCTGGCCGGTCTGCCGTCGCCCGTGATCGACCGCGCCCGCGAGATCCTGCACAATCTGGAGAGCGGTGAGCTCGACACCGAGGGTCGCCCGCGCCTGGCCGAGCACGCGGACCCATCCGCAGGCCGTGAGTCGGGGGGAGCCGGGGACCAGCTCGGTCTGTTCTCGGGTTCGGGTGCGCCCAGCGCTGAAGAGGCCCGAGTTCTCTCGGTGCTGCGCGCGACGGACCCCGATCAGACGACACCGATCGAGGCGCTGTCGATCCTGGCGCGCCTGCACCAGCTGCTGGAAGACGAGCAATGAAGCGCGTCGCGGTTTTTGCGCTGGCCGGAATGGGCGTGCTGCTGATGGGCGTCGACCGACCGAGTGGCCTGGGCGACGTGGTGGACGTGCGGTACTGGTCCTACCCCAACTACACCCGCATCGTCGTTGAGCTCGACCGGCCGGTCTCGACCAAGGTGATCCGGCTCGGGGCCAATTCAGCCGCGGACCGGCCCGAGCGATTGTACCTCGACCTGGACGGCGTCTGGGTGGGGCGCGACTACGCCAAGGGGATCCAGATTCGCGACGGATTGCTCCAGAGCATTCGGCTGGGGCAGAACACCCTGCACAAGACGCGCGTCGTCCTCGACCTCGAGCGCTACGATCGCCACCGTCTGCTCGAGTTGTCGCATCCGCACCGAATCGTCATCGACGTTTTTGGCCGCAGGGGCGTTCTGACGGGCAGGCGAACGGACTGGTCGGCCGCGGACGTGCTGGTGCCAGAACTCCGAGCGGTTCGCACGGTCGTCGTGGACGCGGGGCACGGCGGGCGCGACCCGGGCGCCATCGGAGTTGGCGGGCTGCGTGAAAAAGATGTGACTCTCAGGCTGGCCAAGGCGCTGGGGCAGGAACTCGAGCAGCAGGGGTTTCGCGTGGTCTATACACGCAACGATGACCGGGCGCTCTCCCTCGAGGAACGCACCGTTCTGGCCGAATCCGCCGGTGGAGATCTCTTCATCTCTTTGCACGCCAACGCTTCGAAACGACGCGCCGTCCACGGCATCGAGACCTTCTACCTCGACGAACACTACGAGCGTCACAGCCTGAATCTCGCGGCACGCGAAAACGGGATTCCGCGTGGCGAGGTCAACGTCCTGCAGAAGACACTGGCGCGCCTGCACATGGAGGAGGTATCGCCCCATTCGCGTCTGCTGGCCCAGGCGGTCCAGAAGCAGGTGGTGAAGGGGTTGGCGGTGAAGAACCGTCCAATGGATCTGGGCGTCAAGAAGGGGCCCTTCTATGTGCTTTTCCTGTCGAACATGCCGGCCGTGCTGGTGGAGGTCGGGTTCATCACGAATCGGACCGAGGCCAAGCGGCTGCGGGACAATGGCTATCTGACAGCCATGGCCAAGCAGATCGCGGTGGGCGTGGTCCACTACCGGGGTCAGCACGCTACGCGGCTCGCGCGCTCGGGAACTCCGCAATGACCGCTCCGAGGATCGACGACTATCTCGCCCACACACCCGGCGCCACGCCCAACGCCAAAACAATTCCAAGCGATGTCAAGAACTACCTGGCAGTCGCCCGGACTCATCTCGAGCAGCTGCATCGACGCGGGGCCGCGGGCGCCCAGGTGAATGAGGCCCACTCGGATCTGATGGACCGGTTGGTGCGACGTCTGTTCGAGCTGGCGGAAGAGATCTATTTTTCCGGCGGCGAGGACGACGTTGCCGGGCTCTGCGTGGTGGCGGTCGGCGGCTATGCACGCCGCGAGATGAACATCTACTCGGACGTCGACCTGCTGTTCTTGTACCGGGAGAAGATTTCGCACCACGTCTCCACCGTCGCCGAGCGCGTCCAGTACTGGCTGTGGGACGCTTCCCTGGCAGTCGGTGCCGCCACCCGCACGATTCGCGAAACCATTGATCTGGCGCGTAGTGACATGACCGTCGGTACGGCCGTGCTGGCGCCACGCTTCCTGGCGGGAAGCGGAGTCCTGTTTCACGAGTTCCAGGATGCGCTGCGCGGGGAGCTCTTTTCCGATCCGCTCAAGTTCATCCGAGAGCAGGTCTCCGCTCAGGAGGAACGCCACACCCGCTTCGGCGATTCGCTGTATCTGCTGCAGCCGAACGTGAAGGAGGGCGAGGGCGCGCTTCGCGACTATCACCTGGCCTGTTGGGTAATGCAGGTAACCCAACCGCGTGCCCGGGGCCGCGAAGACTTCCTGCACCTTGGTCTCTTGACGGAAGAGGAAATGCGCGAGTTCGATGTAGCCCTCGACTTCTTCTGGCGCGTTCGCAACGAGCTGCATCTCATCATCGGGCGCAAGAATGACCAATTGGGTTTCGATCTCCAGGAGAAAGTGGCATTGGCGTTCGGATTCGCGAAGAAGGAGGGCAAGGATCTGCCGGTCGAGCGATTCATGTCAGCCTATTACCGACACGCACGAGCCATCCAGAACTACTCGTCTCTCGTTGTGGAGCAGTCGACTCAACGGGTCAGCCGCCCCAAGCGGCGAAAGGTCGAGCGGGTGGCCCACGGGCTGCGCATTACCGAGGGTCACCTCGAGATCCCGCATGCGCGCCTGCTGCGAGAGAATCCCATCCTCTTGCTCACGGCATTCTCCGTCGCCCAGGAGCACGACGTCCATCTAACCCGGAAGGCGCGCCGGCTGATCCGTGAGCACCTGTATCTGATCGACGACGACTATCGCAGCAGCGAGGCCGCCCGAAAAGTGTTTCTTCGGATCCTGGAAACCGATAAACGCGTGACGCGCTCGCTCATGGTGATGAACGAAATCGGCTTGCTGGGAAGGTTTCTGCCCGAGTGGGAACACGTGGTGTGCCGTTGGCAACACGTCATGTACCACACGTATACGGTGGACGTTCACTCGATCTTCCTGGTCGAAGAGCTGCGGCGACTTCGACTTGGGAAGTACGATCGAGCCTTCCCGGAACTCACCGAGCTGATGAACTCGGCCGAGGACGTCTCTGTGCTCTATCTGGGAAGCCTGCTCCACGACATCGGCAAGGGGTTCGGCGACCTCGATCATTCGAGTCGTGGAGTTACTCGCGCTCGCCCTTGTCTGGCCCGCCTTGACCTCAGTGAGGACAAGCAGGAACGCATCCTGTTCCTGGTTCAGCATCATCTGCTGATGTCCCACCTCGCGCAGCGTCGGGACCTGTCGGATCCGAGGCTCATCCTCGAGTTCGCCGAGGTCTGCCGAGATCGGATCAATCTCCGCAACCTCTACCTGTTGACCTTCGCTGACATGCGGGCCTCGTCGGCCACCGCCTGGACTTCGTGGAAGGGGCGCCTGCTCCAAGAGCTGTTCGAGAAGACGTCGGAGCTGTTGGAGACTGGCGAGGCCAGCGCCGACGTAGCCTTCGCACTGATCGAGAAGCGGATCAGCAGCCGCTTCGAGGCCGCCGCGGCCGAACTGGAGGCCTTGGGAGTCGCTCGCAGCAAGATCGACGCCTACTTCGAGAGCATGCCGCGCCGCTATTTTGCCGGTCATTCCCCGCGGCAGATCGCTCGCCACGCCCGGGTGGTTCTGGGGCTGGGGGACGAGAAGCTGTTGGCGATGGCGACGCGCGAGTTCCGGGGCGACTTCACGGAGTTCATTCTCTGCACCCGGGACGTTCACGGGCTCTACGCCAACGTCGCCGGCGTGCTAACGGCCAACGGTATCGACATTCTCGGGGCCCACATCTACTCGACCCGCAACGGTCTGGCGCTCGAGGTCTATCGGGTCTCGACTCCTCCGGGCGGAGAGGAGGAGCGTCGGCTTGCCTGGGAGAAGCTGAAGAACGAGCTGGAGAAGGTTCTGAAGGGCGATATCGATGTGAAGGAATTGATGAGCCGACGCGGGCGTGTGTTCGGCACCACCGCGCCGCCGAGTCCACGTCCCGCGATCGTTTCGATCACCAACGACGAGTCCGACTTCTACACCATCGTCGATGTGTCGGCGAACGATAGACTCGGCCTGCTCCACGACCTGACCCGGGTGATCGCCGACAACGGCTGCGAGATCTACATCTCGAAGGCGGCACTGATCCTCGACCAGGTGGCCGACACTTTCTATCTGAAGGATGCGGAGGGCAAGAAGCTCAAGGACGCCGCGCTCATCGAACGGATCCAGAAGCAGTTGCTCGAAGCTGCGCGCGGCGGGGATGCGGGCAATGATGGGTGAGATCGTCAAAGAGGTCGAGGATCTCAGCTCGGCGGTGGATGGATTCCTGCTCCATGCTTCGGTCGACCGGGGGCTGGCGCCGAAGACGATCGAAGCCTACTCGCGAGACCTGGTCCGCTTCGTGTCGTTTCTCGAAAGCAAAGGGGTGCGGCGTGTGAAGGAGATGAGGCGTGAGCACCTGACCGCGCATTTCGTCCAGCTGGAGTCGGAGGGTCTGGGTGCCCGCAGTCGCGCGCGGGCACTGGTTGCAGTGCGTCGGCTACTACGACATCTGGGTGCGTCCGGGGCGTTGCACGAAGATCCCTCGGAGGGGTTGGCCGCGCCGCGTTTTGATCGGAAGCTCCCCAAGCTGCTCCGCACCGATGAGGTGGTGGCACTGATCGAGGCCGTCGTACTGGATACGCCACTGGGATTTCGGGACCGGGCCATGGTCGAAGTGCTCTATGGCGGTGGCCTGCGGGTGAGCGAGTTGGTGGGTCTGCCACTGGGGTCGTTGGACCTGCGCGCCGGTTGGGCGCGCGTGATGGGGAAGGGCAGCCGCGAACGCATCGTGCCGCTGGGCATACCCGCTCTCGAAGCGATCACAGTCTATCTCGAGCAGGCCCGCCCGGTGCTGGCGCGTTCCGGCGGACGGGACTCGGATGCCGTCTTCCTCTCACGTCGTGGCAGGCCGATGACGAGACAGAATTTTTTCACGCGGCTGCGTCGGATTGCGCGGCTCGCGGGCATTCCCCAGGATCGCGTGTCTCCCCACGTCCTGCGACACGCCTTTGCGACCGATCTTCTGGAGGGAGGGGCGGACTTGCGCGCGGTGCAGAGCATGCTGGGGCACGCCGACCTCTCCACGACACAGATCTATACCCACGTAAGTCGCCGACGCCTGAGGGAGACCGTCGAGAAACGACATCCGCGCGGTCGTCGCAGAGGATCTGCGTGAGGCGACCGTCTCTCGCCGAGGTCCTGAAGCACCTGCCCGAAGCTGCAAGGGAGCTCGTGTCAGACATCTTGTTGGCCGCCAATGAACGAAAGCTGCGCATCTACCTGGTCGGCGGTCCGGTTCGTGACCTGCTCATGAATCGGGCGGTACGCGACGTCGACCTGATCGTCGAGCGCCTCGGGGACGCCGACGCTGGCGCGCTCGCCGCGGCACTGGACCGAGTGGATCTCAAGGTCACGACCCACGACCGGTTCGGGACGGTCACGCTTCGCGCTGGTAAGGCTGAGGTGGACCTGGCGACGGTGCGAAGCGAGGTCTATGCCCACGACGGCGCGCTGCCTACCGTGGCGCCGGGAACGTTGGAGGAGGATCTTCGCCGTCGCGACTTCACGGTGAACGCGTTGGCTCTGCCGCTGTCAGCGGCGGCTCGTTCGTCCCACGCGGGAATCGTTGACGTCGAAGATGGACTGGTCGACCTGGAAGAGAAGCGTCTTCGAATCCTGCACCGTCGCAGCTTCCACGATGATCCCACCCGTGCCCTGCGGGCCGCACGGCTTGCGCCGCGGCTCGGCTTTAGCCTGACGCGCGCCTCACGAAGTGCGTTGCGCAACGCGTTGCGCGATGGTGCCTTCGGTCGAGTCAGCGGGGACCGCTTGCGACGCGAGATCATCAAACTCTTCGATGATGCTTCGCTGGGCCCCGATCCCTCCCGCGCGTTGCGATTGCTCGACGACTGGCACGTATTGGGAGTTCTGGAGCCAGGTCTTTCGCTGGACCGGGCCGTGGTCGCTCCGTTGCGCCGGTTGGGCAAGAGCATGGCCGACCCGACGTGGCCGGCGGCGCGTTGGAAGCCCTGGGTCAGTGGCCTGATGATCTGGCTGGCGCCGCTGCCACCGGCCCAGCGTCGCCGGGTCTTGCAGCGCTTCGCGGTGCGGGGCGACCGGGCGCGACTGATCGTCGACCATCCGAAGCACCGGGACGCGTGGCTGCGCGCGTTGAAGCGTGCCCGGGGCCGAGGTGCCATCGATGCGATCCTGGTCGGCAGCGACGAAGAGAGTCTGCACGCGCTCTCCGCCCAGGTCGAGGGCCCGCTTCGGCGGCGCATCGCCCGATACGCGTGCCAAGATCGCGCGCGCCGACTTCCGGTGAACGGATTGGACCTGCTCGAGCTGGGGCTATCGGGACCCAGCGTCGGCAAGGCGCTGTTGCGGATCCGGACGGCCTACCTGGATGGGGCGCTGGAAACGCGCGAAGAAGCGCTGGCCCTGGCGCGCGAGATCGGATCGCGGCCCCGAGTAACTTCCCGGATTCGTTCGCGTTCGAAGCTCTCCAAGGCAGGCAAGGCGCGAAACAGGCCGGTCCGTTGATGGCCTGCCGGCGATGCTCCATACTCAGGCCCATCCTCCCGCAGCAACAAGATCCCGTCCTCCGGGAGACCCGATGAGTTCGCCCGTTTCCCCCGAGGGTTCGCCGAGTTCCGCTGGCGTCGGTCCGGCTGGGGACGCAAACCCGCTTGAGCTCGGATCACCGTACGCGGTCAAGCTGCCGCTATTCGAAGGGCCGCTCGATCTGCTGCTCCACCTGATCCGACTCAACGAGGTCGAGATCACCGATATCCCGATCGCCCTCGTCGCCGAGCAGTACCTGTCGTACATCGAGCTGATGAGCGAGCTTGACCTCGACGTGGCGGGCGAATACCTGGTGATGGCGGCAACCCTGGCTTGGATCAAGTCCCGGATGCTGTTGCCGCCCGACGGCAAGGCTGACGCTGACGACGAAACCGATCCACGCGCCGAGCTCATGGCGCGCCTGATGGAGTATCAGCGTTTCAAGGAGGTTGCGGGACAGATGGGCGAGCGTCGGCTGCTTGGGCGCGACGTCTTCTCGGCACGGGGACCGGGGCCGGAGCGCGTTCCCGACGAACAGCGAGAGGTGGAGGTCGGATTGTTCGAGCTTCTCGCGGCGTTCCGGCAGGCGCTGAAGGCAGAGGGCCCCAGTGAGACTGCTCATCAAGTCGAAATCGAGACCGTCACCGTGCGCGACAGGATGTTCATGGTCATGAAGGCCCTCGAGCTGCGCGACTCGCTCGAATTTGGTGACGTGATCCAGGGCGAAGACGGCAGCACCGGCAGCCGCAGCGTCCTCGTGACGACCTTCCTGGCGATCCTCGAGCTCACTCGGCTCCAGTTGCTTTGCCTCTTTCAGAGCCTCGACGAGTCGAAAGTGCCGCGCGGGCCCATCCATCTGCGCCGGCCCGAAGACGTCGCAGCGGACGAATGGACGCAACGCATCGCGGACGTGATGTAGGAGAGGTGTGAATCAGATGGACCAATCGGACAAGCGACGCATCGTAGAGGCCCTGATTCTCGGCTCTGCCGAGCCGATTCCCGCGGCACGGCTGGCCGAGATCATCCCCTACCTGAAACCCGCCAAGGCGAAGGAACTCGTGGCCGAGCTCAACGCGGACTACGTTGCTCAGGACCGATCGTTCGAGATCTGCGAGGTTGCCGGCGGTTATCGGGTGCGAACGCTGGCTGAGTTTGCGCCCTATCTGCAGCAGACCCAGAAGACCCGGCCTCTACGTCTATCACAGGCTGCGCTGGAGACGCTGGCCATCATTGCCTACCGACAACCGGTGACCCGCTCTGAGATCGAGAATATCCGGGGCGTCGATGCCGGCGCCGTGGTGCGAAGCCTGATCGAGCGGAAACTCGTTCGAATCGCGGGACATCGCGAAGTTCCCGGGCGTCCCATGCTCTACGCAACGACCCGGCGGTTCCTCGAGGTCTTCGAGCTCAACAAGCTCGAAGAGCTTCCGACCCTTCGCGATCTTCAAGAGCTGTTCCCAGAAGGCGGTCTGCCGGAATCGGATTCGGACGATGAAGAAGCGACCGTGACGACGGCCGCTGAGGCTGCTGCCACGGTCGCCGACAAGGCTACCGCCTCGGCGAGTACCGATTCCGGGTCTGGTTCCGATGAAGCGTCGAAGAGCGTCGCGTCGGGACCGATAGAATCCGCCTCCGATGTCTCGCCCGCCGTCTCGTTCGCCGAATAGCGCGCCCGACCGCCAGCCCGCGCTGCAACGCCTCCAGAAGATCATTGCGGCCGCTGGCGTGTGCTCGCGTCGCCGCGCCGAGGATCTGCTGCGCGCCGGCCGGGTCACCGTGAACGGCGAGGTTGCGACGCTGGGCGCCTCCGCCGATCCGGTTCACGACATGGTGGCCGTAGATGGAGAACCGCTGGAGCGACAGCCGCTTCGCTACTGGATGCTGAACAAGCCGCACGGCGTGATCACGACCGTCTACGATCCTGAGGAGCGTCAGACGGTTCTCGATTTCATTCCGGATCAGCGACTCCGTCTATTTCCGGTGGGTCGACTGGATCGCGAGACCGAGGGGCTGGTGCTACTCACCAACGACGGTGCGCTTGCCCAGAAGATCTTGCACCCCTCCCACGAGACCGAACGCGAATATCGCGTGACCGCGCGAGGTCGTGTCACGGCCGGGGATCTGCAGCGGCTCTCCGAAGGAATCGAGCTCGAGGACGGCCTGACGGCGCCCGCAACTGCTGGCTCCGCCCGATACGACGCCAAGATCGACGCGACGCGCTTCACGCTGACCCTGGTGGAGGGACGCAAGCGCCAGATCCGCCGAGCGCTCGAAGTGTTGGGGCATCCCGTGATGCGATTGCTTCGCGTGCGGATGGGCTCATTGGAGTTGGGCCGGCTTCGAAAGGGCGAAGCCCGCGAACTCAATCCCCGGGAGCGACGTGATCTGCTGCGGATTCGCGACGAGGAGGGAGCGAAGGGCGCCTGAACCCGATCCGTGCGAATCCAATCCGCGCGTCAGGGACGCAGCGTCACGGCCAGGCGGTGGTCGTTCCAGTAGATGTCGACTGGCTGGGCCAGGTCGACGCTGGGGGGTAGGACCACGTACCCCAGGACGGTGGTTCCGGCTTCCAGGGCGCCGGGCCGGCCGACGAGCATTCCGAATTGCTTCGGGTCTTCGCTGTCGGCGTGAAAGGCGGTGTGGCCCTGGGCGAACGTGAAGTTCGGGTGGAATACGACGGGGGCCATGGCCTCGGCAGTGAACAGCAGTACGGGCCCGGTCGCGGGCATCCCGCGGCTCGCCCAACTGCGTTTCGCTTGGGTTTCGAAGCCCCGCGAGTGGGCCAGTTGTAGCCGCAGGCTCGGGGATCCGTTGTTCTCGATCTCCAGCTTCGCGGGGGCTCGCTGCTGCGTCAGCTGCACGATCTGGATGAGGTCGGCGATCTGCTGGTCGGATACCTGGATGCTGCCGTCCCGCGCTCGGGGCTGCGGCGGCCCCGAGACGCTGGGAACTGGCTGCTCGCTGTGTGTGGCCTGCTGCGAGATTGGTGCCGGCGGCGGCTGGTACGCGTTCTGGGTTTCAATCCCTTCCAGCAGGTTGTACGGGTTGTTCGGGTCCTGCTCGCGGTGGAACCGCTGCCAACCATAGGGGCGCGGCAGGTATTCCGGCTTGATCGGCGGCATGTCGTCGGGGGCCACCAGCTTTGCGGCAGCACATGGGATGTCCGCCCGGTTCTTGATGATGAACATGCTGCCGTCCGGGCAGACGCCGCTGATGACCGAGGCGCGGGCGGCGCCCCAGCCGAAGAGGAAAGTGGCGAATGCGACCAGCGCGATGCTTCTGCCACGGAGGCTCGAACTCTTCATCGAAGCACCTCTGCCGGTTCGCGTGGAACCGTGACGTAGAGCTGTGTGTAGTAGTAGGTGCCGTCCGCGGCCCGAGCGATTCCGACGCCCGTCCGGTTAAAGGGCGGGGCGTGGAGGTTCTTGCGATGGAGGGGCGATGCGAGCCAGCCCTGGAGGATTTCCTGGTTGGGATCGGCCTTGTCCGTGAGTCCAGCGTTCTCGGCAGCCAGGGAGAAACCCCCGATACCGGCAGAATGGATCCGCTGCAGCGGGTTTTGACCCTCGGGATTGACGTGGCTCAGGTAGCGGCGCACGGCCATGTCGCGTGCGTGGGCACGGGCCACCGCATCGAGGGACGCGTCCCGGATCAGGGGGATCAGATGTCGTCCGTTCCGGATCTGGTTCACGTCCTGGTGGAAGCGGGCCTCGAGGCCGGCGTAGGGCGCGAATGCCTTCGGACCTTCAGCGGTCCGGGCCGTGAACGGCGAGAGCAACAGCGCGATCCAGAAGCCCAGCACGAAACAGAATCCTTGTACGAAGGTTCGCGGCATCGTTTCAGCGTTTGACCGATTCCGTGTCGCCAATCAGTTCCTTGCGCGAGAGACGGCCAGCTTGGAAGTGGCTGATCACGTCGATTACGCCATCGAGATCCGTGTCTTCTTCGCGTCGGATGAGCTGCTCGCGGCCGTCGTAGTGATTGGTGATGTCGGCGAGGCCGTCGGCGTTGCTGTCGAGCTCCTCGTGCGAGAGTCGACCCTCGCGATAGAAGCCGGCCCGGTCCCGAAAACCGTCGCCTGTGGTGTCCTGCTCGTGACGGGCGATCTTGCCGTTCCGATAGTAGGTCCAGGTGTCGACGCTGCCGTCTCCGTCACTGTCGACTCGGCGCCTCACGACACTGCCTTCCCGGTAGTCGGTCCAGGAATCGATGGCGCCGTCGTGGTTCGAATCTTCTGCGACCTGGGAAAGCTGGTGGGTGATGGGATCGTAGTGAAGGGTGGTGTCGGGGCGTCCGTCGAAATTCTGATCGAGCTGCTTGCGGGTGATCTGGCCGTTGCTGCGGTAGATCCACATGTCGATGCGGCCGTCATCGTTCCGATCGACGATGCCGTCCGCCACGTCCTGCTCCCGGGTGGTGAGCGGCGGTGGACGAGTGCTGGGCAAGCTCGGTGTGTCGTGGACCTCGACGGGTTGTTCCATGGCGACCCGCGGCGGCATGGGGTTGCTGGGCGAGCGCTGCAGGGCAGCCAACTCGTCGGCAATGGAGATCCCCGATGCTCCGGCAGACGTAGCGCCGATTGGCGGCTGCGGCGTGCCCCGCCGGTCGGCCGACGATGGCGCGCGCTGGCTGAGCTCACGGTCCATGGCTTCGAGCTGGGCGGTCTCGTAGTCCAGGGGCGCAGGCTTCGGTTCGATCGTGGGGCGGGCGATGCTCGGTTCGGGAACGGGTGGACCCGTTTCCGGGGGCGTCGACTCGCCCA